>ODAJ011717934.1_pt1 | contig 10036 bp, 5 predicted proteins | sample 1539241 | NCBI WGS metagenome assembly ODAJ01 (sample SAMN02144231, study PRJEB22623) | gut metagenome | biome: sheep rumen | host: Ovis aries | place: New Zealand
TTTTGCGAGTGATGTTCCGAAATGGACTCACCTGTTTTTTATGCCTTATCGGCTATTTTCATTATTGCTACAACATCACGCATATCTTTATATCCGTCATAGTTTACATCCGCAATTTCAAACTGTGTGGTACTGAATGTTTTTGTGCCGCTTAAATACTTTAAATAAAGTGCGGCATCTGCTTGGTTAATAGTGCCGTTCAAATCTATATCGCCCGGTTTATATACAACTGTCAGTATAGCGGTGTCGGTAGAAGCCTGACCACCTTTGTTATAATCTATTCCCTCCGCACGTATCTCAAGAGTGTTTCCCGCTTGAAGCATTGTTTTGTACGGTTCGTATTTAGGATTCAATATAAGCCAATTTTCGTCGGGGCTGCCGTTAGTCCATGATGTTTTCGTACCGCTTGGCGTTGTATATATTACTGTATAAGTTACACCTTCCTGTGCATCGAGATCATCAAACCAGAGAGTGACTGAATTTCCATAGTAAACATTTCTTCTTATTACGTTATTTCCGTTCTCCAGATCAATAGAACCGAACACATTAAGCGTTGCACTGCTTTGTGTACTTCCCGTGCTGTCGTTAGTGGCAATAAGTGTCAATTCAAGACCGTTAAGGCTTAAGGGAACATTTATAAAAACTATCTTTCTTTCGGAGGGCTGATATACAGTGCAGTATTTTTTCAAGTCCGAAATTGATACTTCTTTATCTTTCAAAAAGAACCGCCAATCATAGCCGTCGTCCGCAAACACCGCTCTGCCCTCGAATACTGCCGTACCGCCTACATTTACGGTCTCATCGGATAACTCGTCTATCCATACAACTTCATCGGCATCTGTAAGAACGATAGATGTAATATTACTTTCGGTGAATTTATCGCCGTTTCGTAAAACACACCATATATCCATATTGTAAATATCTATTTCCGCTGTAAGCGTTAAAGTATCGGTGTTCACACCCGATGCGTGAAATCTGCCAAAGCCCCAGTCCTGACCGTCGCCGTGTTCACAAATACGCCATTCGTAACTTTCGGCATTTTCTGCCGCTACGTGCAGGGTTATCGTATCGCCCTGCTCACATTCATAGGTGTCGGGGGTGTTTGTTGTGATAACGGGTTTTATATATTCCCACTGTGCATAAGCAGTTGTGTCTTTATATATTTTTACAGAGTCATCTTCTGCGTAAATAGTATCATTTATATCCCAACCTGCAAAATTTTTCCGCTCGGGGGCTGAAAATGAACATTCAGGCAGCTGAACTTCATCACCACTGTATATTTTGTCTTGCAAATTGAAGTTATCGCCATTACCTCCGTTTTTATCAAAACTAACAGTACACAAAAATTTAAAAATCGCTATATCGGTCGTTTTTTCTCCTTTATCATTCCAAACACGACAATATATGCCTTTCCCTGCTAATTTATCATCAGGATTGGTTATAGTCAAACGACATAAGTTGCCTGAACTTGAACCAATGTATTTTTGGGTTTCGTAGTTGCTTAATTCTTCGGTTTCTTTCGTTGTAAAATCATATAATCGCCATTCGTAATTGCCTGAGTATAAATTCCTGACAGTAAAACTTAAAGGCTCTCCAACAGTAACTATTTGGCTTTCCGGCTGTGATAATATTGTTGGTGCGTATGGTGCAACACCGTGAAATTTTTCCGAAACATCAGATATTAAGCTTTCTGAATATTTATGAGTATCGTCAATTGCCTTTATTGTAAAATCATACGAATAGTCATCATTAAAAAAATAACACATCTCACTTGTATCAGATGTCATTACTTCCCTTTGAAGGTCATAATAATTTGTTTGTGTATTCTTTCCCGTAAACCAATAAGTGCGAACATTTGTTTTGGTGTATCGGTTTACAAACATTACATATTGGGTTGCGTTTTCCACTGCATCCCACCTTATATATTGTCCATCAAAATGCAGATTGGTTGGTTTAGATAAACGCCCGTTTTCGTTGGAGTAGATATAATTACAGTTACCATATCTATCGGTATTTGATAATGAATACTTTGAAATCGAATTTCCGTTTGAATCTTCAGCAGTGATACCAATGCGATATTTTCCGCTTGGTAAATTAGATTGCCAAATCCATGTTTTTGCATCAACGGAAGGTTCTTTAACGGTTTTATAATACTCATCAGTTCCATCATCTGTATCCGATTCACGCCCGTAAAGAGACAAGGAATATCTGACAGCACCTTCATATTCATCCCAAGTAAATACTCCGTTATTATCAACTGTTATATTTTGTATGTAGTCCTTTTCAGCAAACACATTTGTACTCATCAACATTAGCGCCATAACCGCAAACATTACGGCAACGATCATTTTAAAATTTCTCATTTTTCAGCCTCCTTATAGATGAGATTTGACCCGATTTGTCCTTTATATTTATCTTACCATATTATCCCGATATATTCAAGTGTTTGAGACACTTTCGGAAAATAGCCAAAAAAACGAAAGAGTTTTGTTTCCGAATATTTACAGAAATACTACAAATTTGAAACATTCGGTTTTTCGGTTGAGAAAACCTTTGATTTGTGTTATACTTTTAAATGCACAGTCGGCAGGATAAACTGTCGGTTATGATAATAAAACAAATATGATGATCATAAAAAGTAATATAAAAAGCATTATAAAAATCTATTATTAAGGATGGATATTTATGGCACAGAATACAGCAAGGGCTGTTACGGACGGTACAGCGGCAAAAAAGCCCAAAGCAGCCAAATCGACTAAATCGACCAAATCAACAAAAACAAATAAATCGAGCGCAAAAAACACATCTTCAAAAAAGAGTGCGGCAAAGACCGAGGAAAGCTCAAAAGGCAAAAACGGCGGCAAGTACTCCGCAAAGGCGAAAACAACGCCAAAGCATATGTCGGAACCCGAGGAGGTCTCCGTGCTTGAACAGCTTTCGCCTTATGCAAACGAAATAGTGGGCATAGCTTTTGCGGGTATGGGACTGCTGCTGATAACCTTTTTGTTTTCGGACAGCTCAAACAAAAACCTTGCCACTTACACAACGGCGTTTTTCGGGCATCTGCTGGGATTCGGCGGTGTGATACTGCCGTTTTTGCTTATAGCGGCAGGCGTGCTCATTTTTATGAACAAGCAGAACCTTATCAATAAAACAAAGGCGTGTTTCTGGGTCACGGCGCTGCTTTCGGCGCTTGCTCTCACTCATATAATCGTGTTTGAGGACGGCTCGACATACGGCGGATTAAGCGGCTTTATACGCAACTTTTTCCTGAACGGCAGCAGTGAGAACGGCGGCCTTACGGGCGCACTTATAGGCGGCGCACTTGTAAGACTTATCGGTAAACCGGGCGCCTGTGTTGTCTGCGTGATACTGCTTGCGATAATGGCGATACTTATTTTCAATGTTTCCATATTCAAAGGCTTGCAGGGTCTGTATGCTCTGATGACATACCGTGACGATTACGAGGATGATCTTGAGGACGACTACGAGCCCGAGCCTGTGCGCAGAAAAGCGGTAAAATCACAGATTTTGGAAGAGTACGATATACCTGCGGCAAAAGAAGAGGAAGAACCAGTCAAAGAAAAGGGCGGCTTTTTCACAAAGCGTCTTGAAAGACCTGTTTTTGACAAGCCCGATGAGATAAAGAGCAAAAGCCGCAAAAAGCTGACTGTTGCTGCGGAGCCCGAGGACGAATACGAAAGCCCGTATCACGTTGACAAAAGCGGCAGGGTGCTTGGTATAGACCTTTATTCAACAAGGAAAAGCGAGGCAGAGCCGATATCGCTCTATCCCTCAAAGCCCTATGACCCCAATGATGACGAAAGCGATATAAATGCGCTTTTTGTTGAGGACAGCGAGGCGGAATACGATAAACTGCTGCGCGAGGCAGAGGATCTTTTTAAAGCGGACGAAGCTTTTGACACCGCATTTGAGGAAGTTGAAAAGTCGGGAATAAATTCGGAAGACATAAAATCGGAAGAGATAAGATCGGAAGAGATAAGACCCGAGACCGAACGGAGCGTACAGGCACAGCCGATACGAAAAGCCGTACCGACAGAAGATGCCGATATCCCGCCGTGGGAAGAACCTGCGGACAGACCGCAGATAATAGCGGCGGAAGAGATAAAAGAGCTGGATAAACTACAGGTCGAACAGACAGAGACCTACCAATTCCCGAAGCTTGAATTTTTGGGTCTTAACCCCAACACGAACCGGAAGCAGACCGAGGCGGAGATGATAGCAAAGGGCGAAAAGCTGCGTCAGACACTTGCAACTTTCGGTGTGGAGGCGCGTGTTGACAACATCTGCACGGGACCTACGGTAACACGTTATGAGCTTATACCAAAACAGGGCACAAGGGTCAATGCGATAGTGAAGCTTGAACAGGATATCGCACTTGCGCTTGCGGCGGCAACAGTACGTATTGAAGCGCCTATCCCCGGCAAATCGGCAATAGGTATAGAAATACCGAATGATACCATACAAAGCGTTTACTACAGTGAGGTTTTAAGGACCGAAAAATTCCAGAGTTTCAAGTCGAAGATAGGTTTCGGCATAGGTAAGGATATTGCGGGCAATGTTGTGGTATACGATATTGCAAAAGCGCCGCATATGCTTATTGCGGGTGCTACGGGCGCAGGTAAATCGGTATGTATAAACACACTTATCACAAGTATTCTTTATAAGGCAACTCCCGACGAGGTGCGTCTTATAATGGTTGACCCGAAGGTTGTTGAACTGAGTGTTTACAACGGTATACCGCATCTGCTTATACCCGTTGTGACCGACCCGAAGCAGGCGGCAGGCGCGCTCAACTGGGCGGTGCGCGAAATGATGCGCCGCTATGACTTGTTTGCTACAACGGGCACACGTAATTTGCAGGGCTATAACGCACGCGAGGACGTGACCGAAAAACTGCCGCAGATAGTGATAATCATAGACGAGCTTGCGGACCTTATGATGATAGCAAAAAAAGCGGTGGAAGAGGCTATATGCCGTATCGCACAGCTTGCGCGTGCAGCAGGCATACACCTTATAATAGCTACACAGCGGCCTTCTGTTGATGTCATCACGGGTCTTATCAAGGCAAACATACCCACACGTATAGCATTTAAGGTGTCCTCGGGTATGGACAGCCGTACCGTACTCGATACAACGGGTGCGGAGAAACTTCTCGGCCGCGGCGATATGCTTTTCAGAGCCGTGGATATGAATAAGCCTTTGAGAATTCAGGGTGCATTCGTTACCGATGAGGAAGTTGCAAAAATAGTTGATTATATCAAGACCGATGTTCCAAATTATGACAAGTCGGTGCTTGAAGATATCGAAAGAGCCGAAAACGCCGACAGCGAGGGCAGTGTAGATATCGAAACAAACAGCAGTGACGAACTTATAGATCAGGTCATCGACTTTATCGTGCATACGAAAAAGGCTTCGACTTCGGCTATACAGCGTAAATTCCGCATAGGTTTCAACCGTGCGGGACGTATCATAGACGAGCTTGAAGACCGCGGCATAGTCGGCCCCGAAAACGGCAGCAAGCCGCGTGAGGTGCTTATGACACCGTATGAACGAAGTGAGTATAAGGAAAGACACGAAAACTATTAAAGCATAAAAAAATTAGAAACATTGCTTCGGGTTGTGCATTGACCGAAGCAATGCAAAAAGCCGATACACGATGGATGGTGTATCGGCTTTTTATAAAAAAGGAAGGAAATATGACTTGAACAACAAGCGTTAGCCCATTGTATCATACTGTGTATTTGTGCAGGCAATATTGCCGTCTGTTTTCCAATTAAAGTGACCGCTCATTTTTATAAGGCTGTCGCTTTTTAAGAAACTGCTGTATGTTATGCCGCTGCCGCCGATGGGATCGTCCCAGGTGATATCGGCGTGATACCAGCTGCCGTCTATCTGTACAAGGTTCCATTCATGGCACATATCTTCGCTCCATGCTATCTTGCAGGGGATGCCAAGCTTATCCATAGCTGCTTTGAAAAAACCCGAGTAAGCCGTGCAGTTGCCCTTGCCGCTTGTTGCAAGCGAATAAGCCGTAAGACCGTCTGCGCCGAAATCAAAGTTTGTTATCATATAGTCGTGTACCGCTTTGACCTTGTCAAAGTTTGTTGCCAGACCGTTTGCCTGTGCCGCTGCACTGTTGACAGCCGCATTAAACTTTGAAACATCGCCCTTCACATCATTTGTGGTGTAGGAGCAGATGAGTTCCTGACATTCGCCCGATTTGGTGTCATACTTGCAGTCTACATGATAATCAATGTAGAAAAGATCGGGGTTAAGGCTTACAACATCGAAATAGCTGTCCATAGCCTGCTGCGGTGTTACGTGGAATGATGAAACATCAATGGTCTTTGCAGCGCTTTTTACCGAATTATATATCGTATCACTTATGCTTGCGGCATTTACCGCAGCAGTCATGCTTAAAGCTGCCGCAAAAGTGAAAACTGCTTTTGCCGTAAGTTTTAAAATGTCCTTTTTCATGGTTATTCCGCCTTTCGTTATATAAAAACCTGATAATGGCGGTATTTTTTTATTAAAAGAGCAAATAAAAAAGCCGAAAACATAAAAAATATCTTCGGCAAACTCACGTTTAATCGCGCTTTAATGGTAAAAAAATAAACCATACTGCTTTTTATCAAGCAGGCAACCGGCTGTCATAGCAAAAATGCTTTAGACCCTTGGCTTTGCGTCCTTATCTTTCAATAAGTTTGCCCATTATTCAGTTGAACATCCATTTACTCTATTATAATACCATACCAAAAGAAGTAATACAATAGAAATACTACACAAAATTTATCCCGACCGTTTGGAAGAATTATACAAAAAGGGTGAAACTTGACGCTTCACCCTTAAAATCGGTCAATATCAGTCTTTCAGTGCATTGCCGTCTGCATCGGGAAGATTTCCCATAAGAGCTTGTATGCCTTCTATAAGAGCCCAGATCTCTATACCGATGGGTACAATTACCGTCCAGCTTAAAAGCAGACTGCAAAGAAGCTGTATAATGGCTTTTTTTGTATAGCCAAGATAGAAGTTATGTATACCGAGTGTTCCGAGAAATAACGCAAGCAAAAATGCAATAAGTTTTGACCTTTCACTTGTGCCTGCACCTGCACCGCCTTTAAGAGCAGCGCCACAGTTTAAACATACTGCCGCTTCGGCAGCTACGGACTGACCGCAGTTTGCACAGAAACTGTTGCCTGTGCCTTTTTTTACACCGCAGTTTAAACAAACAGCTGCATTTTCGTTCATTTCCGAACCGCAATTTTTACAATACATGATATACCCTCCTTTAGGTCGTGTTTATATTAACAATTTAAGTATAGACAATTTTTGGCAAAATGTCAACTATTATATTATTAAGTTTTGTATCGTGCGATCAAAAAGAAATTTGGTTCTGAAATACGCTTGTTTTGTCGTGTTTGTACTGACGTTTTTAGGCATATTTATTATATATCAGTCGGCGTGCAAGCCGCCTCCTTAAAAATTATCCTTGCTGCAATGGTTCAAGAAAATCTTGCAATTCCTTGATAAACTCGCTTTCCGTTTGAAGCATTGTTTCGTTTTTGGATGGATCCTTTAAAGACAATATACCGAATTTATATTTGGAACTTTTAATTCCAAACATACTGTCCTTATACGGTTTTTCATTGCTTGGAGCCGATTTAGACGGATAAATTAAGGCAGCACCTGCAAATTTTTCGTTTTCCGTTAAAGAAAAATAATAGGAATAGGAATGTATTTGCTGCATATCCCTGTTATCCACGTCCGTTCCTGTATAGTTCATCCGCTTGAATTTTGCATCAAGCACAAAAATTCTGCCGTCAGACCTGTTTGTCAGCACAAAATCAGGATAATTATTTTTCGGATAGAAGGTATCGTTATAAAAAGATATTATGCTTTGCGTTTTTATAGTCCAGTCAGGAAGGTTTAAGCACATCAAATTATACAGATACATCTCCCACAAAAAGGAAGCATCAACAAGAAAACCGCTCAAGCAGGATATGTTTTTTTTATCTCCTGAATTTAGGTCATTGCTGTTAATAAGGATTTTTGCATATTCCAACGGCTTTTTATAGTCTGCATAAAGACTGTTGGTAAGGCATTTGTCGTTTAGTGCGGCGTTAATTACTTGTTTTGACGGTTTAATATCGCTGCACAATTCATTAAGGCGGCTTTTAAATTCTGTCAATCTTGGCAGCACAGTGTCTTTATTGGCGATTTTGCAGCACTTCAAAGCTTGATGCAATACATCAATTATAGGTTGTATTTCAAGCCGCTTTGAGTATTTATATGAAACCATTTTATCCGATGCAAATAAATCGTAGTTTATAAATTTCTCTATATCTATGTTTCCGCGTATATTATACCCGCGTTCTTTAAGATATACATATCTTTTGGGAATTGTCTTTGCAATAACCTTTCTTAATGAGATTAAAAACATATACTGTATAAGTAACGAATAAATGCTCTCGCTTTCGCTGCTTTTTTGTGAGGTGGTTTCATCTGCATAAATGCCGCAGCAGAAATTCAACATTCGTTTAAAAAAAGTATCGGAATAGCCTGTCCTGATCTCTAATTGTTTATTGTCCTCAAAGTTGATCACACCGCAATATAGACCTGTGGATATGGTATATTTCGTATCATTTCCGTCTTTAAGGCTGTCAACTTTGAAAATTAAACTGTCGTTGTCGTCGTTTTTTCGGTTATCCCGTTTGTACTGGGCATAGTCCGTAATGTTAATCAGGGCATACTTGTTTGAATTATTCAAAAATAACGGGGTTGGTATGTTGTTGCAAGCATCATTTACCGCTTTTTCCTTATTCGTACTCTGCGTTAAACTGTTATTGATCAATATTTTACGAGAGTCATCAAAACCAAAAAAAGCAGTGTTTATATTGGTTATTAGTTTAATTTTTGCCATATTATTTCACACCAAACTTCTTTTTTGCTTCTTTTATCACACTGTCAATTTCATTTTCATCTCGTACCTGTCGGATATATTCCTTTAGGGTGCCCTCTATATAGTTTTCAAATACCGATTTCTTTTTGTCGTCAGTGATTTTTTTTGTCCCTCCTGTCTCTCGTATTTTCAAGAAGAATGCATGTCCGATTTCATAGCTCTTTCCCAATCTAAGACCATCCTCGTCTTGGCAAATAAAATTATTAAGTGCTTTACACTTTTCAATATAATCCTCTATATTTGAATATTCTTTTAGCTCATTTTCTATGACATCATAATTGCAATATTTGGGAATCCATTTAAATCGCCTTCTTAAAGCAAGGTCAAACGAATCAATGCTTTTATCTACGTCGTTCATTATGCCGATAAAATGTATGTTAAACGGAATACCAAATAAAACCTCATCACCGATCTTTTTATAGCATAATTCTTCATTATTATCAGTACGTGCAATCAGTGACGATAACGCAGTTGAAACAAGGTTTACGTTTTTCTCTGTATAATTACCCGAAAAATCATAATCTCTGTAGTCCCTTTCAAGTAGCGTAAAAGTTTCTCCAAAGATGTTGGATAAATCACCCCTGTTTATTTCGTCAACCACAAAATAATAGTGAGGCCAACCCTCAAAAGCAGCTGGGTTTTCTGGGGTGGGCTCTTCTTTAAGGGTATTGTAGTATTTTTCATTTTCTTTTTTTACATATATACAAAAATCCTTAAAGCTGCCGTTTACCACCTGTAAGTTAAGATTGCCATCCATAATACCCATGGGCTTAATTCCCTCTATAAAATCCTGATATGTATAGGATGGATGAAATTGTATATATTTTTTATCCCTATATATTTCGCTATTTTTGAATTGAAGTTTCGTTATTGCCTGATTAACACCATATGTTTTACCCGTTCCGGGGGCACCATTAAAAATGACATTTACACCATTAAAATTGGAAAATTCAACGGCATCACTTATCGATAAGTCCCATAAAAAATTATATAATTTATAATAATAACCTTTGTCTCTTTTGGCCTCGTCGGTGCCGGTCCAGTCTTTCGCTC
>ODAJ011855182.1_pt1 | contig 10031 bp, 12 predicted proteins | sample 1539241 | NCBI WGS metagenome assembly ODAJ01 (sample SAMN02144231, study PRJEB22623) | gut metagenome | biome: sheep rumen | host: Ovis aries | place: New Zealand
TTTTTATCATTTACATATGGTACAAACGGAATAAACATTCCAAGTGGAAAAGAATACTTAGTAAATTTAATAGACAAGGATTTTATTTTAGAACAAATAGAATTAGCAAAAAAACAAAATCCTGATGTTATTTGTGCAAGTATGCATTGGGGCATAGAATATGCACAAAAACAAAATAAAGAACAAGAACAATTAGCAGATTTATTATTTAAAAATGGTGTAGATATTATATTAGGAAACCATGCTCATGTAATTGAGCCAATGGAAAAAAGAACAATAACTTTAGATGACGGAACTGAAAAAGAAGTGTTTGTTGTATATGCACAAGGAAATTTTATTTCCGCACAAGTAAAAGAACACACAAGAAGTACAATAATATTAGATATGAACATAACTAAAAAAGGTGAAACAGGAAAACTTTCAATAGATAGTGTAGATTACATTCCAGTATATTGCTATGATAGAGGAAAGGGTGTTCAAAATAGATATGTATTATTAGATGTTAGGCAAGAAATGCAAGATTTTGAAGACGGAAAAGGAAATATAAGTCAAAGCCTATATAATACATTAAAGCTAGAGTTACAAAATACTGAAAAAGTATTAGGAGACCCAATCAAATAAACTATATTTGGACCTTAGTCTAAGTTTAGGCTAGGTTCTTTTTAAATATACTTTATTTTATTGTAATTTTATGTTATAGTATATACAGTAATTAGAATATAAGGAATAAAAAATGAAGAAAATAAACGAAAAAATAAAAAAGTTTTTTAAGTGGATTAAAGATGATTTTAAAGATTATAGAACATTTCTAATATTTATATTTGTAATGTTTATAGTACATACTCCAATTTGGGGAGGATTATTATGTTATAAATTATTTAACGCAAAATGGGGTCTAGCAATGGCAACAACAATGTCTCTTTTTTGGCTAGGACCATTTACGCCTTTTTTTCCATTATGTATAGGGATAACTTTTGGAATTAAAAGATTAATGGGAAAAAGCGAAAAAAGAAAAGAGACAAGATTCTAAATTACGACATTAATAAGCCGAAAATAAGAATTAATGATTAATAGTAAACGATTGAAAAATGCTTTATAATACATTTCACAAATTAACAGGAGGCAAAATGTTTAAATTAGTTTCAAACTATAAACCAACAGGTGACCAACCAGAAGCAATTGAATATTTAAGTAATGGTATAAAGTCTGGAAAAAAATTTCAGACTTTACTTGGCGTTACAGGTTCAGGAAAAACTTTTACTATGGCAAATATAATAAACAAAGTTCAAAGACCTACACTTGTTTTAGCACATAACAAGACACTTGCTGGACAGTTGTATTCCGAATTCAAAGAGTTTTTTCCAGAGAACCGTGTAGAGTATTTTGTTTCATATTATGATTATTATCAACCAGAAAGCTATATAGCTCAGTCTGATACATATATTGAAAAAGATGCATCAATCAATGATGAAATAGATAAATTACGTCATTCTGCAACTTTATCTTTATTTGAAACTAGAGATGTTATAGTTGTCGCATCTGTTAGTTGTATATATGGATTAGGTGACCCTATAGATTACCAAGAGATGATGATGTCTTTAAGACCTGGGCAAAATGTATCTCGTGATAGAGTTATGAAAAAACTAGTTTCAATGCAATATTCAAGAAATGAAATAGACTTTAAGAGAGGTACTTTTAGAGCTAAAGGTGATATTTTAGAAATTTACCCATCATCTACAAGTGAAGCAGCTTTAAGGATTGAGTTTTGGGGAGACGAAATAGAAAAGATTTCAGAAATTAATCCATTAACAGGAAAATCAATTGGAATAAGAAGCCATGTATTAGTACCACCTGCATCTCAATATGTAACATCAAAAGATAAATTGGATAAAGCAATTATAACAATTGAACAAGAATTAGAGGAAAGAATTAAGTATTTTAAAGAGCAAAGCAAGTTGATAGAAGCACAACGTATAGAAGAAAGAACCAATTTTGATATAGAAATGATGAAAGAAACTGGATTCTGCCAAGGAATTGAGAATTATTCAAGACATTTATCAGGAAGAGAGCCAGGTTCTCCACCATATACATTATTTGACTATTTCCCAAAAGACTTTTTACTTTTAATAGATGAATCTCATGCGACTATCCCCCAGGTTAGAGCAATGTATAATGGAGATAAATCAAGAAAAGATTCTTTGATAAGTTATGGGTTTAGGCTACCATCAGCTTATGATAATAGACCACTTAAGTTTAATGAATTTGAAGAAAGAATAAATCAAGTAGTATTTGTAAGTGCAACACCTGCTGATTATGAAAAAGAGCATGCCAAAGACAATGTAGTTGAACAAATCATAAGACCAACTGGTTTGTTAGATCCAAAAATTGAAGTTAAGCCAGTTACAAATCAAGTGGATGACTTAATAGAGCAAATTAGAATTAGAGCAGAAAAGAGAGAAAGGGTTTTAGTTACAACTTTAACCAAGAAACAAGCAGAAGACTTAACAGCATATTTAAAAAGCTTAGATATAAAAGTAAATTATATGCACTCAGATACAAAAGCTTTAGAAAGAATGGAAATAATAAGAAACTTAAGACTTGGAGAATTTGATGTTTTAGTTGGAATAAATCTTTTAAGAGAAGGTTTAGATATTCCAGAAGTATCTTTAGTTGCAATATTGGATGCTGACAAAGAAGGATTTTTGCGTTCAGAAAGGTCACTAATACAAACAATAGGAAGAGCAGCTCGTAATACAGATGGAACAGTTATAATGTATGCAGATGAATTAACAGAATCAATGGAAAAAGCAATTACTGAAACAAATAGAAGACGTAAGATTCAATTAGAATATAATGAAAAACATGGAATAACACCAAAAACTATTCAAAAATCTGTAAGAGATTCAATAAAAGCAGTACAAGTAGAAGATATAGAAGTTGAATTTAAAGACAATAAAGATGAAGATATAAAAGACACAATAAACAGATTAACAGACAAAATGTTAGAACATGCAAGCAAAATGGAATTTGAGCAAGCAGCAGAATTAAGAGATAAAATAAAAGAACTTGAAAAGTTGTCAATGGGTTAACCATTGACAACTTTTTCAATTATTTCCCACACATCATCTGAATAAATCTTCTTTTCAGAAGAAAAAGGGAGAAGAGTAGCATCCATTAAAGGATTAAGCTCTTTTTGTAAAGATTCACATGTTGGAATAACTTTAGTTGGTGCAATTTTATCTGCTTTATTTGCAAGTATTAAAAATGGTTTATTACTTGAAATTATATAGTTATACATAAGCCTGTCATTTTCAGTAGGAGAGTGCCTTATATCTATTAAAAAGATAATTAAGGCAATCTTTTTGCTATTAAATAGGTATTGCTCTATAAAGCTACCAACTTTTTCTTGTTCCTGTTTTGACATTTTACTATATCCGTAACCAGGTAAATCAACAAAATAAAACTTTTCATCAATATTATAAAAATTAATTTGTCTGGTTTTACCAGGTTCAGAACTTGTTCGAGCCAATTTTTTTCTATTAATCATAGTATTAATAAAACTTGATTTTCCAACATTAGATTTTCCTACTAATACAATTTCTGGTAAATCATTTTTTGGGTATTGACTTGGCTTGACTGCTGAAATTTCAAATTTAGGGTTTTTGATTATATAATTATATTCCTTTTCCATAAGCATCCTTCTCTATTAAGCTTAGATTGTAGTCGTAATCGTTTTTTTTATAAAATTTTAACAACGCAAGACGAAGTTTTTCATTTGTTTATTACTTCTAGTCCGCCCATATATGGACGCAATACCTCTGGTACAGTAATACTTCCATCTTCATTATAATTATTTTCAAGAACTGCAATCAAACCTCTAGGTGTTGCAACAACAGTGTTATTTAAAGTGTGTGGAAAATAATTCCCTTTTTCACCTTTTACACGAATTCCAAGTCTTCTAGACTGTGCATCTCCTAAAGTTGAACAACTACAAACTTCAAAATATTTTTTCTGTCTTGGGCTCCAAGCTTCTATATCACAAGATTTTACTTTTAAATCTGCTAAATCTCCAGAGCAACAATCAAGTTGCCTTACAGGGACATTCCAGCTTCTGAATAAATCTACACTTAATTTCCACATTTTGTTATACCAATTCATAGATTCCTCAGGATCACATATAACAATCATTTCTTGTTTTTCAAATTGATGAACACGATACAAGCCTCTTTCTTCTAAACCATGAGAACCAATTTCTTTCCTAAAACATGGAGAATATGAAGTCATATTAATAGGAAGCTCATTCTTTTTTATTATTTGATCTTTAAACTTTCCTATCATAGAATGCTCTGAAGTTCCAATTAAATATAAATCTTCATTTTCAATTTTATACATCATAGCATCCATTTCTTCAAAACTCATAACACCTGTAACTACATCAGAGCGAATCATAAATGGGGGAATAGCATATGTAAAACCATTATTAATCATATAATCTCTGGCATATGCAAGCATTGCTTCATGAAGCCTAGCAATATCTCCAATTAAATAATAAAAACCAACTCCACTGGTTCTTCCAGCAGATTCTTTATCTAAACCATTAAATTTTGCGATAATATCTGCATGATGAGGTATTTCATAATCTGGAACTACTGGTTCTCCAAACTTTTGAACTTCAACATTTTCACTGTCATCTTTTCCAATAGGGACAGATTCATGCATAATATTTGGAATTCTCATCATTCTTTTTTTTATTTCTTCAGAAAGTTCATCTTCTAATTTTTCATTTTCAACTAATTTGTTATTTATTTCTTCAACTTTTATCTTAATTTCTTCGGCTTTTTCTTTTTCTCCATTTTTCATAAAGGATCCAATTTGATTACTTAAATTTTTCCTTTCGGATCTAAGATTATCACCGTTTAGTTTAGAAGCACGATATTTTTTATCCAAATCAATTACTTCATCAACTAGAACTAGCTTTTCATTTTGAAATTTTTTCTTGATGTTTTCTTTTACAACATCCGGATTTTCTCTTAAAAATTTAATGTCAATCATAATTATCCTCCTCTTTTTAAAATTTATAGGTATTATATAACATATTTCTCTAGATATCAAGGAAAATAGAAAAATATATAGTAAAAAAGGTTACTGAAATGATTTAAATTAAAAAAATAAAAGAAATAGTAATATACCAATTTACATAAATCATTATCTTGTAACAAAATATTTCGAAATTTTTCGAAATATTTTGAAAACACTTGAATTATGTAATTAAAATGTGATATAATACATTTCGTTGTAAAATTAAGGAGGGTTAAAAATGAAACAATTAAGAAAAACAAAAATAGTTGGAACAATCGGACCAGCAAGTGAAACAAAATTAGAAGAATTATTCAATGCAGGACTAAATGTATGTAGAGTTAACTACAAACATGGTAGCTATGATGAACAAGAATGGAAAACACAAGAAATAATCAGATTAAGAGAATTGATGGATTTACCAATCCCAATGATTCTTGATATGCAAGGGCCAGAAATTAGAACAGGTATGCTTTATACTGGAAAAAATGATAAAATCACAATTGAAGACAATCAAAAATTCGTATTGGTTAATGAAGATATAGTAGGAAATGAAGAAAAAGTTTCAGTTTCTTATAAAGATTTATATAGGGATGTAGAAGTAGGAACAAAAATGCTTATTGATGATGGAGCAATTGAATTAGTAGTTGATGAAATCAAAGATAAAGATATTTATTGTACTGTTGTACATGGTGGAAGATTAGGTAGTAGAAAGAGTATTAATCTACCTGGTACATTTGTTAAAGTTCCAGCATTAAAAGAAAAAGACATAAATGATTTAAAAACAGCATGTGAACATGATTATGATTTTGTTGCTATGTCTTTTGCGAGAAACACAGATGATATAGCTCAAGTTAGAAAGATTTTAGATGAAAACGGTGGAAAAGATATTCAAATTATTACAAAAGTAGAAAATGCAGAAGGATTAATGAATATGGAGTCTATTGTTGAAAAAGCAGATGCTCAAATGATAGCTCGTGGAGATATGGCTACAGAGACAGACTTTACAGAGCCACCAGTTGCACAGAAAAAATTCATACATTTGTCAAACGATGCTCATAAACCTGTTATTACAGCGACTCAAATGTTAGAATCAATGACACATAACCCATTGCCTACAAGAGCTGAAGCATCAGATGTTGCAAATGCAATTTATGATAGAACAAGTGCTATAATGCTTTCAGGAGAATGTGCAATGGGAGAATATCCAGTAGAATGTGTTCAAACAATGGTTAAAATTGCAAATAGAGTAGAACCAGAAATAGATTACTGGAAAAGATTTGATGAGAAAAAACCACAGTTAAATACATATGAAGAAAAAGCAAATTATTCAGCTTGTGTTTCAGCTAAACTAATAGAAGCTGATGCAATAATTTGTTATACTCATACAGGAAATACAGCAAGAGACTTATCAGGATTTGGAGCAGGATGTCCAATTCTTGCAATTACTGATAATAAAAGAACATTCCGTCAACTTGCTCTTTCATGGAATGTTACACCAATTTATATTGAAGCACAAGAAAATATAGATAAAACAATTGAAGTTGGAATTCAAAAATTACAAGACAAAGAAATTCTTGAAAAAGGAGATATGGTTGTAATTACAGGTGGAGGTCAAATGCTTCCTGATGATACACAAAGTAAAACAATTGGTGGAGTATTGAAGATATAAAAAACATAAAAACTACTATTATTCGATAATAGTAGTTTTTATTGTTTTTGAGGTAAGAGGTAGAAAGATGGAAAAAGTTATATTATCAAATTAGAAATTTGTAATATAATTTTTTTTCATATTATTGTGGATAAAAAATATACTTTTATAAATAATATAAATTAGGAGGAGTATGATGAGACAAAAATTTTTGGTATTAGGAGGAGACTTAAGAAGTATAAAATTAGCAGAGATATTGGTAAAAGATAATAATAAGGTTTATTCATATGGACTTGAAAAATCAGATGATATTCAAGAAAATGCTAGAATTGATAAAATGTCAAATTTAAATGATGCAATAGATAAAGCGGATATAATAGTTGCACCTATACCATTTACCAGTAATGGAGATAGTCTTAATTCACCATTTTCAAATGAAGAAATAAAAATCAATCAATTACTTAAGTCAAATAAAAATAAATTGATTTTTGCAGGTGGCATCAATAATAATATGAAAGAGGAGTTGGATAAAAAATATTTAAAGGTGATAGATATTCTGAAAAGAGAGGAGTTAGCTATTTTAAATACTATAGCAACAGCTGAAGGAACTATAAAGATAGCAATAGAAAATACAGATAAAATACTTCAAGGTGCAAATGTTTTGATTTTGGGATTTGGAAGGGTAGCAAAAATTGTAGCTAACAAATTTAGTCTATTATCAACAAATGTAACTTGTGCTGCAAGAAAAATTTCAGATTTGGCATGGATAAATGCGTATGGATATAATTCTTTAAATATAAATGATATGCTATATGACTTAAAAGACTTTGATATAATTATAAACACTGTACCACAAGTTCTAATTAGAGAAAAAGAGTTAAAACACATGAATCCAGATGTAGTATTGATAGATTTAGCATCAAATCAAGGAGGAGTAGATAGTAAAATTGCAGAGCAGATGGGACTAAAATATGTATGGGCACTTGCTCTTCCACGGTAAGGTAGCTCCAGTATCATCTGCAAAATTTATTAAAGAAGCAATATACAATGTTTTGGAAGAAAATGGAAAATAACACAATAAAAAAATGTCGAAAAAGAACGACAAAAAATGGAAAAAAATTCCAAAAAAGTATAGACAAATAAAATTAAAAGTAGTAGAATATCAAAAGTAAAAGTTGCAACAAAAAATAAAATTTTAGGAGGAAAAATATGGAAACATTAAAAATTTCATCAAAATCAAACCCAAATTCAGTAGCTGGAGCAATAGCTGGTTTGATTAAAGAATCACACAAAGCAGAAATGCAAGCAATTGGAGCGGGAGCTCTAAATCAAGCAGTAAAGGCAGTAGCTATAGCAAGAGGGTTTGTAGCACCGGCAGGGGTAGATTTGGTATGTATACCTGCATTTGCAGAAGTTGAAGTAGAAGGAGAGGATAGGACAGGGATTAAGCTTATTGTTGAATCTAGAAAATAAAATTGAGGACAATATGGGGAGGTGACAAAGGGACCGGTTCTTTTTGTCACCATTGCCACATTGCTCTTAAAGGAGGAAGTATGGAATATAAATATATAGAGAATCAAAGAATACTTTTATTTAGAATAACAGAAGAAATTGATGAATTTAAAGCAAAAGAGATAAGGAGGAAGGCAGATTATGAAATTGAAAGATTTATGCCTAAAAGAGTTATATTTGATTTTAATTGTGTTTCTTTCATGGATAGTAGTGGAATAGGAATGATGATTGGAAGATATAAGCAAACATCTTTGTTAGGAGGAAAAATGGAACTTACAAATTTAAGACCATCAGTAAAAAAAATATTTGAAATGAGTGGAGTCTTAAGATTAATTCCAGAAATTGATTTAGAACAAGAAAAATTATCAGAATTACAGGCACAGAATTAATAATGAAAATAGGGAGATTGAATTATGGAAAATGAAATGAAGCTAGAATTTATAAGTAAGTCAAATAATGAAGCATTTGCAAGAATTGCCATTGCAGCATTTGTATCTAGTTTAGACCCAACCATTGAGGAAATATCTGATATAAAAACAGCTGTTTCTGAAGCTGTTACAAATTCAATAGTTCATGGATATGAAGATAGAATAGGAATAATACATATCAAATGTAAAACTCTAGATAGAAAAATTTATATAGAAATATCAGATAATGGTAAAGGAATAGAAAATGTTGAGCTTGCAAAGCAACCATTGTATACTAGTAAGCCAGATTTAGAAAGATCAGGAATGGGGTTTACAATAATGGAGAGTTTTATGGACAACCTTAAAATAGAATCTGTACTTGGCGTTGGAACAAAAATTACAATGGAAAAAGAAATAAAAGAATTACCGAAAACTGAAAGTCTTACACTAGAAGAGGCTTTAAGGGGGTAAGAATATTTGGAAGAAATTACAAATGAAATAGTTATGGCACAAAAAGGTGATAAAGATGCTTTAGCTAATTTGGTTGAAAACAATCAAGGTCTTATTTGGAGTATAGTAAAAAGGTTTTTAGGTAGAGGATATGATACAGAAGATATATATCAAATAGGTGCAATGGGCTTTGTTAAAGCTATAAGAAATTTTGACATAGAATATGATGTTAAACTTTCCACTTATGCTGTCCCATATATAATGGGAGAAATAAAAAGATTTTTAAGAGATGATGGGCCTATTAAGGTGAGTAGAAGTCTAAAAGATTTACATAGAAAAATAGTAGAAGTTCAAAAAGAATTTATAATTAAAAAGGGAAGAGATCCATCTCTACGGAGAACTTTCCAAAATTTTAAAAACTAAAAAAGAAGAAATAACTCTTGCATTAGATAGTTCAATGCCAATTAATTCAATAGAAGAATGTTTATATTCAGATAATAAATCAAATAATTCGTTAAATATTTTAGAAACAATTTCCACAAATAAAGATGAAGCAACACTAATTACAAATAAATTAGCATTAAAAGAAATGATAAATGATTTGGATTTGAGAGACAAACAAATAATATTGTTAAGGTATTATAAAGACAAAACTCAAAGTGAAGTTGCAAGGATACTTGGAATTTCTCAAGTACAAGTATCAAGGATAGAAAAGAAAATATTAAATAAAATGAAAATGGAACTGGTTTGTTAATTTGGTAAATTGGGACCGGGTATTTTTTGTAAATTGGGACCGGGTATTTTTTGCACATTGGTAATTTGGGACCGGGTATTTTTTGCACAACTTAATAAAAAATAACTAATCCGCGTCAGCATTTCGTTTTTTAAAATCCGTATGGTGGGTATCCCTAAAGGGGGTACCATAGGATTTTAAA
>ODAJ012056666.1_pt1 | contig 10031 bp, 4 predicted proteins | sample 1539241 | NCBI WGS metagenome assembly ODAJ01 (sample SAMN02144231, study PRJEB22623) | gut metagenome | biome: sheep rumen | host: Ovis aries | place: New Zealand
GCCGCGATGAGCACGAAACGCGTCAGGCCCGGCAGCTTGCCGTACTCGATGCCTTCCGCATCCACGGCCGGGGCCGTGATGGCCTCCACCAGGCGCTGCAGCGCCCGCTCCGGGCCCAGTTCCACCCAGTCGATGTACTGGACCGAAGAGAGGTAGAAAGCCACGGCTTCGTTGTATTCCGAATGGTCCAGGCGTACCGGGATGATGCGCTTGCCGCTGTCGATGGCCGTGCTGACCTCGCGCAGCGTCCAGGGAGAGGCGTTGGCGGCCTCCGAGGAGAGAAACAGGAACGTGTCGCAGGCCTTGATGCTGCCGGCGATGCGTTCGGCGAAGGTCACACCGCCGTTCAGGCCTTCCCGGTCGATCCAATAGCTGATGCCGGCGGCCTCCAGCGCCTTCAGGATGCGGCCGACGGGGCTGTCCGGAAGGGAGGTCCCGTCCGGAGCGATCCAATCCCGCTTGGAATAGCTGATGAACACCTGTGCCATGGTCTCACAAAGATAGAAAACTTCGGCGGAATGTCCTATTTTCGATTATTTGTGTAAAAATCACGCAAAATATTTGGAGAATCCGGATATTTGTCTTTCCTTTGCGTAAAAATTACACAAAAGTTATGGCAAAGTTCTCATCCGACAACCTCCTCTGGAAGATTATCCTGATGGTGGCCCTCTCCCTGCTGCTCCTCATTCCGCTCTCAATGGTCCGGGTCCAGATCATCGACCGCCAGACCAGCGCCGACACCAGCTTGAAAGAAGTGGCCGGCAGCTGGGGCCGCGAACAGACCCTCTCCGGTCCGCAGGTCCGGTTTTTCCGCGAACGGACGGAGCAGGAGAAACAGAACAAAGACGACAACAGCCTGGTCTCCGTGTCTTTCTGCCCGGACCGGCTGGTTTATGAAGTAGATACGCGGACCCAGAAGCTGCATCGTTCCATCTACGATGTGATGGTCTATACGGCCGAAATCACCGCGAGCGGCAGCTTCGTGTTTCCGGAGCATTGCCGGGATTACAAGGTGGAGACCGATTTCTTCCTGGGGCTGAGCGACTTGCGCGGCATCGAGGGGACCATCAACCTGTCTGTCGGCGGCAAGCAGTACAGCATGACCCAGGGCGGCAACGGCCAGGTCAGCCAGCAGATCGAGCTGGACCCCGCCTGCTTCGGCTCCGGGCAGGCGGTCCCGTTCGAGCTCCGTTTCCGCACCCGGGGATCGCAGGGGCTGTATTTCCGTCCTTTCGGCGAGCTCACGGAAGTCCGGCTCCGGGGGGACTGCCCGTCGCCTTCCTTCGACGGCGAGTTCCTCCCGTCCGAGCGGGACGTGCGGGAAGACGGGTTCTCTGCCAGCTGGACCGTGTCCGCCGTCAACCGGGGGCGTCCGGAAGACACGCGCTTCGGCGTGCGGCTGCTGCAGGGCGTGTCCCAGTATCAGCAGACCACGCGTTCCGCCAAATACGGCATCCTGATCGTCCTGCTGGTCTTCGTGGCCGGGCTGGCGGTGGAGCTGGTCGGCAAGAAGAGCATCCACATCATCCAGTACCTGGTGATTGGCCTGTCGCTTGTGCTCTTCTACGCGCTGCTGCTCTCCTTCTCCGAGCTGATGTCCTTCTGGCTGGCGTACCTGCTGGCCGCCGGGATGACGACCGCCGCCCTCACCGGCTATTTCCGGGGGATCCTCAAGGATCGGACGGCGTGGCTGCTCGGTGCGCTGGTGGCCGTCGCCTACATCGTCTGCTACATTCTGCTGCAGATGGAGACCTATGCGCTCGTGGCCGGTACCCTGGTGCTGTTCGCCATCCTCGTGGGCATCATGTACTTCACCCGCGACCTGCGCCCGGTCCTCAACGGCGCGGCTCCTTCCGGGGACGCTTCTCCCGGCGATTGATGCCGGCCGGGCACACCGGAGGCTTTCTCCGTGCCCGGGAACCGGTTTTCCCTTTCCCGGGCACGCCAGGGGGCATTTTTGTGCCCGGGAAGGCCTGGGGAGGGCGGGTTGCCAACAAAAAGTGAAAAAAATTTTGGCGTTTCGAAAAATGTTTCTACCTTTGTGGTCCCAACGCTAAGCAAAAAGGTTTTGCGGAAATAGCTCAGTTGGTAGAGCGCAACCTTGCCAAGGTTGAGGTCGCGGGTCCGAGCCCCGTTTTCCGCTCCAGACAATGAATGACAGCCCTCGCGGCTGTCATTCGGCGTCTATGGCAGGGACGATCATGGACATCTCAAGCCTGCCAGAATTTATTGCTAACTTTGCCGTATGAAACGAATCACCACCCTGCTGGCGGTCGCGCTGCTGAGCCTGGCCGCCTGTGCCCAGAAGGCACCCAAGACCATCCAACTGCTGGAACCTTCCTACGACGAAGGCCTGACCCTGATGCAGGCGCTCAAGGAGCGCAAGTCCTCTTCCGGATTCACGGACCGGGAGATCCCCCTGCAGGACCTCTCCAACATCCTGTGGGCCGCGGTGGGCGTGAACCGTCCCGACGGCAGGCGCACCTCCCCGACCGGCTCCAACCGCCAGGAGATCGAGGTGTATGCCTTCTTCAAGACGGGCGCATATTACTACAACGCGCAGGAACACCGGCTGGAGCTGGTCAAGGAAGGCGATTTCCGCGCCCTGACCGGCCGGGGCGAGGCGGCGGGCGCCGCCCTGGACCTGCTCTTCTTCGCTGACACCGACAAGACCAAGGGCGAGAACCCGGACGGCGGCGGTGCCGCCACGGTGTCCTACGTGGATGTGGGCTATGTGTCCCAGAATGTCTATCTGGCCTGCGCCAATGCCGGCCTGGGCAGCCGCGCCCGCGGCGGCTGGGACCAGAAGCAGCTGACGGAGACGCTCGGTCTCCCGCAGTCGCTCGTGGCCGTGCTCGGCCAGACGGTCGGCTACTGCGAATAACGCAGCCCGGACGTCCGGGCCGCGCTCCTACGAATCCTTGCTTTTCCTGTGCAGGTCGGAAGGCGTGGCGCCGAATTCCTTGGTGAAGCATCTCGTGAAATACTTCGGGTCGTTGAAGCCGACCTCGTAGGCGATTTCCGAGATGTTCTTGTCCGTGTCCGTGCCGTTGCTGATCATTTCCTTCGCGACGTTGAGCCGGTAGGTGCGGATGAACTGGGCGATGGAAAGGCCGAGCGTGTTCTGGATTCTTTCGTTCAGCATGCTGCGGCTCATCCCCATGGCGTCTGCCAGGGCGTGGACGTCGAGATCCGGGTCCTTGTACTTTTTCTGGATGGCCTCCAGCAGTTGGGAGTAGAACTCCGATTCCCGGTTGGACAAGGTGCCGGACAACAGGGTGTTGTGGCTCGCGATCAGCTCGTTCTGCCGTTGCAGCAGGGCGTTCTGTTCGGAGAGTTCCTCCGCCTTGCGCTCCAGTTCCTCTTTCTGCTGCTTCAGCTCTTTCGTCTGCCGGTCCACTTCCTGCTGCAGCTGGTCCTTTTTCCGGCTGATGGACCGGGTGTACCACAGCACGAAGAGGTATCCCAGCAGGGCGAAAACCAGAACGGCAAGGAGCCGGAACCACCACCTTTTGTACAGGACCGGCCTGACCTGCAGGGCCTTTTCGTCCTGTGACAGGACATTTCCCTCCTTGTCAACCGCGCGGACCTGCACCCGGTATTTCCCCCCGGGAATGTGGCCGAACTTGACGTAGGAGTCGTTGCCGAAGACCGGAGACCAGTCCCTGTCCAGCGGAAGCACTCGGCTTTCGAACGCGATGTCCGATCTTCGTGAGTAGGAAAGGTCCGAAAATTTCAGGACGAAATCCATATCCGTCTCGTCCTTGTTGATGGCGTCAGAAAGCGAGAGCGAATGGAACTGATCCTTGGCATAATACCCCGTAATGGAGATCATGGGCTTGTTTTCGTAGTCGTTCCGGACATACCCGGACCGGAGGATGCTCAGGCCTTCCTTCTGGCCGAGATAGAGGGTGCCGTTCCTGCCCTTCGCCAGGCTGTTCTCGCAGAATGCCATGGATTTGAGCCCGTCCTTGATGCCGTAGCTGACCAGCTCGCCGACCTGCGTGTCGAGGCAGGACAGGCCGTTTTCCGTCGTAATCCACAGATGGATGCCGTCAATCAGCAGGCCCTGGACCTGGCCGTCCGCCAGCCCGTCCTTTTCCGAGTAGATGGTTGTCTGCGGATGATCCGAGAAGCAGTTGTCCACCCGGTACAGGCCCTGCCCGTAGGTGCCGGCCCAGAGCGTGTCTCCGTCGGAGGCGAGCGACAGGCAGCCGGGGAAGTCCGCCAGGACCCTGGATTCCAGGGTGTTCAGGTCTATGATGTTCAGCCCTCCGATGCCGCTGACAATCAGTTTGTCCGACGCGATGCAGGCGCCGAAGCAGGATGCCGTCCTGACGGGATACCGGTTGTAGGTCGAGCGGGCCAGGTCATAATAGTACAGTCCGTTGTGGGCTGAAATCCAGATGTAGTCGTTGATCCCGTCATAGACCATTCCGAGGATGACGTCGATGCTTCTGGCCGTTTCCGACGCGTATCCCTCCGGGACGCGGACGATGTCGGGGCCGGACGGGCTGATGTAGTTCAGCCGTCCGGTCACGGAACCGGTCCAGATCCGGCCTTTCCCGTCCTCGCAGATGGCCGTTATCGTGTTGTCCGTGAGAGTCGAGTTGTCTGTGCTGTAGTTCCGGAACGTCAGGTCTCCGACCTGTCGGCAGAGGCCGTATTCCGTGGCTGCGAGCCACAGGACGTCCCGGCTGTCGATGAAGAGGGAGCGGATCGGCGTCGAGGGGATCGGGGAGGAGGTCGTCTCGATGTGTGACAGGTTGATGAGCTGGAGCGGCTTCCGCCGGATGACGGCCAGTCCCTCCGCTTCCAATCCGATCCAGATCTGCCTGCCGCGGGTGGCGATGCTCCGGACCATCTCTCCCGGGAGGAGCCGGTTCCCGTAGTCATTGGGCCGTGCCCTGTAGATGTCGAACGACTGCCCGGCGGCGTTGTAAATGCAGATTCCGCCCAGCGTGCCGATCACGATTTCGCCGTCCGGGGTGGAGCACAGGCCGGTGATCTCGTCGTTCGGAATGGAGCGCGGGTCCGCGTCGGCGTGAAGGTAGCGCACCTGGCTGCCCGTGGCGATATTGACCCGGTACAAGCCCTTCTGCGTCCCGATCCAGACTTCATCCCCGGTACGCAGGAAAGCCGTTGCCTTGTTGTCGTCCCCGATATCGACGCCCGGCAGGATGCCGGACATGATGAGGCCCTGCCCTTCCAGGTGCCTGACCTTGAACAGTTGCCCATTGAGGGCGATCCACACGGAGCCGTCCCCGTCCACATCACAGACATTGGGCATGAGGTTGACGTTGGAGACGCGGCATGGCAGGGAATCGACCTGGACGCTTTCCCCGCCATCCGCGAAGGCGATCCTGTACAGCATGTCGTCGGCGGTGAACCACAGGCGTCCTTTGGCGTCCCGGTTCAGGCTTACGGGAGAATGCGAACGGCGCCAGGCCCGGGACATTCCCGGCAGTCCGTCGATCAGGGTGAGGGTCTGCAGGTCCAGGATGTTCAGGATGCCGGCACAGGGCACCCAGAGTCTGCCGTAGTCGTCTTCGCAGCACCGGTCAACGAAGTCGCTGGCGAACTCCGGATCCGTCTTGGCCGAGAACCGGATGAAGGAGTCGCCGTCATACCGGACGAGCCCCCCTCCGAAAGTGCTGATCCAGGCGAATCCCTTGCTGTCGAAGTAGATTCCGTTGACGTCCTGGTCCGGGAGACCGTCTTCCCGGGTCAGCCGGTTGATGATCATGTAGTCTTCCGGGACGGTCTGGGCCGGGGCCTTGTCAGGGAACAGAGACAGGCAGAAAAAAACTGCCAAAATAAAATCCACCCTTTTTAAAATATTGTCCACCATTTATAAAAAATATCCACATTTCGCGGTATAAAGTTATATAAATTTGCAAAAAACAAAACTGTTCCAACATAATTATCACTTTATTACTAACTAAAAATCAGTAAAAATGTTGAAAAAAATGCTGCAGAAAGCGACGGGCATCATGCTGGTGCTCAGCGCTTTGTTTGTGAGTCTGGGTGCCTATGCCCAGAACCGCACCATCAGCGGCAAGGTCGTCGATGCCAACGGGGATCCCGTCATCGGCGCCGCCGTCACGGTGGCAGGTAATTCCAGGATCGGTGCCGCCACCGATCTGAACGGTGCCTTCTCCCTGTCCGTTCCCGCAGGAGCCAGCATCTCCGTCGAGAGCATCGGCTTCAAGGGCCAGACTTTTGCCGTCGGCAACCAGAGTGTCTTCAACATCACCCTGGAGGAGGACACCGAGATGCTCGAGGAGACCGTGGTCATCGGATACGGTGTCCAGCGGAAGAGCGATGTCACGGGCGCGATCGCGTCGGTGAAAGAGTCCGACCTGGAGAACCGCACGGCGACCGACGTCGCCCAGGCCCTGCAGGGCAAGGCTTCCGGCGTCCAGATCGTGAACGCCTCCGGTGCTCCGGGCGCCGCGTCTTCCATCCAGATCCGCGGTTATTCCTCCAACTCCAAGACCTCCCCGCTGATGATCGTGGACGGCCTCAAGGTCAACGACATCAGCTATCTGGATCCGGAGACCATCGCCTCCATCGAGATCCTGAAGGATGCCGCTTCCGCCGCCATCTACGGCGTTGAGGCCGGTAACGGTGTCGTGCTCGTCACCACCAAGTCCGGCCAGAAGGGAACGGGCCGCGTCTTCTACAATTTCCAGCATTCCATCCAGAATGTCGCCCATCTTCCTGAAATGATGAACGCGAAGGAGTATATGGATTATCTGGTGCTTGCAGGTGCGGCTACGCCGGATATTTTCGATTACGACGGCAAGACGGATACGCGCTGGACGGACTATATGCTTGAGACCGGCCATCAGCAGCGCCACACCGTCGGCGTGGAAGGCGGCAACGACCGGGCCAAGTTCTACACCTCCCTGTCCTATACTGATAATAATGGTATCATCAAGGGCGACAAGGATATCTTCAAGCGTTTCGTCGGCCAGATCAATGCCGAGTACAAGGTCAAGGACTGGCTGACCGTCGGCGTCAACACCACCATTGACAGGAGCGTGCGCAGGGCCGTGTCCGAAAGCGTCACCACCTCCGAATCTGTCCTGGGCGCCATGTTTGTCGGCGATCCGACCATGCCCTACATTTATGACGACAATGCCATCCCCGGCCGTGTCCGGAATCTGGTCAACAGCGGGTACAAGATCCCGCGCGACCCGGACGGCCACATCTACGGCATTTCCGTTTTCAACGAGACCAGCTACATGTGGAACCCGCAGGCGATTCTGGACCGGCAGGACAGCGAGACGCAGAGCTTCCGGGTGCGCGGTACCGCATACGCCAACTTCACCCCGGTCAAGGATCTGGTCATCACCTCGCGTTTCGGATTCCAGGGCGGTTACAGCCACTCCAACACCTACAACCACGAGGTTTACATCAGTGCCAAGACCAATCAGGCCATGTCCATCTCCGGCTCGGCCAACGACCGCCTGTATTATCAGTGGGAGAATTTTGCCAACTACACCAAGGCGTTCGGCAGGCATGAACTCACGGCGATGGCCGGTATGTCCTATCAGCAGACCAACACGGACAACCTCCGTGCATCCGCTGACAAGCTTTCCAACGACACCGCCAGCTTCCGCTACCTGAACAACGCGGTCAATACGACCGGCATGAGCGTAGGCGGCCAGCCGGAGGTGCGGGCCAACATGTCCTACTTCGGCCGTATCGGCTGGTCCTATGCCAACAAGTACTTCCTCCAGGCCAACTTCCGTGCCGATGCCTACGACACTTCCAAGCTGGACAAGAATCACCGCTGGGGCTACTTCCCGTCTGTTTCCGCCGGTTGGACCGTCAGCAACGAGCCCTTCATGCAGAACATCAAGTCGGCGCTCTCGCTCTCCTTCCTCAAGCTGCGCGCCTCCTGGGGTGTGAACGGCAATGTCAACGCGCTGGGCGAATATCAGTACGCATCCTCCCTGCAAAGCTCATCCAGCTACGGCAACAACCTGAACGGCACCTTCCTGGTGGGCGTGCGCCCCTCCAAGGTCCTGCCGAACCCGAACATCCGCTGGGAGACCTCCCGCCAGGTGGACGTCGGCCTTGATCTTCGCATGCTCAAGGAACGGCTGACCTTCTCCGTGGACTGGTACAACAAGAACACGCACGACCTGCTGACCAGTACGACGGCTCCGGCCAATACGGGAGCGGAAACGGTTTACGTCAATGCCGGTTTGGTGAACAACCACGGTACCGAGTTTGAACTCGGTTGGAGAGATACCATCGGCGACTTCAGCTACGGCATCAGCGGAAACCTCTCCACGGTCCACAACAAGGTCGTCGAGGGAACATCCAAAGACCGTGTCCCGGGTCAGAAGATCTGGAGTTCCTACGACGTGACCTATTTCGAGGAGGGCTATCCGCTCTGGTACCTGCGCACCTTTATGGTTGACCATATTGACCAGCAGACCGGTGCGGCTGTTTACAAGAACTTCGACGAGGATCCGGCCATCACGCCAAACGACCGTGACTTTGCCGGCAGCGGCATTCCTGATTTCACCTATGGCCTGACGCTCAACCTGGCCTGGAAGGGCTTCGACCTGCTGGTGCTGGGCGCCGGTTCCCAGGGTGCCGAACTGCTCTACGCCGTGGGGCGTGCAGATGCCCTGCAGCAGAACACGCTCAAGATTTTCTATGCGGATGCCTGGAAGAACGCCTCCTCTACCGGTTACACCTACCCGAAGCCGGACGCCAATGACAAGTTCTACCGGACGTCCAATATGCGTGTCTATGATGCATCCTTCTTCAAGATCAAACAGATCCAGCTGGGTTACACCCTGCCCCGCAAGCTTGTCAAGAAGATTGCGATGAATTCCCTGAGGGCCTATGTCTCCCTGGATGACTGGTTTACCTTCACGAAATATCCCGGCCTCGATCCGGAGACCAGCCATGCCGGCTCCTCTGCCAGCGGCCTGGGCATCGACTACGGCTCCTACCCGATTTCCAAGAAACTGGTCTTTGGTGTGAATGTATCGTTCTAAAACTGCACACAGTATGAAAAGATTATATACCGCATTGTCTCTCGCAGCGCTCCTGCTGACGGCCGGCGCCTGCCAGAAGAATCTCGATATCCCCCAGAAGAGCGTCCTTTCTACGGAGGATTACTACACAAATGCAACCGGTGACGAGGCGGAAGCCCTGATTGCCAGTGTCTATAAACTGTACTGGGGCGGCCGCGACGTGACCTGCGTCAACGGCATTGAGAAAATCCTCTTCCTGAACTGTCTTGACGACGATCATTATCCGGGCGGCGGCTCCTTCGCGGATGCCACGAACCAGTACCAGGAGGCCGGCAGCTACAACGTTACCTCGGCCGATTTTGCCCCGAAGATTGTCTATAAGGGTGTATTCAGCGTCATGTACCATTGCAACCTGATTCTGGAGAAGATTCCCGAGACCTCCGACGCCCGGATCAACCGCGTCAAGGCCGAGGCCAACTTCCTGCGCGCCCTGGCGATGTTCGACGCCGTGCGCTGGTGGGGCACCCCGCCCCTTCCGGACCATCTGCTCTCGCAGGATGAATACTACCAGACCAACAACCCGACCGAGGACTCCATCAAGTGGATCCTCGCCCAGATGAAGGACGCGGCGGACCATCTGCCCGCCCTCAGCGGCAAGGGGCAGCAGGAGGCCTTCGGCGCCCGTATTTCCAAGCATGCGGCGCTCGCTTACCGCGGCAAGGTGGGGCTCTGGTACGGCCAGAAATTCAACGACAAGGCCATCCTGGCCGACGCTGTGAAGGACCTCAAGACCGTGATTGACTCCGGCCTCTATGGCCTGGTCTCCGACATGTTCATCCTGGAGCGCCCCGCGGGCGATTTCTGCGAGGAATACCTCTTCGAGCACAATTCCGGCGATGATGACGGCTTCCCAGGCGATCCGTCCAACGACCTCCGTCACATGTGGACCGGCTGGCCGGGCGGCATCCAGACACCGAAGGACGTCTTCGGCGGCTGGGGCTGGAACGCGGGGTCCAAGGAGTTCGG
>ODAJ012089173.1_pt1 | contig 10030 bp, 8 predicted proteins | sample 1539241 | NCBI WGS metagenome assembly ODAJ01 (sample SAMN02144231, study PRJEB22623) | gut metagenome | biome: sheep rumen | host: Ovis aries | place: New Zealand
GCCAAATATATTGCTACGGCAGTTTTGCTTACACAGATATTTGGTGGAATGGCTGACTCTACATATATAATCATTTATGCGTTGATGAGTGTCGTTATCATTTTTGCTTTGGGCGTTTCAATCATTCATAGCGATGATGAAGACACAAAAAGAAGAGAGAAGAACAAAAATAAAAAGAACAAGCAATGAACGGAACAGTAGCAATTTTGACACTTTTAAATGTAATGGCAATTGGATGTTGGCTTTTCTTCCATATTTCTGATCGTCATCAGTCACAATGAAAACCCGTTCAGGCGAATTTAAAATTCGCCTGCCGTAGGTATCAGGATTTGCAATCCGGGAAAAACGTTGCGGCGCAGGTTTGCTGTTTAGCGCATCGGAGATGCTTATGCTCTATGCTGCCGAATTCTTGGCAAGCCAAGCGTCTTCCTACGGGATGCCGAGCAGAAAATAATCGGCAGGACAGGAAATCGGGAGCATCCTCCGTGGGTGCTCCCGAATCGTCTTTCTTACAGCAGGCCGTTCAAGAAGACTAAAATACTTTTGGTTTTCTCTTCACTTATTCGTAGTTGGGAAACGTTTTGCCGATAGGGGATTCAACCGGGCTAAATAACCTGCTGAAGAAAATAGATGATGAGCAAATGTAAGGGGTAGAAAGCATAAAACAGGTACTTGCCAATGCTACCCTTGATGAACCCACGCTGGCCGTTATACAAAGCCAGTAAGCCAAAGCCAAAAGCCACACCGATAAAGAAACGGCGAGCCAAGACACACGCGCCGAGAAGCAGCCGAAGCCCCGCATGGGCACGTAGTACGTAAAGCAGCAAGATGACACCTACACCATAATAACTATAGTCTGTCCTTAATAGAACGGCCCCAACAAACAAAGCCACCAGAAACAGGTTCCTTCGTACAGGCGAAGGTTGCATCTTGTCCCACACATACATTGCTAACAGCCCCAACAGCAGCGTAAAGCAGACATTTCCGCGTAACCAGTAAGAAGCATCAGAATGGGCCAACGCCCAAGGCACCTGAGAAATCAAAGCCACGACGAGCATGTTGCGAGCGTATTTTCTGCGGCTACGGGTATGTACGTAACCTTCGACTACCAAGAACGCAAAGATGGGGAAAGCCACGCGCCCTATCGTACGCATGGCGACATACAGCTCAGGGCTTTGTTGAAAATAGTCCAACCCCGATGCAGCATGGTCAATAGCCATCGTCACCATGGCGATGACTTTCAACCAACTCCCGCTGAGAACCTTAAAATCCTTTGCCCTTATTACCTTCTTCATCCACCTCACCTTCTTTACATAAACGTATTGCTCTGCCGTTCTATTTATTCTCGTAAGAAATAAACCTAAACAGCCTTCATAGCGGATCAAGGCAGGGAACCACCTAAATCAAAGAGTAACATTCCGCCTAAACCGTTTAGGCAAATTACCAGTCAAACTTATGCTTCCAGTCGTACCACAGTACAGAAAGGAAAAACAAAAGACCTACTACGCCTGTCCCAATTAAGAAAACAAGAAACTCCATATTATTTAGATTTTGAATAGAAAACGAATCCAATAGTTGCAAAGAAAGACACCAATACGCCTCCAATACCAAAGAGATAAGAGTTGTCAACTCCTAGATTCATGACCCCAGCAAGAATAACTCCTCCAAAAATCAATTTTGACATGTCCAGGCAATACTTTCCGTACTCCTGCATCATTAATTCACGCTTCTTTTGCTTCATACAAATAGTTACATGATAATCTTTTATGCCGCAAAGTTACTATTTAGCGAGAACAAAACAAAGAAATATTTTCTTTTTTTGTCAAGCATGAGTAACTTCGACGTCTTTTTGATGGCAAATATACAACCTTTTCCGTAATAATCCAAATTTTTAAGGCACAAATTGGCTTTTGCATTCCTTTACTATACTCACCCGCCGGACGTTTAGAGCGCGGCGGGTGCGGAAGGTGTTCCGTAGGCACTCCCCTCCCCTACATGGGAGGGGAGCGGTTGCGCATGAAACAAGACTGCGGCTGTCAAACGCAGGCCGATTATTTCGCGTAGAACCCTAATACCAAATCGGGAGCATCCTCCGTGGGTGCTCCCGAATCGTCTTTCTAACAGCAGGCCGTTCAAGAAAAATCAAAAAACTTTTGGTTTTCTCTTCACTTATTCGTAACTTTGCACTCGTACAAAAGACGCAAGTGATTATGGATACAAGGAAATTTAAACAAATGCCTTCTCTGAATCGCATCGGCAATCGGAATCCTTTGATTCCGAACCCCGTCATTGTAAATCGAGGAAAAAAGCAGGAAAGCCATGAACGTACGATTACCCGACCCATGCGCACAAATTCACGTTCCCTTAGTTCTGGAGAATCCATCAACTGGGATGAAGTGTACGCTTGATGCAACATTTCCTTGCATGTTATGAATAGTGATAACGAACAAGCACTGATAGGCATGGATATTTTGTCTTTGGGCGATTTCTCTGCAAGTCATGTTAAGGATGCCGACGGTGCATCATGGCTTAGATTCCAATTTCAACTGCTTGATAGTGAGTGGTTAGTATGGTAAGTTTCCTGTCACGCGTTTTTTTTCGCGTAGAACCCAAATACCAAATCGGGAGCAACCTCTGTGGGTGCTCCCGAAATGCAATTGCGCTACGCACTATAAACTAATATGCGCATAGCTGGATTTTTTTATTCGCCTTCAACAGTTTCACCTTCTACAATATCATTTCCCATATATTCTTTACCAAAAAGTGAATCTGCGAGAAGTTTTCCTGCATTTATGTATACTACTTCTGTACTGGGCTTGATATATGTCTTCTTCATAACTCTTTCATTTATTTTGTTAAACATTATCTATTTATTTCACGAGAATTTTCTTGCCATTAATGATATAAAGACCCTTCTTCAAGTCATTTGTACGCTGACCATTTAGATTGTAAATGGCATCCTGATTTGTCTCAATCTCAAGCCCCTCAATACTGGTAGTTTCGCCATCAGTACCAATGAAGGTTAATCCTGGAGCAGGATTAGTTGCTTCCCCTATACCAGTTAATGTAATATATGCTCTATATTGGCCAATAGTTACTGTACCTCCATTTACTTTACGTATTTTATTTCCATTAATAACATAATTTCCGTTCGGGACCGTAGTAGATGTAGATGAGAGATTACCCATCATACCGTAATCTTCACTGGCCTCTTTATATGAACCAGAATAAGTTGCAGTAAGTGTATTACTTGTTGCCTTAAAGATATAAGACTTTCCTGCCTCTAAGGTTTGTACACGGTCAACATAGAGGCCAGTCAGATTTGCGCCATCCGTTGTTTTGTTTACAATCTTATAAGCCGTAGCACCATCAATAGTAGCATCAAAAGGTAAACAAATCGTTCCTAAATTGCCTTCGGTTAACCCTTGACGCTGATAATCAATCCAATTTTCCGGTTTTTCAACAAATTCAGTTGTTCCTTCATTACCATTTACAGTATAAGTAATCCAATATTCATTTGAAGTATTATCAATTTGTATATTTCCGGTTTGATTACCATTTCCACTATTGCCATTATTAAAAATAATGTATTCAAACGGATATTGAACAACAAAATCATACCACTCATCATTGAATGTATTCTCTAAAAGAGAAGAACCAGGCCAATGGTTATTTACGTTGCCTTTATACTCGTAGGCATATGAAGGCGTGAAATTATCTGACTTTTTGATGTGATACACAATATGTAAAAGATTCGTGTCGTCGCAGGAATAGTCTACAAACTTATCATTGTTTTCCGTTCCATGTACAAACATTTTACCATTATAAACACTAACAGCAGTCCAAGAACTAATAAGTTCTGTATTCCATTTTTGTGTATCTCCATCATACAGCTGAAACTGTAACCTTCCAACACCGTCATAAGCATCAGTATACGTACAAGTATAGATGGGGAAACCCATATAAGTTTTATCCGTTTTAGTCATTTCAAATTGATGCCAATCATCACCATCTCCTTTAAAGTTAACGTTTAGCTTCACATCATAATTATTGACAATATTAGATGGAATCGCATAATACACCGTTGTTTCGGTTGCCGCATTCGCACTCACCACTCCCCCACACACGACGAGGAGTAAAAGAATTAATTTTTTTATCATAATGGCCGTTATACGTTTCCTAAAAATGTTGGAAATGTCGGAAAAAATATAAAAAGGTGGGGTGGGGCGGGGGAAAAATGTGAGTTTCTTCTTTAGAATGCTTAATTTTGCAAACTAAAACTGGGATTCGCAATGATGAAAGTGTTGAAACATATAGTGCTTCCCGTCGTCTGCCTGCTGCTGTCGCTGTGTGCTCATGGCCAGCAGCTGACGGGCGTCATTACCGATGCTGAGACGGGCGACAGCATTGCCTATGCCAGCGTGGTCTATCAGGGTCACCACGTGTCGGCCATTTCCGACTTCTACGGCCGCTACTCCATAGCGCGCCACGAGGGCTGGAACGTGACGTTCTCGGCCGTGGGCTACAAGTCGCGCATCGTGCCCATCAGCCCTAAGACCAAGGGCAAGCTGAATATTGAGCTGAAGCCCGACGACCAGACCATCGGCGAGGTGGTGGTCAAGGTGCGCTCCGGTCACTACAGCCGTAAGAACAACCCTGCCGTAGAGCTGATGAAGCGCGTGGTGGCGGCCAAACAGAAGACCGACCTGGGCGTGAACGACTACTACCAGTATAACAAGTACGACAAGATAACCCTCTCGCTGAACGACCTGAAGCCTGAGCAGTTGGAGCAGGGACTCTTCAAGAAGCACCCCTGGCTGCTCGACCAGGTGGAGACCAGCGAGGTGACGGGCAAGCTCATCCTGCCGCTGAGCGTCGATGAGACGGTGTCGCAGAAGATTTACCGCCGCCAGCCCCGCTCGGAGAAGACCATCATCAGGGGCCAGACGTCGAGGGGTGTCAACGACCTCTTCCAGACGGGCGACATCGTGAACACCGTGATGAAGGACGTCTTTACCGACATCGACCTCTACCAGGACAACATCCGCCTATTGCAGTACCCCTTCATATCGCCCATCTCCGAGGCGGGCATCGACTTCTACCGCTACTACATAGAGGACACGCTGAAGGTGGAGCGCGACTCGTGCATACACCTGCACTTCCTGCCTAACAACCAGAACGACATGGGTTTCCGTGGCGACCTCTACATTCTGAAGGACTCCACGCTGCACGTACGTCGCTGCCAGATGACCATACCCAACCAGAGCAACGTCAACTTTGTCAAGAACGTGCAGATACTGCAGGAGTACCAGCAGCTGGCCGACGGCCAGTGGGTGCTCTCTAAGGACGACATGACCACCGAGCTGGAGGTGGTCAGCTTCCTGAGGAGTCTCATCGTCAGCCGTACGACGCGTCTGTCGGACTACGCCTTCACGCCCTTGCCCAACAAGCTCTTCCGGGGCATGCGTACGGAGGTCACCGAGGCCGACGCCCAGATGCGCGACGACGACTTCTGGAACGAGTACCGCCAGGTGGAGCTGACGAAGAGCGAGAGCTCCATGGACAAGTTCATTCACAACGTCGAGAACGTCAAGGGCATGAAGTACGTCATCTTCGGCCTGAAGGCCCTCTTCGAGAACTCCGTGGAGACCAGCACGCCCAACTACATCGACATTTGTCCCGTCAACACCATCCTGAGCCATAACTACGTCGATGGCATGCGCAGCCGCCTGAGCCTGAAGACCACGGCCAACCTCAACAAGCACTTCTTCCTCTCCGGCTACTACGGCCGGGGCTGGGGCAGCCGCAAGAACTACTACAACCTGGAGTTCACCTACTCGCTGAACGCCAAGAAGTACCTGCCCCACGAGTTTCCGCGTCGCACCATGACGGTGCAGACCACGCGCGACGTCTGCTCGCCCAGCGACCGCTTCATGGATACCGACAAGGACAACTTCATAGTGGCGCTGAAGTGGGCCAAGACCGACAAGATGATGCTCTACACGCACCACCTGGTGGCCTTCGAGTACGAGACCGACTGGGGCCTGAAGGCGCAGGCCATAGGCAAGGTGGAGGAGAACGAGGCCTGCGGCCTGATGACCTTCCGCACCCTGAACGGCACGCCGCCCACCGAGTTCAGCCGTAGGGGCAACGGCGAGTACCTGCGCACCACCGAGGTGACGGGCCGCCTGCGCTATGCGCCGGGCGAGACCTACGTCAACAACAAGCTGCGCCGCCGGGTCATCAACTTCGATGCCCCAGTGTTCAGCATTTCCCACACCATAGGCTTCGACGGCATCTTTGGTGCCGACTACAACTACAACTATACGGAGCTGCACATCTACAAGCGCTTCTGGATGTCCGACTGGGGCAAGCTCGACCTCCACCTGAAGGGCGGCATACAGTGGAACAAGGTGCCCTATCCGCTGCTCATACACCCGGCGGCCAACCAGTCGTACATCATCCTGCCCGAGACCTTCAGCTGCATCAACAACATGGAGTTCCTCAACGACCGCTTCGCCTCGCTCATGGTGGGCTGGGACCTCAACGGCAAGATCTTCAACCGCGTGCCCCTGCTCAAGAAGCTCCACCTGCGCGAGTACGTCGGCGTCAGGATGCTCTGGGGCTCGCTGACCGACAAGAACAACCCCTTCCTTGAGCAGAACCAGGGCAGCACTGAGCTCATGTACTTCCCCGAGGGCTCTCACGTCATGGACCCCCAGAAGCCCTACGTCGAGCTGGTCTTGGGCATTCACAACATTCTGAAGTTCTTCCACGTGGAGTACGTGCGCCGCCTGAGTTACAACGACCTGCCCACGTCGCCCAAGTGGGGCATGCGCTACGTCATCGCCTTCAGCTTCTGAACGGCTGGACAGGTGAAAAAAGTAGCCGAAACCTTTGGCGGTTTCGGGATAATTATGTAATTTTGCATTATGCAATTTTGCATAATTATCTTATGCTACTGATATGAAGGAACTTAGCAATCCGTTTGTAACAACCCCTCCCCTTGAGGGGCGGGGAGCAGTTGCGCATTGGTTTATCTCGTCCGTTCATCGGCAAATGCGGCAGAACGAGCGGACGGTGTAATAGCAACACTAAAGGGCTCTGCTACAGGCAAAAAGAGGGCGTAAAAACCAAAAGACAGGACAAAAAGACAAAAAACGCGCCGTTTTTTTTGCCGATTCAGATTTATTGTTTATCTTTGCGGATTGAAAATGCCATAATATGGCATTCCCTAATTGCTTAAAAAGCAAACTATAACAATACATTATAAAAAACTTAAAACAAAAAGCGTATGAAAAAACTATTTACAATGCTGGCAATGCTGATGCTCGTGCTTCAGTATTCCATGGCTGGAGAGGCCACGTTGACGCTCAATGGGTCTGCAGAATCTAATCCAAAGGATTTCTTTACCCATGACCCTTCAGGAAAGTTTAACTTCAACAACAAGTTCACGGGTGCTACGTACGATGGTATTGATTTTACTTCAGGTCTGAAGTTTGAAGGTACTACCAAGGTGATGTTTACAACCGACAAGGTTTCCACTGTCACCATCGTTCAGAGTACACAGTCTAACAATACTATCAAGTTAGACGGCACAGAATTGGCCGTAGCAGATGCTGTTGCTGGTACGGGTTGCCGCATTTACACCATTTCCAATGTCGCTGCCGGTGACCACACGATTACTCGCGGAAGCGGTGAAAGCGGCCTGTTCTACGTGAAGGTAGAGTGGGTGGATGCTTACACTGCTACCTTCGAGAACACAGGCAACTGGGCTGCCGTTTATGCTTATACTTTTACTAAGGACGATAGCGGTAATGTTATAGCGGAAGAACTTGGCGAATGGCCAGGCACACAGTTGGTTGCTGGTGATGATGATAAATATCTTGTGACAGTACTGGAAAGTATGCCCCAGTATATTATCTTTAACAATAATGCAGGTGACCAAACAGATGATTTAAAATTCGTAAATGGTGCAGAGTATAATCGCGATGGCCGTATTGTCAATAAGACTGCTTACACAGCCACCTTCACTACCGAGGCAGAATGGGAGCATGTTTATGCTTACTGCTGGAATAACACTCAAGGCGAAGAGGCCTTAGGCGTTTGGCCCGGAACAGAAATTACGGCTGACGCTCAGGGAGTCTATGCTATAAGCTTAGAGGCAGAGTATCTGCCCGAAGGTATTCTTTTCAATGATGGCAATGGTACTCAGACTCCCGACTACGTGTTTGCTGACGGTGCTGCTTTTGAGTATAACAAGAATACCTATACAGCAACCTTCACCACAGATGCAGAATGGACTGATGTGTATGCATACGTTTGGACTGGCAGTGGTAATTCTGCTACCAATAAAATCTTAGGCGAATGGCCCGGCACGAAGCTGAAGGCTAACGAGGGAGTTTATACTGTTACTATTTCAACTTTTGGCGATGCTCCTGAGAAGATTCAGTTCAACAATGGTACAGATAAGACTCGCGATATGGACTTTACCGTCGGTCGTGCTTATAAATGGATTACTGCTACGCCTCTTTATGTCCTTGCAGCTGGTGACAGTTTTTCTGCAGGTTCTACTGTTAGCGTGAAAGATGCGGACGACGATGTGGTTGCTACAATTACTTATGGTGTAGAAGGCGGTGCAACCTTCAATGCTGCAACAGGTAGCGATGCTTCAGCAGAAAACTATGAACCTAATGAGGACTATGCTGCTTTTATTAGCATGACTGCTGGTAACGGACAGAATGGCGGTTCTAATACTGGAACCGTTTATGCCATCAAACCCATTTATGATGGCACGATAACTGTGGGTGTAAAACTGAACGCCAATAAGAATTTCTTCATTCAGGAAGACGGAACGAATATGGAAGGCTACAATGGTATTACGTCAGATTATGTGGCTCATACTTCTTTCAGCTTCCCTGTTAAGGCTGGTAGCACCTATGCTATTTATTGCACCGGATCTAAGCTCGGCTTCTACGGTTTCGACTATAAGTTCACGAAGCCTGTTGACTATTATCTTGTAAAGGGTGTTGACGATACTTGGACTGTTGAGGGAAAAATGGCAGAGGCAGAAGAAGGTGTGTTTACTTCGACCTTGACTGACTGGGCTGGTAATTTCTTCGCTATAGCTCCTAATAAAGCTCTTGATGCTAATTGTGAAACGATTGCTGACTGGACGAAGGTTATTCGCCCGAAGTCAAATGATGATTTCTGGGTAGAGTATTTCATCAATTATGAGGATGAGACTCAGTCATTAGAAGATGGTGGTAAAGTTTGGCACGTTGCAGATAACAATAGCAATAAGCTTACGCTGACTTATACTCCTGCTGATAATAAGTTTACCATCACTACTGATGCTGTAATGAATGTTACTATTTCAGATGCCGGTTACGCAACCTATTCAAATACGGGTGCATATAAGGTGTCTGGCGAAAACGTTAAGACGTATGTCGTGACAGGAACTACAACAAAGCTCCAGATGCAGAAGCTTGATGACGGTTTCGTAATTCCTGGAGGTACAGGTGTCGTTCTTGAAGGAACTGGCAACGTTACCATTACTCCGCGTGCTTTGACGGAAGACATTGGTACGATAGAAACTAACTATCTCATTGGCAGTGGCAACTATACTTATGATATCACAGGAGAATATCCTGGCGGCGGCTACTACAATCCTTATATCTTGGCTAACAAGGATAAAGGTGTAGGCTTCTATAAGTTTGATCCTCTCGAAGGAATTGATATTCCTGCTCACAAGGCATTCCTGGCCGTTCCTGACACAAATGCTGCTCCGTTCTTCGGATTTGCTGACGCTGAGACGACGGGTATCCATAGCCTCACCCCGGCCCTCTCTGAAGGCGAGGGAGTATATTACACTCTGGATGGCCGTCGGGTAGAGAAGCCGACGAAGGGATTGTACATTGTGAATGGCAAGAAGGTCTTAGTCCCCTAAGTTAGGGGATTAGGGGTCTGAACAAGCGCAGGCCCCTAACCAATAATAAGCTAACGGGTCTGATAAACGCTTGTTCAGACC
>ODAJ012124955.1_pt1 | contig 10030 bp, 5 predicted proteins | sample 1539241 | NCBI WGS metagenome assembly ODAJ01 (sample SAMN02144231, study PRJEB22623) | gut metagenome | biome: sheep rumen | host: Ovis aries | place: New Zealand
AAGCTTTCTGACTGCACCGAGAAGGATGCGGCACTTTGCGAGATCTTCCTCGTTGAGGGCGATTCCGCAGGCGGTTCCGCAAAGATGGGCAGAAACCCGAAGTATCAGGCAATCCTTCCGCTGCGCGGCAAGATCCTGAACGTTGAAAAGGCGCGTCTCGACCGGATGCTTTCGAGCGATGCGATCAAGTATATGATCACGGCGTTCGGCGCGGGCATCGATCAGGAGTTCGACATCAACAAGCTTCGCTATCACAAGATCATCTGCATGACCGATGCGGACGTCGACGGCAGCCATATCCGCATTCTGCTGCTCACGTTCTTCTACCGTCACATGCGTCCGTTGGTGGACGAGGGCTACGTGTATATCGCACAGCCGCCGCTGTATCGCGTCAAGCGCGGCAAGCAGCAGTGGTACGTGTATTCCGACGAAGAACTCGACGCCAAGCTCAAGGAGATCGGCGCCGATCCGAAACCGGAGATCCAGCGTTACAAAGGTCTCGGCGAAATGAACCCGGAACAGCTTTGGGAGACGACGATGGACCCCGAACAGCGTCTGATGCTGAAGGTCACGGTCGAGGACGCGGTCGAAGCGGACCGGCTCTTTACGCTGCTGATGGGCGACAAGGTCGAGCCCCGGCGCGAGTTCATCGAACAGAACGCGAAGCTGGTCACCGATCTGGATATCTGATGAGGTAAAAGACATGAGCGAAACGACAACCACCAATACCGGCCGCATCCGGCCGATCAATCTCGAACGCGAGATGCAGAAGAGCTTCATCGCTTACGCGATGTCGGTCATCACGAGCCGCGCGCTTCCCGATGTGCGCGACGGCATGAAACCGGTGCACCGCCGCATCCTGCACTCGATGGAAGAACTCGGCGTCACGCCCGATAAGCCCACGAGAAAGTCCGCACGTATCGTCGGCGACTGCATGGGTAAATATCATCCGCACGGCGACTCGTCCGTGTACGACGCGATGGTGCGTCTTGCGCAGGACTTCAACACGCGCTATCCGCTCGTCGAGGGACAGGGAAACTTCGGTTCCGCCGACGGCGACGGCGCGGCGGCAATGCGTTATACCGAAGCGCGTCTTTCGAAGATGGCAATGGAAATGATGCGCGACATCGATAAGGACACGGTCGATTTCCAGCCGAACTTCGACGGCACGCAGCAGGAGCCGACGGTTCTGCCCGCGCGGTTCCCGAATCTGCTCGTCAACGGCAGCAACGGCATCGCGGTCGGTATGGCGACGAACATGCCGCCGCACAACCTCGGTGAAACGATCGACGGACTGGTCGCATTGATCGACAATCCGGACATTACGGTCGACGAACTGATGCAGTACATCCCCGGTCCCGATTTTCCGACCGGCGCAACGATCCTCGGCAGAAGCGGCATCGCACAGGCGTACCGCACCGGACGCGGCAAGCTGATCGTCCGTGCAAAGACCGAGATCGAACAGCTTTCGCAGAACCGCAGCCGCATCGTCGTGACCGAGATCCCGTATCAGGTCAATAAGGCGCGGCTCGTCGAGAGCATTGCGGACCTCGTGCATGAAAAACGCATCGAAGGCATTTCCGACCTGCGCGACGAGACGGACCGCAACGGCACGCATATCGTCATCGAACTCAAAAAGGACGTCAATGCGAACGTCGTTCTGAACAACCTGTATAAACATACGCAGCTGCAGGATACGTTCGGCGTCATCAACCTTGCACTGGTGGACGGAGAACCGAAGATCCTCGATCTCAAGCAGATCCTGTACTATTATCTGGAGCACCAGAAGGACGTCGTCACGCGGCGCACGCGTTTCGACCTGAACCGCGCGGAGGAGCGCCTGCACATTCTCGACGGTCTGCTGCGCGCGCTCGACGTGATCGACGAGATCATCGCGCTCATCAAGGCGTCGCCGAACGGACAGGCGGCAAAGGAAGGTCTGTGCACCAAGTTCGACTTTTCCGAACGCCAGGCGCAGGCGATCCTCGACATGCGTCTGCAGCGTCTCACCGGACTCGAGCGCGACCGTCTTCTCGAAGAGGACCGGCAGCTCAAGGAGCGTGCGGCATACCTTCGCACGATCCTTTCCGATGAGCATAAGCTTCTCGAGGTCGTTAAGGAGGAAGCGCTTGACGTGAAAGCGCGCCTTGCCGATCCGCGCCGCACCGAGATCACGCAGGCGCTGGACGACATCGATCTCGACGACATCATCCAGGAAGAAGAAATGGCTGTCACCATGACGCATTTCGGATACATCAAGCGTACGCCGTCCGAAGCGTTCCGCGCGCAGAACCGCGGCGGCAAAGGCGTCAAGGGACAGGCGACGCGCGATGAAGACTATGTGGAGCGCATGCTCGTATCGAGCACGCACGCGCCGCTCATGTTCTTCACGAACTTCGGCCGTGTCTTCCGGATCAAGTGCTACGCGATCCCGGAAGCGAGCCGCACGTCCAAGGGCATCCCGGTGGTGAATCTGCTGCAGCTTCGCACAGGCGAAAAGGTGACCGCGATGTTCATCGTCCCGCGCGAGGTCGAGGAGACCGGTTATCTCGTCACCGCAACGCGCGACGGTCTGATCAAAAAGACGCGTATCGCGGAGTGCATGAATATTCGAAAGGGCGGACTGGTGCTGCAGACGGTGCGGGAAGGCGACGAGCTGATTTCCGTGGAGATGAGCAGCGGCGAGGATGAATTTATCATCGCATCGCGCAACGGCAAGTGCATCCGATTCCGTGAAAGCGACGTCCGCGCGACCGGCAGAGGCGGCATGGGCGTTCGCTCGATCAAGCTGAACGACGACGACATCGTCATGGACATGATCCGCGTGACGAAGGGCGGTCTGGTGCTGACCGTGACCGAAAAGGGTCTCGGCAAGCGCACCGAAGAAAGCCAGTTCCCGCTGCAGGGACGCGGCGGCAAGGGCATCCTTGCCATGAAGGCAACCGATAAGACCGGCGGGCTTGCATGCCTCAGGATGACGACCGAGGACGAAGACCTGCTGCTTGTCAGAGACGACGGCGTGATCATGCGCATCCCGGTCGACCAAATCTCGGTCATCGGCAGAAACACGCAGGGCGTCCGTCTGATGTCGATCGACGGCGACGCGCGCATCGCAAGCGTTGCGCTGCTGCCGCATCAGGAGATCGAGCCGGAGGAGGAAGGCGAAGCGGTGAACGAGCCGACCGAATCGACGGAACAGCCCGCTCCCGAAGGAGACGCATAATGCTGAAACTGCCGTCCGTCCTGACCGCATTTGCAGGGAAGCTGAAAGCCGAAGGCACAACGCTTTACGCGGTCGGCGGCTGCGTGCGCGACGCGTACCTCGGCCGACCGGTGCACGACATCGATCTCTGCAGCCGGATGCGGCCGGACGAACTGATTCGTTTTGCGGCGGAACACGGCGTTGAGGCGCGTCTTGTGCAGCAGACGCTCGGTACGGTACTGCTGACGCTCGGCGGCGAAACGTATGAGCACACGACGTTTCGCACCGAATCCTACGGCGCGGGCGGCGCGCACAGACCGGATGCGGTCCGCTTTTCGGACACGCCGGAAACAGACGCGCGTCGGCGCGACTTCACGGTGAACGCCATGTACGAATCCGTCGCGGACGGCACGCTGTGCGATCCGACCGGCGGCATGCGCGATCTGTGCGATCGCGTGCTGCGAACCACGTCGGACGATCCGTCCGTGATCCTGCAGGACGACGGACTGCGTATTCTGCGGCTTGTGCGGTTTGCGGCAAAGCTCGGCTTTTCGATCGATCCGGATACGTGGGACGCGGCGAAGGCGAATGCGCATCTGCTGTCGGATGTGGCATGGGAACGAAAACGCGAGGAACTCGACCGGATGCTGACCGGCGAAACCGTATTTCAGGCGCTTTCGATGCTGCGCAGCGTCGGTGCGCTGCCGTACGTGCTTCCGGAGTGCTGTGCGTGCGACGGAATGGAACAGCGAAAGGATCATCACCGATACGATGTGCTGACGCATATGTTCCATACCTGCGAGAACACGCCGGACGACCTTGCATGCCGGCTGATCGGGCTTTTGCACGACGTCGGCAAGCCGGAGGCAAAGCGGCGCGACGGCAATCAGTACGCGCACGATCTGTACGGAGAGCGAACGGCGAGGATCATGCTCGAACGGCTGCGGTATCCGACGGCGCTGATCGATCGCATATGCGGCGCGATCCGCGTGCACATGTTCGATCTGACGGAGAGCGCATCGGATGCGACGCTGAAGAAGCGCTTTGCCGTGTGGGGAAGGGAACGCACGAAGGATCTGATCATGATCCGCGAGGCGGATATCCGCGGCAGCGGATACCGGCTCGACTATGTCGCCGAACGCTGGCGCAGGGTCTTTCGGGAGATGCAGCAAAGGCATGCGCCGTTTTCGGAACGCGAGCTCTGCATCACCGGCGAGGACATCATGGACGAGCTGAAGATCCCCGCGGGAGAGCGGGTCGGACGCATCAAACGGCAGCTGCTGCTGCACTGCGCGGTGCATCCGGATGACAACCGAACGGAAACGCTGCGAAAGCGGATGCACGATTATGTTTAGCAACATTTCTGTATCACTTTTGTGAATATTTCCGAATCGCCATTGCGGATACGGGGATTTGTGATATGATAATTGCGTTGCAGAATATAACCGATTACGAGGATTCGATATGAATAACAAGCAAAAACAAAAAAGAGCGCTGCTGGCCGTTGCACTGACGGTTCTGCTGGTCATCGTCATTGTGATCGCATCGGCACTGAGCTGCTGCGCAAGGGACGTTGCCCTGTCGAGCCCGCAAAGCAATACCAAGGTCATCGTCAGCGAGGTGCTCGTCAGCAACAAGCAGGCGGTGCGCGACCCGATGGGAACGTACAGCGACTACTTTGAACTGCATAACATCAGCGGCGAGCGCATCAACCTGTCCGGATACGGCGTGTCCGACGACGAGACCTCGATGTGGGTCATCGCAGACGGCACATACATCGAGCCGGATGAGTATCTGGTTTTCTGGTGCGCGGGTAAGGACACGGGCATCGAAAACGTCGCGACGTTCGCGCTGTCCAAAGACGACGTGCTGCGCTTCTCGGATCCGTCCGGCAAGCCGATCATCACGCTCGACCTTTCAAAGACCTTCTCCGGCCTTTCCTACAGCTACGTCGACAACGGCAGCGGCGGCGGATGGACGAACATGGCGCCGACGCCCGGATACCCGAACACGGAAGAAGGCGTGGCGGCGTTTGAACGCTCTCGCATGGCGGATCCGGAGCTCAGCGTCAAGGAAGACACCGAATGTCCGGTCCGTGTGACCGAGCTGATGGCGTCGAACGGAAACGTGCATAAGGGACCCGACGGCACCTACTGCGACTGGATCGAACTGTACAACAGCAGCAGTTCCGAATACGATCTGTCCGGATGCGGCCTGTCGGACGATATCACGAAGCCCAAAAAGTATACATTCCCGCAGGGGACCAAGATCGGCGCGTATTCGTATCTCGTGCTGTATCACACGGAAACGCCGGTGGATTCCGCGCTGTGCATCGATTTCGGCCTGTCCGCACAGGGCGAAACGCTGGTTTTTACCTCGAGCGAAGATCGCATCATCGACCTGATCGCATTCGGACAGCAGGAGCGCAACATGTCCTATGCGCGCGTCTACATCAACAACATGTTCGACGCATCGGCGTCGTTCGCGCCGACGGACAAGCCCACACCGGGCTTTGACAACACGGCAAACGGATACATTCAGTTCGACGAAAAAGAAAACGGCGAGATGGGCGTGCACGATATCCGCATGAACGAGATCCTCGTGGACGGTTATCACATCACGTATTCGCTCAGCAACAGCACGAAAAGCCAGCGTCCGTACGACGCGGACTACGGCAGCTGGATCGAGCTTTATAACAAGGCGGACATTCCGGTGGATGTTTCGGGGTATTCGATCACGGACAATGCATCCAAGCCGAAGAAATGGGTTTTTCCTGACGGAACGAGTATCGCCGCAAAAGGATATCTCGTCTTGCAGCTGAACGGGAGCATTCCGAGAGAAGGACAGTCCGCCAAGGACGTGACGGCGGATCAGCTCAAATATCTGCTGAATTTCGACATTGCGGCGGCGGGGGAGACGCTGTATCTGTTTGATGCAACGGGACTTCTGATCGACCGCGTCAATGTGCCGGAGTGCCGCGCCTGCGTCTCTTACGGGCGTGATGCGTCCGGCGCCTGGAAACTCTTTGACACGCCGACCGAAGGCGCTCTGAACAGTGAGGACGGTCGTGGACTGTACTGCGAAGCGGCGACTGCGGATACGCAGACCGGCATCTATCAGGGCGTACAGACGGTCAATATCACCGTGCCCGAGGGCTGTTACGCAACATATACGCTTTCATGCGGCAAGGAAAACGATCCGGTCAAGACGACGGCGCCGACCGCGCAGTCCGACCGTGTGACGGGTCCGATCGCGATCAAAGAGAACACGGTGCTGCGCGTACGCACGTTTGCAAACGACAACAGCCGCTATCCCAGCGAAATCAAGTCCTACACGTATGTGATCGTCGGCGATGAAATGACGCCCGAAGCGCATACGACGACGCTGCCGGTCGTGTTCCTGGTGACCGATCCGGAGAATCTTTGGGACAGGCAGTACGGGATCATGATCAAGGGCGACGACTATACCGGCAAGGGCGGCGCCGACGAGATGATGATCGGACAGACCGAAAAGAACGAGGTCATGGGCAAGTGGGCAAACTTCAACATGCGCGGACGCATGTGGGAGAAGCCGACGACCTTTACCTATATGAATGCAGGCGGCACGCAGGTGCTGTATGAAACCGATCTCTGCATCCGCGTGTTCGGCGCATTCTCCAGAAAGCTCGCGCAAAAGGGCATCGCGCTGATCGCACGAAAGGGCGTCGGAAGCAGCCCGATGGAGTACGCTTTTTTCGAAAACCGCCCGTTCACCTCGTATAAATCCCTGGTCCTGCGCGCGTCCGGTCAGGATGCTGCGCTCTCGCGCATCCGCGACGTGCTCGTACAGTCGCTGCTTGACGACGCCGACGTAGACCTTGCCAACCAGGCGTTCATCCAGTGCATCGTGTATCTGAACGGACAGTACTGGGGCGTATACAACCTGCGCGAGAAGATCAGCAAGCATTATATCGCACAGCACTACGGCGTCGAAAACGAGGACACGATCGACATTCTGAAGGGCAACGGCAACAACGAGCAGTGCATCGTTGCCGGCAACGGTCTGCAGGATTACAAGGATCTGATCGCATACTGCGAGAATCACAACTGCGATCTCTCCAATCAGGCGGATTACGACTATGTCTGCTCGCAGGTCGATGCGGATCAGTTCGCAATGTACTGTGCGTTCGAGATCATCATCGGCAACACCGACACCGGCAACATCAAGTGGTGGCGCTCGTCCGAAAAGGACAATAAATGGCGGTGGATCCAGTATGACTACTGCTGGGCAATGAACGGCGACAATCCGAACCAGGCGGCGGAGAAATCGACCGGCTACCGGCGCGACTATTTCTGGCGGTACTTCGATCCGGCGGGACACGGCGCGAGCAATGGATTCTCCACGGTGCTCGGACGCTCGATGCTCTCGAACAACGAGTTCGTCAAGATCTTCCTGAAATACTGCGCGTATTTCTATAATGAAGTCTACACGCCCGAAAAGATCGTGGCGAAGGTCAACCAGCTGCAGGAGAACATCCGTTTCGAGATGGAAACCTACGACCTCGTGCGATGGAAACCGTACCACAATCTTTCGACCAAGGGCTGGAACTCGCATTGCGACAAGATCCGGCAGTATGCGAACAACTACCAGGACTGGTACCTGTACTATTGCCAGAACTTTATCAACAAACATACGAACTATCATCTCAGCGATGATGAGATGATCCGACTGTTCGGAAAGGTGGGCAAGATTTCGTGAACCTTCTGAAACCCAAACCGAACGCCAAGGGCTACCGGCACGAATTGAAATATGTCATATCCGATGCGGACGCGGAGCTTCTGGCGATCCGTCTGAATGCCATGCTCTCGCCGGATCCGTATGCGGCAAAGACCGGAGGCGGCTACGCGATCCGCAGTCTTTATTTTGACGACGCATACGATTCCGCGGTGGAGGAGAAGGTCGCGGGCATCCAGTACCGCGACAAATGGCGTGTCCGCATCTATAACTATTCCGATCATGTGATCAAGCTCGAACGCAAGCATAAGAACGGACAGTTCATCAAAAAGGACGCTCTGTCGCTTTCGCGCAAGGAGTGCAACGCGCTGCTCGACGGGGCTTATACGTTTCTGCTGTATCGGCAGGAGCCGTTTGCAAAGGAAGCGTACGCGGCACTGCGCACCGAAGGACTGCGTCCGAAGGTGCTGGTTGATTATTACCGGCAGCCGTTCGTATTCCCGCTGGAGGACGTTCGCATCACGCTCGATCGCAACATCCGGACCGGTTATTTTTCCACCGACCTGTTCAACGCGCACGCGATCACGTATCCGGCGACCGAGCTTCTCGGTCAATGCGTGCTCGAAGTCAAGTACAACGCGTATCTTGATCCGCACATCGCTGCGCTGATCCAACTGCCCTCGTCGATCAAGACGGCGGCAAGCAAGTATCTCTTTTGCAGACAGTATGACTGTTGATATAATATTAAGGATACAGAAAGTAATCAATTGGAGGATCTTATGGAATTTCTCAAATCTCTGAGCGAAGTATTCAACTTCTCTACCAACCAGGTCGTACCGCTGCTGGCGACCGTTACGCTCGCGTTCTTCATCGGTCTGTTCGTATATCTGATCTATCGGCTGACCTTTTCCGGCGTGATCTATTCCAAGACGTTCAACATGAGCCTGGTCATGCTCACGATGGTTTCCGCTATGGTCATCCTGTTCATGTCGAACAACCTGAAGCTGTCCCTCGGCATGGTCGGCGCGCTGTCCATCGTTCGTTTCCGTACCGCGATCAAGGATCCGATCGACACCGTATTCATGTTCTGGGCGATCGGCGAAGGCATTGCGCTCGGCGCGGGTTTCATTCTCGCGGCGATCATCGGTGCGATCCTGATCGGTATCTTCATGCTGCTGCTCGCGTCTTCCAAGAAGAAGGCGTCGCTGCCGTATCTGCTGATCCTGCACTATGAGGAACGTGCCTCGAAGCAGATCAAATCCATGGTCGCACAGATCCCGTATGCGCGTGTCAAGTCCAAGACCGTCCAGCGCGAAGGCATCGAGCTCGCAGTTGAACTGCGCGTGAAGTCCAGCGAGACCGGCTTCGTTGACAAGTTCCTGCGCGTCGAAGGCGTCTATGACGCAACGCTGATCGCGCATCAGGGCGATATGATTTCCTAAATAAGGAACGATTCGGATCGGAAGCATCATACGGTGCTTCCGTTTTTTGTTCCGTTTTGCTGATGCCGCGGACCGGTATCGAACGAAAGCAGCCGCAGGGAAGGAAGAATCCGTTTCGTTACTCGGAACCGGTCATCGACACGAAATTTTGTGCAGCAATAATATATAGTGAAAAAGGGGGAAAAGGGTATTGACAAAGGGGAAAAGGAGGAGTAATATAGGCGACGTTCGCGGCAAGAGCCGGGGATCGATACCGAAAGAGACACGAAAAAAGAGGTTGAAAAAAACTTCAAAAAAGTGAAAAAAAGGTGTTGACAAACGGAACGAGTTGCGATATACTAACGAAGCTGTCCCGCGAAACGGACAGCGAAGCACCTTGAAAACTATATAGTGCATCAACAAACAAGCCAAGTCAATTCATAAAGAATTACGGACGCAAAAGAAACACGACCAAGCGAAAAAAGTGAGCAAAACGCTGAAAGGCGTTAGAGATTGAACTCAAGAGTTTGATCCTGGCTCAGGACGAACGCTGGCGGCGTGCCTAACACATGCAAGTCGAACGGAGTAAGATCCTTCGGGGTTTTACTTAGTGGCGAACGGGTGAGTAACGCGTGAGCAACCTGCCTCTTTGAGGGGGATAACAACCGGAAACGGTTGCTAATACCGCATAAGA
>ODAJ012158356.1_pt1 | contig 10029 bp, 8 predicted proteins | sample 1539241 | NCBI WGS metagenome assembly ODAJ01 (sample SAMN02144231, study PRJEB22623) | gut metagenome | biome: sheep rumen | host: Ovis aries | place: New Zealand
CAAGGTGGTGCTCTACCATCTGAACAAGCCGAAGTTCGCCGCCTATCTGGCCAAGGCAGAGGCGAGGTATGCCGAAGAATACGAGAAGCGAGAACAAGAGCGTAACCCAGAGGTGTACGTCCCGTTCAAATGGGAACTGCCCGACACGAGGATGTATAACTCGGAGGTGAGCCACCATTGCGAGGACATCTATCATCATGACCTGCTGCCCTTCTTTGAGGAGAACAGAGTATCTGAACCAGAGTATAAGTTCAGCCGTATGCTGGACAAGAACAACGAGGTCATCGACTGGTGGTATAAGAATGCGGACAGTGGGCACATGCACTTCGCTGTGGCTTATACCGATAAGGACGGCGTGCCCCGTTGCTTCTATGTGGACTACATCATCCGTCTGAAGAATGGCACCGTCTGCCTGTTTGACACCAAGTCGAAGGATAGTGACCCCAATGCGCCCAACAAGCACAACGCCCTGCTCCGTTATATCAAGAGCGAGAACGAGAAGAACCACAAACGGCTGATGGGCGGCGTCATCATCGAGCAGAACGACAACTGGTATTACAGTCCGCTGAATATAGAAAACACCACGGACCTGACAGGATGGGATGCGCTGGACCTGGCCACGATCAATGTAGAACCATAACATCATCGGAGATATTAAGAAGTGTCTATCACTTCTTCACTGATGTTTGGACTTGACCATGTAGGCAGCGCATGAAGCAAAATAATGTGCTTATAATCGATTTTTGAAAAATATTTGCCTAACTATTTAGAATATTCAGGAATTATTCCTATCTTTGCACCGTTGATTCCCGGCAGCCTCTGGATTATCAAGCTGTCGGGATAGCTTTCCAACTTGACCTCTGGCGATCTGTCTGTTTCTATCATCTGAAGTGCTTCTACGAATGTCATCGTTGCACTCTTATAGCACAGCACCTTCTCATTAGGGAATGTAACGCGGAGCAATCTTCGCAGTCTCCTTTGTCTTACCTGATCGTCCATATTAATAGCTTATACATATTGTTCAAACAGAATCTTCAACATTAGCTCTTGATGTCTCTTGATGTCGGCAAACATCCATTCCTGACCTGCTTCGCGACTTTTTGCCTCGTCATTATCATTATCGTGGCACATCTGCATCATGATTCTGAATTTCAAAGAAGCCACGCCCACTTGTCGGACCTTTTTAGAAGGGTCAAGATAGTGTAATAGCTTGGCTTTTGGAGTCCAGTCAGAGCCAGAGCTATTGGCATCGCTCCCAATCATGGCAAAGTTGCCAAAGCAATTAATCTGATTGTCGTTAATGGCTTCAGGATATTTTTTTACTAATGCTTGCGGATAGTAATGCTCCAACGAGCGGCGAGTTCGTGAGAAGTAGAAACGCTTAAAGACATCCAAACCAAAGTCTTTGCATCCTAATTGGCAAAAAAACTCTTTACGTTCTTCAGACTGTTCCTTTAGCTTTTCTCCTGCCATGTTTTCTGCATATTTCTTCCAAAGGCAGTAGTCCATGTAATTGAACACAAATAGGGGGATTCCTTTTGTTTTTTCATTACCATCTCCATATATTGTATTAAAATTGTCGGCAGAAATAGCTGTATTGCAAATGTTCACGTCAACACGACCATCCTTGATGACAGCTTGATCAAATGAACCAGGTCTAGGTGTATGAATTTCGTTGAGAAGACCTTCTTTCATGTAAATGTCGTAGAAATACTTCTTTGCCAGAATCTCTAAGAAGTCGCAATACGCTTTTATATCCCTATTTTCAAACAAATGATATAGCACATAGAAAAGGTAATTCTTGCGCTGACGGGCTGTAAATGAGACCTCAAACATCGAAAGCAGCTGAACCATCTTAGCTTGAATGATATTTTTGTCTTCATCCATCTCGTTGTCATAGAGGTTCTTGGTACTTCCTTTCTCTTCTTTAGTCCATCGCTGCAGTTGCCATGGATTATGCCCATATACATCTTCTTCATTTGTATGGTGTACCACGTAGTTGTCTAACAGGTATTTTGCTTGAAGGAGATTGAAACAGAAACGTTTGGCGAAAGCCCGTTTAACACCTTCACCTATCTCTTTCTTATCCAAGATCTTATTGAACTCATTGATGAGTTCCTTGTCATCAAGAATAAAGTCATTTGCGATAAACCCAGCATCGCCCATGCGAGTAATCTTAAGCACGATGAGCAAGAAGTTGGGGAAGTCGATGATTGGCTGGAACTTACTGTTCTTGCTGTCATTGTCTTTATCTAGATTCCTGTCTGTTTGATTTCCTGTTGAGTTAATCAAGTCCACCAGTATTGGCGTTTTGATTTCTGATGCATTGACAGTCGGCAACTCATCAAAAGTTCTGTTGGTATATCCAAATTCCTTCTCGTTATTCACAAAATAAGACTTCATGTTCTCTTTCGTTTGGATATAAATCCCCATCTCACTGCACGAATCCCAAATAGCAGCGAACTTAGCCTTGTCACCTTCATCGCCAAGAACATTCATCAGTTTTGCCTTCACAATCTCGTGCTTCTCCAGTTGCTCACCACGCGAGTTCATCACCTCGAAATAGTGGTTCAAGTCAACGTCCTTGGGAACTCTGTAATGTATGATATGAACGTGGTTCAGAAGATAGTCGGCAAACTGCTGTTCCTTTTCTTTCCCAACAATCTCTCCAATAGCGTGCTCCGCATTTTCATATCCATTTCTGATACCATTGTCAAGACTGTCATGCTTGAAACATGGAATCTTCTCTATTGTTTCGTTTGAACGCTTGCGAGCCCGATAAGTCAATTTGTTTCTTACTTCCTGCTTCAGCGCTCTCAATATCAGGAAAAGAGTGGTCAACCGTTGTTGTCCGTCAATGACCTCAAAAGTGCTATCGCCTCTGTCGTAGGTTACAAGGGTTCCAATGAAATATGCTGCTCTATTCTTTTCACATGCATCCCAGGCATCACGCACCAACGCAGCTATCTCATCCTTCTCCCAAGCATAGTTGCGTTGGTAGATGGGTATCTCGTAAGTAACGTTATCGCTGCCGTTGAAAATGTCGTTTATTGACAACTCATTGAGTGGTAAATTCTTATCCATCATACTTATAGGGCGTAAAAGTTATGTACTTTGAAATAGTGAAGATAGTATGAAAAGACTACTCCATCTTTTTCCTTTTCATCAATATTCTCGGCCTTCGCATTTGAGGCTAACCTTCCACTTGGAAGGGGCTTGATTCTGTCAGCTAATTCGCTCAACAGAACAGTTGGTGCAGGAGCTTCGGAGATGCATTTGTAGAGATTAAAAGAATTGATGACACCAGGATTGCCCATGATGTATTTTTGTGCAGAAGCCCACCCAAGACTAAAGTACTGGGCACGAAGCGAGTAGGCCCAGATGAAGTCCATTACCAAGAACTGCTCAAAGAGTTCAAGGTCATTCCGCGTAGGTTTGTCTGGACAGAACCTGTCAACATACAATAACGCAGCCAAATCGAACATTTTACGAGCGATACGATTACCAACGCCATTGCGGTATCTCGGTGTGTCCAACGTCTTGACAATCTCGTTGCCATTAACGAAGTATCCTACGTATTTGTCATTGTTCTGAATGTCCTTCAGTATCTCAAAATAATGATGGGTATAGTCGAAAAACGGTTTCCCTGCAACGATGGGAGCATCCAGTTGGAAAGGATTCAGATTGTGCATGCCAGAAACAAAAGGCATAGCCGACTTGTTGACCATATCAGCGTATGCGTAAGCCCCTTTGAAATACTGTGCGTAAGGAGAATTATCGCGTTTGCTGATACCCTTGAACTTGTCAATATTGTGTTCATTCAGTTCCCAGGCATAATTGCCTCGCAGCCACTCCCTCACACGGAACAGATATTCTCCAAAAAGGTCTGCCAGTTCGTTCTGTTTTGCATCCTCCCAGCGTTTTACGACCTTCTCTGTCTCTTCAACTCCGATATCGCTCATTTCTCGCAGATGATAGGCTTTCAGCAAGTCGTGCGGATATAGCTTCTTACCACGGGCATTCTGTGAATCGAAGAACTGGAACGCTTCTGAGATGTCGCTTGTTATCACTACGATAAGTTCGCATTGCTTCTCAATGAATTCACGCAGGTCTTTCACATTGCGGTCATTCCGTATCTTTTCTTCAACATTAGTTCCTTCCGCCTTGGAGGCATTGTCTTTCGTATGAGCATCTGTCATCGCATCTCTTCTCCGCACGAATGCTCTATAGTTACCGGCAACGTTCTCTCGCGTGTAAGGATTGTCCGTAACTTGTTGGTTCAGGAAATCTATGCTATTTCCTTCCAAAAGGGCTTTAAGCAAAAGGGCAAAGGTGGTGACACGCTGCTGACCATCCACAATGTTGTAGATATTATCCCTGTCATGATGAAGAATTAGTGTCCCCACCCGATACACCTCTTTGTTACTATTCTTGGCCTCAATGATGTCATCAAGTAATTGAACAGCATTCTTGGCAGTCCACTTGTAGGGCCGTTGATAGTTAGGGATTACCAACTTTATGTCTTTGAGAGAATCCCCAACGTTTACTCTCGATATTTCCCCATGTAATAGCAGTTCGCCTATTTTGGCTATGCCAAGTTTTAGGTTTGGATTGTTGCTCATATCGCTGATTTGTTTTTATATGCCTAATAATTTGAGCACAAAGGTACAAAAAGAATTTCAAAAGCAGTCATTATCATCCTTTGTGATAACATCTTTTAGTCTTTCTGTCATTTTTGCCCACATGCCTTATTGTTAGGGTGGTCATTGTAACAGATGCTACTCTATTTATGGAATGTATTTGGTATTTCCTCTTTTGTAGGATTATGATCAAATACTGTTTCCATATTGTTTTTTTAAGAAGCCATTTTGGATAGTTTTGCTGAGAAGTGTTCCAAGGAACAACTCATTCTGGCTAACACCCAGTACTCAGTTTTTCTACGAATGATATCACTTGCTTCCTCAAACCTATACCAAGATGGCTGTAAAGAAGAAGGTTCCTCTCAATATGGTTCGTAGTCAAACCGTTATATCGGGAGTTGCCTTGTTATCTCAATCTATCTATTAACTCTTTCAATCTTTCATAGCCATCCTTATACGACACATACTTATAATATAGCCAGTCCAGCCCTTTGATAAACTCATTGTTGTCATTAACGAAACTCAATCCTTCTTGCAATTCTTTGCGCATCGCCTTTGTTGCTGCCATATAGGTAAGGCCATAATAGAGTTTGCCCTTTTCAATTTGAATCCGGATGGCAATAGCTTCAAGGATATCGTTATAAGGGATAGTGACACCTGTATAGATGATATTATTAGGGCGAATATCCTCGATCTTTTTGAGGTCAGGGAAATCCATAGACAATTGTTCGCTCCACTCCGCCATTACCTCGCTGGCATAATTATTCCGAATGCGCTCCAGATGACTGACGCAATCAGCAATCTCTTTCAGCCTGCCATTTATCAACTCAATGTTAAAGCTCTTGTTATCTGCCACCAGACCCAATTGCCTATGTATGTACTCGTCCACATAATCCATCGTCTTTTCTCCTCTGCTGTTTATTCCTTCATATAGTTGATGAACATCGTTGACTGCACTCGTTTTGGCACGATTAATGACAGTGGTCTCTTCCATGGGTGCCCCCATCGTCCAGTACTTGTAATCATCAATATAGAGATAGGGATGATTGTACTTTCCCCAGCGTTCTTTCACGCCATGCTCACGTTGCATACTGACGAAATACTCGAATTCCTCCGTTGTCAGCGGACACTTGTCTTTCACGATATACTCATGCGGTGCAAATGGCATCGTCTTTGCAAACGTCCATCCGCAGCGAGCTATCATCTCACGCAGTTTCTGAATGTCTATATCTTTTATCATAGATTATCTGCTATCAGTTTTACAAATTGTCTGCACTGTGAAAGAGGATGGTCTGGGAAGTACTCGTCTATGTGTTCTTGCTCTGAAAGATTCATCAAGAAAGGATGTTTGAAATCCTTGTCATAGGGGTCAAACCACCAGTTCTCCTGGTTCTTTGCGGAAACAAGACCTTTTCGTATGGCTAATTCATATATGGTAGTATCTCTGATACCAGTCATTCCGCATTCAATAAAATGACCATTGATACTGATAGCCATATTGCCATATGCTACATGCAGTAACATAAAATAGCCAATACCAGATGGTTCCATCTTGTTTTTGACAATGCTATAGATGTATTTCCTGCCACCATTCGTCTTGCCGTTTTTCACTTCTATCAAAGCCTGACTGTCTGATAAAGCATGGTGAATTCCATCAATAATCTGTTTTATGTCATCAAAATCCATAGCCCTTTTCATGCTGATGGAAAAAGCCTGGATAAAGGCTTTGCATAATGGAGTTGCCATACTATAGCTAACACAGTCCTCTGGGTTTTCAGGCTCATTTTTAACCACTTGGAAGTTCTCAGGAAGATTCAACAATGTCTTTATGTCAATCTTCGGGGGCTGATTTCGATTAGGAAAAATTAGATTGATGAAGTTCTCCTTAGTCGGTTCAATATCGAACATTCCCTTCAAATCATGATGTTCTGTCGTGTTTCTACCCAATGCCCATCTTCCAGGATGGCTGCTTTTTTCGAGTGTATAATACGTTAAGCTATCAGCAAATTGGTCTGCTATTACAGCCCCATATAAGGCTTCAGATTCTTTCAAAGGTATTGGGAAAGAAAAGAGTATGACAACAACACCTACACTTAAATCCTCTACACTGATGGAAAAGTCGGTCCATGAGAAGCCTTCTACACGCAAGCCCATCTTCCTGGCCAGCGTCATATAATAGTCTTTGTCAGCCAACACTGGAAGACGTTTATCAATATCGTCATTAGCAAAATCAACTACCATTGTAATGAATTGGTATGCCAAAGAATAGCGGTTCAGAACATTTGATTCTTCTTGTGGTTCCTGAACATTAACCATAGACCTTTCTGTGGTAATGATTGGCATAGTAGCTTGCCTGATAACAGGAGCATTAGCAAGTGCCTTACCTAGCTTTTCAATGATGAGGTTTGCACGCTTAGGAGTGAACTTCTCATAGAACGTGCAATACTGGTCTACGGCATCAAAATAAACATCCTTGCTCAAGTCCTTCATGCTACTCCATACAAACGGGAATATCCCCGTTGGTTTACCATAATAATCCATGAAATCACTCATCAGCATGTTCTGAACAAACTTATTGAAGCCTTCCTCTCCTCTATATACATTCATCAGCGGCTGTTTGTCGATAATTGACTTCAAAGTCTTATCGCACCGTTTCTTATCCACCAATACATTATAAATAGACAGCAAGAACTTATCCATATAGTAGCGGTAACTATTGTCAAGCACACGCGAGGCAATAGACGGTGAACTTGGAAGTACCCACAGGTTGCCAACAGAATAACTCATGTGTGCCACCTTCAACGCTCTCTGGTGTTGTGCAGCGGTTGGACTAAACTTCTGGAGCCCTTTAAAATATTGGTCACACATGTTGATACCAAACAGGTTTTGGTATTTGTTGATGGTATCACATTCAAACTTTCTTTTGTTGATAGTGTCGACAGAAAGGCCAGGCCATACATCGCCAAAGGCTATCGACATAATAGCCTTCACTATCGGTGAACGCTCAAAGAAGTTCTCACCATATTTGTGTTCGTCAGCAAGCGACTTTAAATTGTAGTCACGAAGCTTGTTTATATCACCTCCCAACTTTTCCATGATAAAGTCGCGTAACAAATTAATAGCCGTAACATCTCGTTCCATAATTCTACATTCCTTGAAGTTTCACTTTTTTTAGCATCTTTCTGGTTAGCCCTTGTTCCTCTTTTATAGGCTTGGTACTTGCTGCTGCATATTGATACGTTATTAGAATTTATGCTACATTTCTTTTAATCTTAATCGTCAGATGAACCTGATACTCCGGATGTGCATCGGGATTAATCTTGCTGATGCGGCACTCGAAGATGTCCGTCCATCCCATTTCCAGTATCGAGGCAATCGTATCATTGTTGTCGCGAGGGATATATCCAATTGTATAATCCTCGTTGTCTTCCTCGTTGTGATACACCACAGCCACTGCATCCTTATCGTGGCGGTTATCAAGGTCACGTTCTAAGTTTAGCACCGTACCGACCTTCAGTTTGTCCCAAATCTCATCAGCATCATGATACTGAAGACCTGCCAGATGGCAGTCCATGAAATACTTCTTTTTCGTTTCCATAACTCTGCATTTTAAGTTAAACGTTCAAATTCACGATGTAAAGTTAAGCGTGGATTGTTTCAAATCATGGAACAGCCTTTGATTTTTCTCACTTCTCGTATCGTTTTATGGCATTTTTGTGCCATTCGACGATTTCGTCAGCCAAAGATTGTGGCTCCAAGACCTCTATCCATTGACCACGAGACATCAATTGTGCCTTGAATTCGGAAGTGGGACGGAGCCTTAGTTCAAAGTCCGAATAATCGTCTGTGCTGTTAATTTCCCGTTGAGTATGGTGTAAAGGCAAATCCCGTAGATAGTAAGGTTCATAACCAAAGGCTCGAATGACAATCCGCTCCGCCTCAACATTCTCGGCCACCACAATGCCATAACTGTCGCTAAAATAATCTGCGGCATCGAAGTCCTCGTCCATCTTGAACTTCTGTTCGAGAATCTCAATACTTTCTATACGGTCAAACGCATACACACTTTTCAGTCCGCTTTCGAAACAGGCCAAAAGATACCAACGCTGATGGAACAACTTTACACAATAGGGCGCTAACTGGTAAGAGCCAGTATCGGGTGAGCCGTATCTACGATAGGTCAAGGAAATCATACGATTCTCTTTCATGGCCTTGACAACTTGCTGCAACATTTCTCCCCCATAAGGCACATTTTCCAGTAGAATACGATGGTTGAGACTCTGGCACTCGCCCAGCATATTACTAACGCTAAGTGTAGATAGCATCCAGTTCTGTACAGAGTCTTCACGAAGAACGTAATCATTGCCTATATAATACTTTGCCATTCTTCTTGTTGCACTCAATGAAGAGGCCAAAGATTTCCTCAATGGCAATACGATGGCGATGGAAGGTTGTTCGTGACAATGGGATTCCCTCGCTCATTTCCGTCTGTAGCCACTTCTCGTTAATCTCTGCAAGCGTAATCGCTCTAGCATGATAAATGGTGTTCACCAGCCAAATGTATTCCTTGAACTTCGTATATATCTTCATACGCAACGGCTATTTTGCCGCAAATATACGCAAATTTTTGGAAATTTTCCATCTTGTGAAGAAAAATATAATAATACCAGGGAAGATTTGTTAAATTTCGACAATCGCCCTCTTAGGAATCTGATTGCCGTAGGACGAAATAAGGGACTGAGCATCATTTTGGCAACACAGAATATGGATGATTTCAAAAGCAAGTCGTTCGATTTCTATGCTAACGCCCAGTATCCCCTGATTATGAAACAGCAAAGCATCTCTGATGGAGTATTGAAGGACATCTTTGGCGTATCAGGAAAGGAGTTCCATGACCTGAAAGCGGCCATTTCTGGACTACAGAAAGGAGAACTTGTCATCAGAGACAACACGGCAGACATTCTTGGCATCGGCAAGAAATGGAAGAAGATCAAGGTTTCGCATTTAATCTAAGAATCTACACAACAATCCACTCCATGCAGAAGGGTCTGAACATCGTGAACGGTCAAAAGGTCTATGTAAAGTGAACAGGGACAAAAGCTGTCTTTCCTCTTATCCGATAATCCAATCCTCTGGCACGCGGGTGTCGGCGTTGAATATCACGCCGACCTTCACTACCTTCCTGCCTTCTGACTGGTATGGCAGGGCGTAGCATTTCGTGTCAATCTGTTCAAGAGCCTGGCGGGCAGTACCGCTGACCTTCATCTCGAAGACATACGTCGCATCGGGCATCCAGACCACCATGTCCACCCGACCGCCAGCACACTTAACCTGGGTCTTTACGTAGACGTTGAGCATCGAGAAAATCAGGAACATCGTGTATTCATAG
>ODAJ011895849.1_pt1 | contig 10028 bp, 6 predicted proteins | sample 1539241 | NCBI WGS metagenome assembly ODAJ01 (sample SAMN02144231, study PRJEB22623) | gut metagenome | biome: sheep rumen | host: Ovis aries | place: New Zealand
TTGTAATTATTATTTTTTTTGTATCTTTGCAGTGTCCTTTCTGAATGCTGAAAGCCCTTTGGGACGGATGACCATCGGTCTGCAATGGCCTTTGGGGTAATCACAGGAGGGTGGGACACATACATACAAAGGCGTTTTCTGAACGCTTTGGGTTTGACGCTTTGAGAATCTCGCAAATTCAAACTAGTGGTCAAAAACCAAAGCAACGGGAACGCCCCTTGAGGTGTAATTATTGTACCCATCTCGATGGTGGGCTATGATATATATACATCGGCGTGGGGCTTTCAGCGTTGCTCGGTTGGACTACTAGGGCGATGCGAGAGCCTTCAAAGCGTGGACCGGGCACAGAACTGGCTCCACGTTTTTCGTGTGTATGCTGAACCTGAAATTATTTATGGCTGAGAATGGAGCATGTATCGGCATTATATTATTGATATGAGGCGTTTTCTCTTTTGTGGTAAGATAACAATTTCGCTTGCGCTATGTATACTTACAGTTACGAGTTGCTGCAAAAAATTAAATCCAGATGGCCTTGAACATTTTGATGAGGATGGAGTCTATCTAGAGAAGACACAAGTATTCAACTCTGGAAGACCATCAAACATAAAGTTTTTTGTTGAGGTTTCGGGGAGTATGAATGGTTTCTTTCGTTCTAATAAACCAACAATCTTTAAAACAGACGTTTGGTCTGTGTTTTCTGATTTTGCCTCTTCTACTGAAGGTGTAAACATATTCTTTCAACAAAATTCTAATCCAAAGCTCATAGGATTAGAGGAGTTTCGTAACAAAATGAATGCTGGTTCATTTGTTTCCAGTGCATCAACAGATGTGCCTGATATGCTTAAACGTATCTTGAATGATGTTGATACTAAGAAATCAGAGATTGGCATCTTAGTGTCCGATATGAAATATGACCCTGTAGGGAATGCTGCTGCAGAAGTACTACTTCAACATTATTCTATAGATATTCGCAATATAATGGCTGACGCAGGGAAGGCACTTTGCCTGATTGTTGCGAAATCCGACTTCTTGGACAAAGGAGGTAAAGTTGCTTGTGAAGATTCGCCTTATTACTACCTCGTAGTTGGAAAACCAGAGAATGTAGTATGGATGCGCAATTTCGTCTGTACGTTATTAAAACATCATGGACATTATGTTGACGCTGTGGAATGGGGAATTGACTATAAGAGTCCAAAGGTGAAAGTCTCGAATCCGGATTTCTTAAATGTTGAGAATCAGAATTGTCTGGGTGGATTTGAGGATGATTGTACTATTACGCTTGACATCGATATCACAGACTATCCTTGGATTTATGAAGACGCCGATACTTTGAAGAAGTATTTAAAAATAAAGCCGCAAGTGGGAATAGCGATAAAGAAGTTGTCGAAGAAAGATATAAGTTATGACATCACAGAGGATGATGGAAATCAATTGAAACGGTCTGCAATTGCCAAGGTAAAACTTCAGTTAAGTGATATGTATGACGATGCTGATGTAATAGGCATCACTCTAAACACTCCTGAAGTTTTATATCCAAATATAAAATTCATGCAATTCCTTGGTGCAGAATCCCCTAATGATGTCAGTAAGACATATTCTATGGAGGGATTCCTTTCGGGGTGCTATTCTAGTATGCCGCGCTTTAGAGAAAAGAAACCTATACATATTTTAATCAGTAAAAACTAATCCGTCATGATTTTTCTTACAGCACTTAATTGGTTTACCAGCAAGAAAGAGTATCTGGAGAATGCCGTAGGCTCGACAGACGATCCAGAAGAGATAGAAAGGAGAAGAAGGCTCGCATCGAGATTTTGGAACAGTATAGACATGAATGATGTCTGGATGGTGTTGATTATGGCTGCTATTACTGCTATAATCTGTTATGCATACTTCATTCCATTTAACAATAAGCCAGGACGGCACTATTTGCCCTCTTACTGCGCCATCTTTGGTGCATTTTCCTTATTACTTTCATTTGGAGCAACCTTGTTCTATTGTTCTCTGATTGTCAATATGGACTATGACACGTCATTTGTTATGAAAGTAGCTGCAATCAATGCTGTTTATTCCTTGCTGTTATATCTGATTCTCTCTTTCTTTTTTTGTAACTATTCAAACACTAATGCATACAGGTGGTTCAAAATATAAATAGACAATGAGTAAAGTTTTTGTATTCTGTATAGGAGGGACAGGGCTCCGAGTAATGAAATCCGCTGTCATGCTAATGGCAGCCGGAATGAAAACAAATGGTTACGAGGTTGTCCCTATTGTGATTGACCCTCATGAGCAACTTGACGAGAAGAAGAATCTTGACTTGCTAATAAATGACTATAAAGATGTTTATGACAAGGTGGTGGGGAATACCAAACATTCAAAAGAATCCTTGAATGCACTCGAAGGATTCTTTTGTACGCAAATAAAACGCTACTATGAGTTCGACGGTCTACAAAATGACACATCAGCATCACTCGCAGACAATCGGACATTACGCGATTTCTTGGACGTAGGTCGTATTCCTGCAAATGATATTAATAGTTTTCTTGTCCAGACTATACTTTCAGAAGCAAACCTGAATAATTCTCTTTCTGTAGGTTTCAAGGGTAATCCAAATGTAGGTACCATAGTACTTGGAAATTTGATAGAAGGCCAAGATTGGTGGGATGCCTTTAAAAGCAAGTATGAAAACGGTGATCGGGTCTTTATTATTAGTTCTATCTTTGGCGGGACGGGCGCATCAGGATTTCCGCTTCTTTTGAATATGATAAAAAACTGTGATGGACACCCAATGGTTCAAGATGCTTTTGTGGGAGCGGTTACGGTATTCCCCTATTTTTCATTGGAAGATCCGACAAAGTCAATGAGTGACATAGATTCTGCCAATTTTATGACAAAGACCAAAGCGGCTTTGGCATATTATGAACAGAATGTCAATCCTGACTATCTATACTATGTTGGTGACTCAAGCCAGAAGGCCTCTTATGACAATAATGAGTCAGAGCAAAAAGATTATGCACATTTTATAGAAATGGTAGCGGCAACTGCTTTGTTTGATTTCTTGAACAATCGCACAAGACAAAGTCGTCCACAATATCTGACAAGAGCCATAGAAAACGATATTGAAGTGCTCGATTTAAAGAGTTTGGGGAAAGGTTATACAGAGGAAGTTAAACTAATCGCCAATATGAAACTTCTTAATTTGCTGATAGAAGTACTGAAGAATGAAAGATTCTTTCCTTTGAGAAAGACCCACGGCTTAGACACAAACTTTTATAATGGGGATTTCAAATCCCTTGATAAGTTCATGAACAAATTCAACTCTTGGTATGATGAAATATCGGGCAACAAAAGAGGATTCTCACCTCTTTCTCTGCCTAAGTCCACAAGTGATGACTTAACCCAGTTTGTTAAGGAGACGACACTAAAGGCCAAAAGAGATCATGAGTACCTTTTAGACATGATTCTAGCCAGTAAGATTAAAAGCAACAATAGTCATCATATTTTGTTGCGCTATTTCTTGGATTTTGCTTATCAAGCAATTAATAAACAGACAAGTAACATCAAATAAGGTGGAAGACGATGGGAAGTATAGATCTTAATATTATACAGAGAGGTATAACCACTCAGACATGGAGTGCAGAAAAAGGTAAGATAACAAGTAGCGATTTACGTGATGTCGGTGAAAATCGTACAAATAACGGTGGCGCGCTTAATGCTCTGCCTACACCATTTGCACGGTTTCACGTTATTGATGAGGCATTTAGAAGAGCTTATGAGGAACGTGTGTTTCCCAATGTAAATGCTGGGGATGCATATCGCCAGTTGGTTTCTGACTGTCTAGATGTATATGAATTGTTGTACTACTGGAACTACCATAAGAGTCACTCTGCACAAAATCTAAATCTATATATTAAAGAATGGAAGGTTCAAGACAATATTGAGAGATTGGAGCGTGTCACTCCAATTTTGGCGAAAGCAATAAGAGCTTATCTTCAAAATGATATAAAATCCGACACATTATACTTTGTTGTGTTAGAAGATAATGGTAAGGAATACCTCTTGGCTTCAAGTTCGCCCATGACTGGATTTGTAACACCTCCAGACTTGGATAAAAAACCATTCAGTAAGAAGAGAGAATTTGCAGGCACTCGCTATAATGACATGCCAATTGTAAGTAGGAAAGGCAAGGGCAAGTATTTTGGCGACATTAGCATGTTCGACGAACGTCCAAGAGAGTTTAAAAAATATATGTTTGAACTTCTAAGAAATGACATAGTAAGTAATGAACTCCAACACTTGCGAGACTATATAGGATCTTTTAATGATAGCGATACTCGTAAAAAATATCATCTCATCACGAAGCCCGTGTTGACAGAAGACAATAACAGCTTAGTTATAAATGGACTTAACATTTCTGAGAGTGCTGGCACTGACACACTCAACTTCTTCAGTGATTACATTATAAAATTACCTTACCGTATTTCTTCTGACAATTTCATCGTACCAAGTTATGAGAATGATGTTGATAATCGGAACTATGATTATATTATTCCTCTGACGAGTGAGGCATTGGAAGTTCTGCCTCTTGATGAAATTAATCTTAAATTCAAAGAGAACAGGAAACCTGGGCAGTTCGCAAAAGTTGAGGTTTCGTTTGAATTTAACGATGACATCCATAAGAAGGAATATCGTTATGATGATAGACCAACTAATGAATTTGGATGTATAGCAGACTTTAAAGATGTCTGGAAAGTAGATTTCGATTTAGGGTTGTTCCCAAGGACTTTGTCACAAGAGGAAAGTGAAAACAATTATTTCAAAGTGATGTTTGCACTCTATGATGAAAATGAGAACGACAAGCTAGGCGCAGACAAAATTGTATTGGACTTCTATTTGAAAAACGAAGACGGAATGGGATGTAGCCTTATAGAAGTTGCAGATTCTGATAATTACACAAAGGGTACTCGTCCTAAGACAGTTAGATCACAACAAAGTCAGGGTGATGAGTGTACTACCATATTCTATGAGGTCTTCAATACAGCATTTGATGTAATCAGACTTCAGATAGATGAAGATGCATGTGGTATCCTTATACCGCGATGGACTAAAGCCCAGCGCTCTACAAAGTCATACACCTATGCTATAGATTTTGGTACTTCTAATACATACATTTCTAGACGCGAGTCGGATAACTACTCCAAGCCCCAGCAACTTGAAATGGATAGACCTGTAATGAGTTATCTCCATGAGAAACTTAATAACAAACAGATTAAACCTATTGACTGTTGGGATAATGCCGGGGATGAAAAACTTATTGAAAAGTTCCAAACGGAATTTATACCACCATACATTGATGGAAAGAAGTACAGGTTCCCATTAAGAACTGCATTGTGCAGATTGTCTAGTGGAACCGATGAGCCCTCACTATTTGATAATCGTAACATTTCTTTCTGTTATGAAAAGCAAGTGATAAGCGGAAATAACCGTGTTATAACAGACTTGAAGTGGGCTGATGGGCAAAACCAGAAAGAAGCAGAGGTGTTTATTCGTGAACTGTTGACAATTATAAAGGCTGATGTCCTTGATGATAATGGAGATCTGAGCCAGACACAAATAATATGGTTCCAGCCATTAAGTTTCAAGTCTCGTATGAAAACCACATACGATGCAATTTGGAAAAATGCGTGTGAAGATATATTGGGGATAGGGTCACAGCAGATTAGGTGTTATACAGAATCAGAAGCACCATATTACTATTTCCTTGAAATGAATACTTTCAAGAGTACTAAGGCTGTATCAATAATAGATATAGGTGGCGGGTCTACCGACATGGTCTATTTCAGTGAAGATAAGCCTGTTATCGCAAATTCCGTCCATTTTGGATGTGATATTTTATGGGGAAATGGTAATACCACGTTCACAGATGCAAGAGATAATGGTATTTTCAAGCGATATTCTGAATCAGTACAGTTTAAGAGTGACGTTTTGCGCAGTATCAATGAAGAAATGTGCAAATCTGGTAGTAAGTACACAACCACAGACATTATTAACTTTTGGATTAGCAATTCCAAAGAGACTGAGATTGATGTCAAGTTGAGAAGTGAGTACAAGCCTCTATTTCTATACCACTATGCTGCAATTATTTTCCACATGGCATCAGTCTATAAGGCAAAGGGGCTAGAATGTCCGACAACAATAACATTTAGTGGTAATGGCAGTAAGTATATTGATAATTTCCTTACTTTGGATTTAGATTTGCTTACTAAGATGACCATGATAGTCTTAAAAGAAATCTATGGAGAAGAAATAAGAGTTGTTGACATCATATTGCCAGATCAGCGTAAAGAGAGCACATGCTATGGCGGACTGTATAGAGAGCGTGATGGTGAAGCTCCAAAAGCATTCCAATATATTGGCTATGGTCAGCGGGAATACGAGTCAATGGAACAACTAAAATCAGACTACAAGGGCATTCTCCGACCTGGAATTGTCAATGAGGTAAGTAAATTGAATAGTATATACATTTCTATGTTAAAACTGCTTATAAAAGAAGAGAATCTTGACGAGAAGATTGAGAAGATAAGAAGTCTACTTAATGTAAATCCAGGTGACGAACTTGATAAGATTTACAATAGAGATATCAAAGATGATGAAAGCTTTAATGATTCTTTGTTCTTTATACCTATAGTGCAGCAGTTGTTCAATCTTACAAATAAGGAATAATAATGAACACGATGTCAATAGTAATTTCTGTAGCTATCACCTTGTGTATATTTATAGCCCAGTTGGTCTTTTATAGAAGAAACGTATCTTCTTCTAGGTTCATGGAAAAGTTTTTCCCTTCAGAAGAGAATGGGTCGTTCTTTATCATTGAAGAAGAACAAGGGGTGAAAAGTATAGGGGTTTCTGGAGTTGATGAGAAGTATTCTGGCGTCACATCATTGAAAAGCTTGATAAATGAGCTAAACAAATATATCAAGAGGAATATTGGTACAACGGACTTTGCCATTATTCAAAATAAGACAGAGCGATTTACTGAGACCATCTATGAACATGCTACATCCGCTTCTTCATTACCTACATACATAGGCCTGATGGGAACTTTCATAGGTGTGCTTGTTGGCTTGTTTTTTTTCAGCACAAATCTTTTTGAGATGAATGACGAAGAAAAAATTAACGGATTGATATATGGTGTAATGATATCAATGCTGACAAGTTTGGCTGGTCTGATTTTCACAACGATGTCTAATCATAGTGCGGCTAGGGCTAAGAAAGTAATGGATGAGAGAAAGAATTCTTTCTATGATTTCATCCAAAATGAACTAATGCCAACTCTTGGTACAAGTGTTGTGGAATCATTGGCAAGACTGAAGGACACTATCAACAATTTTGTACCGGCATTTAATGTTGTGATAGATAGTTTCCGCAGTACCTTTGATGAATGCACAAGGGGCTTTGGCAATGAATTTAGAAGTAATGTGACAGTTGTAACTGACGCTATAAGGGTCATGGGAGAAAACATTGGAGAGTTAAATGCCGTATCCTCTAACCTGAGGTCGCTGTTGGCAGAACTAAGAACAGGTCAGATGATAGAAACTTTGCAGAGATTTATCGATTCTGTGCATACGATTGATGGTCTCGAAGAAAATATTGTTTACTTAGAGCAACAGAAAGAATTCTTGAATACATCAACCCAAGAGTTAATGGATGCCCAAGCTGCTTATCTCCTTTCGCTTGAAGTTCCTCAGGACATTGCTAATAAGTTGAATCATATTTTGGACAGGTTCGTGTCATTCGAGGAAAACATTAATAGGGTTGGAGAAGGCTTGGCTCAGACCCTGTTATTAGGTAACAGGGAGATTAACCTAATTCAGCAGCAAATAGATGCTCTTAAGAGAAATACAACGCTTATTAACGACTTCCAAGAACTGTCCACTGATGAGTTGAAGAATGTATGCCATGCACAGATTAACGATGTGCAGCAGCTAACAAACAGATATACTGCTGCCATTAATCAGCATGCTGAGGACTTTAATAACTTAATGGATAATATCTCAGAAGAGATAGAGGTTAAAAAGAGACTTTTCATAGAGAGACTTCAGAATGCGTTCACGATTGCTGATGTCGAGACCGAATTTAGGCATCTGAATGAACTTCCAGTTCTCGTTACAAAGTTAGAGATGATAGAGAATGCTCTTAGACAGGATTCAGATCTGGTAGATAAACTTGAAGACATTAGATTAAGTATTGTTGACGTATTTGATACTATTGAAAAGATAAGAACGGAAAATATTAGTGAGAAAATAGAAGAGACAAAAAGTACTGTTGAATCCTCTCAGGATAATTATATGCAGTCGCTTAATCAGTTATCTTCAAAGATTGATGATTTAAAGGATGATGTACTTGCGAATAATAATCAGAGTGTTATCACTAAAATTAATAGCCTTGCAAGAGAATTTGACGATATGAAACGTAAGATTTCAGAATTGCCTACAGATAAGATTCCTATTGACGATATAAATAGAATCAGAGAAAAGATAGTAAGTATTGAGAAACAGTTACGTAATATAAATGTTGGAGAGCGGAATAGTGGTTGGTCTTTCTTTGGAAGGAAATAAGGCATGAAAGAGAACAAATACAATCAATCGTTTTGGCCCAGTTACGTAGATATAATGACAACCTTGTTTGCCATTATGTTGGTGTTGTTTGCAGTGTCTTACAATAGATTTAAAGTCAAAGAAGTAGAACTGAGGAAACTTGCAAATAAATATGAGGAAATCCAGTCTATCTACAAGGCAGTTGAGAACATTGATTCCACTTATTTCGAATTTAATCCAACTTATGTAAAGCATATATTCAAGATTCAGGTGACATTTCAACAGAAAGAATTTAGTCTTTACAAACTAGAAGAAGATTCTGCTGGAAGGGAAAAAGAAGCTGACTCGTTAAGACATCATATCGTAATGGCTGGAATGGAGATTAAACGAACCATTGAACAGCTACAAAGGAATGACAGCATTAAGGGGGATATTAAGTATTTGGTGGTTATAGAAGGCCAGGCATCTGCTGACGGATATAATCAAGACTTATATCGCAACAATGATGTGTTAAGCTATCAACGCGCGTTAGAACTAAATAAGTTCTGGAAGAGTCATGGTATTGATTTTTCTGAGATGGACAGGTGCGAATTGGTCGTCTCTGGGAGTGGCGTGAAGGGAGTACCGCGTGACTCTGTTGAGAAAAAAAACAAACGTTTCCTTATCCACATCGTTCCCGTGATAGGAAATATAAGAATGAGAGAATAATTGATTATGAAGAAATTGGTGCTCTTCTTACTACTGTCACTGGGGCATACATGTATATCTTGCCAATGCTCAAATTCTAATCTTGCTGAATTTGAAGGAGAACATTATGACCGAACAGAGGATGACAAGAAGAAAATAACTAAAGGACATGATAAGAAGAATCCCCCCTCTAAATCAGTTGTAGTTAAAAAAAAAGTAGCTGAAGGCAATGACAAGAATGCTAGTTCCTTTTTGGATATTGGATTACCAATATCGGAAACGAAAATGCCAATCATTCATAGGAAATCTTATTCACTATCCTACAATTCCAAGTTAAAACTCCCCAATTGGGTTATATGGCACTTAATAAGTGAACATTCTGATGGGCCAGTTAGGCGGAGTAATGCATTTTACGAAGACGAAGAAGTCCCAGCGCCAAGAGCAACTATTGATGACTATCGGGGAAGCGGATGGTCCCGAGGACATATGTGTCCTGCTGGTGACAATAAATGGGATGAGACGGCGATGTACGAGTCGTTCAGCCTGATCAATGTGTGTCCGCAGGATGCAAGTCTTAACAGCGGCCTGTGGAATCGTATTGAGATTGATTGTAGACGATGGGCACAAAAGTTTGGCAGCGTGTATATCGTTTGCGGACCTGTGTTGTACAATCAGGAACATGAGACTATTGGAGTAAACAAGGTTGTGGTGCCTGAGGCATTCTTTAAGGTAGTCTTGTGCCTGGAA
>ODAJ014746156.1_pt1 | contig 10028 bp, 10 predicted proteins | sample 1539241 | NCBI WGS metagenome assembly ODAJ01 (sample SAMN02144231, study PRJEB22623) | gut metagenome | biome: sheep rumen | host: Ovis aries | place: New Zealand
GCCCGGCCGGAGCCCCTGACGGTCCACAGCCGCGGCTATGAGATCGAGGGCTGGGTCCTCCGGCCCCGCGACTTTGACCCGGCGAAGAAATATCCCGCCGTTCTGGACGTCCACGGCGGACCCAAGACGGTCTACGGCCCGGTCTTCTACCACGAGATGCAGGTCTGGGCCTCTCTGGGCTACTTCGTCTTCTTCTGCAATCCGAAGGGGAGCGACGGCGGCACGAACGTCTTCATGGACATCCGCGGTCACTACGGCGACACCGACTACGCGAACCTGATGGACTTCACCGACGCAGTCCTGGCAGCCTATCCGCAGATCGACGCCAAGCGCGTCTGCGAGACCGGCGGCAGCTACGGCGGCTTTATGACCAACTGGATCATCGGGCACACGGACCGCTTCGTCTGCGCGGCCTCCCAGCGCTCGATCTCCAACTGGCTGAGCTTCTACGGCATCTCCGACATCGGCTTCTACTTTGCCGAAGACCAGTGCGGCGGCAATATCTACGACAACGCCGAAAAGCTCTGGAGCCTTTCGCCCCTGCGCTACGCCAAAAACGTCAGGACCCCGACCCTCTTTATCCACTCCGACGAGGACTACCGCTGTCCGCTGGAGCAGGGTCTGCAGATGTACGCGGCCCTGGTGGACCGGGGCGTGGAAGCCCGGCTCTGCCTCTTCCACGGCGAAAACCACGAGCTCTCCCGCTCCGGCAAGCCCACACATCGCCTCCGCCGGCTGAAGGAGATCACCGACTGGTTCGAGCAGCACGTCCGCCGCGCCCAGCTTCCCGACTGACCGGTTAGAAAAGCAAGTATTTTTCAAAAATCTTTTTGAAAAATACTTGCTTTTCTATATAAGATGTGGTATAATCCCCCCGTAATTAGGTAGGAAGTAAGTTAGAGAGGCCGTCAAGCCTCTCTTTCCTTATGTAAAATCCATTTCAAATCCACTGATCCACCTGCGGAGGCAAAACAGATGAAAGTGACGGAACGAATCCGCTCCCTCGCCCAGCCCGTGGTCGAAGAACACGGCTGCACGCTCTGGGACGTCGAATACGTCCGCGAAGGCGGGGAATGGTTCCTGCGCCTGTATATCGACAAGGACGGCGGCGTAAATATCAATGACTGCGTGGAGGTTTCCCACGCGATGGACCCCATCCTGGACCGCGAGGACCCCATCGAGGGCAGCTATCGCTTTGAGGTCGTCTCCGCCGGACTGGAGCGGCCCCTGAAACGGCCCTCCGACTTTGCGGCCTTTCTCGGCGCGAAGGTGCTGGTCAAGCTCTACCGGCCCCTGAACGGCGTGCGGGAGTATCCCGCCGTCCTGTGCGGCTATGACAACGGCGACGTCACCGTGGAATACGGCGGCGAGACTCTGACGTTTTCCAAATCCCAGGTCGCCCTGGTGCGGCTCAGAGCGGATTTTGACTGATACAGATAATGGAGGAAGAGATCATGGCAACCAACAACACCAACAATGCCCATACCGAAATCTTCGCAGCGCTCAAGCAGCTTGAGCGTGAGCGCGGCATCCCTGCGGACTACATGGTCGATAAGATCACCCAGGCCCTGCTTGCCGCCTATAAAAAGGACCGCGCCGGCTATACCGACAACGTGTTCGTAGAGCTCAACGAGTCCGCCCTGCGGATGTACGCGCAGAAGGAGGTCGTGGACGAGGTCATCACCCCCGCCACCGAGATCCAGCTTGAGGCCGCCCGCAGGATCGATCCGAACTGCCAGCTCGGCGACCTGGTCAACGAGGAGATCCAGACCCAGGCCTTTGGACGCATCGCCGCCCAGACCGCCAAGCAGGTCATCATCCAGGGCATCCGCGAGGCCGAGCGCGGCATGATCTTTGACCGCTTCTCCTCCAGAGAGCATGAGATCATGACCGGGTCCGTTCTGCGCGTCGATCCCAACACCGGCGATCTCACCGTCCGCATCGGTCAGGGCAACGACCGCACCGACGCCTGGCTCGCTTCCGGCGAGCAGGTTCGCGGCGAGACCTATATCGAGGGCGACCTGATCCGCGTCTACGTGGTTGAGGTCCGCCGCTCCAGCCGCGGCCCGCAGGTCATCGTCTCCCGGACCCATCCGGGTCTGGTCAAGCGCCTGTTCGAGCTGAACGTGCCCGAGATCGCCTCCGGCGAGGTGGAGATCAAGTCCGTCGCCCGCGAGGCCGGTTCCCGCACCAAGCTGGCCGTCCACGCGGTTGACCCGAATCTCGATCCCGTCGGCACCTGCGTCGGCCCGAAGGGCTCCCGCGTTGCCGCCGTGGTCAACGAGCTGCACGGCGAGAAGATGGATATCGTGGTCTGGAACGAGGACCCGGCCAAGTTCGTCGCCGCCGCCCTGGCTCCCGCCGACGTCATCTCCGTGACGCCGCTTTCCGACGAGAAGTCCTTCCGCGTTCTGGTTCCCGACGACCAGCTCTCCCTTGCCATCGGCAAGGAGGGCCAGAACGCCCGCCTGGCCGCCCGTCTGACCGGCCACAAGATCGACATCAAGCCCGCCAGCGCCGCCGAAGCGCCGGAGGCCTGATCGCCTTCCGATCAAATTCGCCTTCGGGCTTCCCGATCCTGCGGGCAGCCCGGACCGAAACCGAAGCATTTCCGATGAAAGGAGGAAATCCGCCGATCATGCCTAAGAAAATACCCCTGCGGCAGTGTCTGGGATGCCGGGAGATGAAGCCCAAGCGCGAGCTGGTGCGCGTCGTCCGGTCTCCGGAGGGGACGGTCTCGCTTGACCTGCGCGGCAAAGCGCCCGGACGCGGCGCTTACGTCTGCCACGACCCCGACTGCCTGAAAAAAGCCCTGCGCTCCCGGGCGATCGCCCGCGCGCTGGAGGTGGAGATTCCTCCGGAAATCTACGACGCCCTCACCGGGCAGATGGAGGAGGAACATGGAACGTAACGCAGATAAGACCCTCGGCCTGCTTTCCATCGCGCGAAAGGCAGGCAAGCTCCAGACCGGTGAGGACTCCGTCGGCGCCATGCTTGCCGAGCATCGCGCCAGACTGGTCCTCCTGGCGGCGGACGCCGGTCCGGCGACCGTGCGCCGCGTTCTGGCGCGCACGGAGGGGACCCGCCAGCGCGTGATCACGCTGGCCTATGACAAGCAGACCCTGGGCGCAGCCCTGGGACGGCCCTCCGTGGCTGTCGCGGCCTTCACCGACGTCTCTCTGGCCCTGGCCTTTGCCAGGACCCTGCCGGAGCCCGACGCCGCGCTGATGACGGATCTGGAGGAACGGGTCCGCCGGGTGAAGGATCGTGCCGAAAACGGTCGGCACACGAAAACACGGAAAAGTTAAGCTGGAGGTGGCTGTATGAGTTTTGTGAAGTATCGCATCAAGGAGGTTGCCGCAGATTTCGGAATGGCTCCGAAGGATATTGCCGCAATCGTGGAAAAATATTTTGAAAAGCCCAAGAGCACCGCGCAGGTGCTGGAGGAGGAGCAGCTGAACGTGATCTTCGATTTTCTGACCCAGCAGAATCAGATCGCTTCGGTGGAGACGGTCTTCGCCGCGGCCTTCGCCAAGAAGGAAGCCGAGGAGAAGAAGAAGGCCGAGGAGGCCGCAAAGCGCGAGGCCGAGGCAAAGAAGGCCGCCCAGGCCGCGCCCGCCGCCAAGCCCGACGACAAGAAGCCCGCTCCTGCCCAGAATGCCAAGCCCGGCGCGCAGAAGCCCGCCGAGAAGAAGCCCGCCGAGCCCCAGCGCAAGCGCGAGCGCCGCGTGGTGGACACCTCCGCGGTCCAGGTCAACGCGGCCCGCTTCGACGACCACGCCGACACCCTGATCTCCGAGCGCGACCAGAACCGGACCGGCGGCAAGCAGAAGATCGGCAACAAGAACAAGAAGCAGCAGGGCGGCAAGAGCGCCAAGTCCCGCGAGGACGAGCGCAAGCGTCTGAGCCGTCTGCGTCTGGAGGCCATCAAGAAGACCCCGCTCACCGTCAAGATCCCCGACGAGATCACCGTGGGCGAGCTGGCCTCCCGGATGAAGAAGACCGCCGCCGAGGTCATCAAGTGCCTGATCAAGAACGGCGTCATGGCCACCGTCAACCAGAACATCGACTTTGACACCGCCGAGTACATCGCCACCGAGCTCGGCTGCAAGGTAGAGAAGGAAGTCGTGGTCACGATCGAAGAGCGCCTCTTTGACGACCACAAGGACACCGCCGAAGAGCTGGTCCCCCGTCCCCCCGTCGTCGTGGTCATGGGCCACGTCGACCACGGCAAGACGAGCCTCCTCGACGCCGTCCGCAAGACCAACGTGGTCGCGGGCGAGGCCGGCGGCATCACCCAGCACATCGGCGCCTATACGGTCCGCATCAACGGCAATCCGATCACCTTCCTGGACACCCCGGGCCACGCGGCCTTCACCTCGATGCGCGCCCGCGGCGCAATGTGTACCGACGTTGCGATCCTGGTGGTCGCCGCCGACGACGGCATCATGCCGCAGACCATCGAAGCCATCAACCACGCCAAGGCCGCCCAGATCCCCATCGTGGTGGCCGTCAACAAGATGGATAAGCCGGGCGCCAACCCGGATCGCATCCTGACCCAGCTCACCGAGCACGATCTGGTTCCCGCCGAATGGGGCGGCGACACCGAGGTCTGCCGCATCTCCGCCAAAACCGGCATGGGCATCGACGAGCTGCTGGAGACCGTGATCCTCACCGCCGAGCTCCGCGAGCTCAAGGCCAACCCGAACCGCTCCGCCAAGGGCACCGTCATCGAGGCCCGTCTGGACAAGAACCGCGGCCCGATTGCGACCCTGCTGGTCCAGAACGGCACCCTGAACCAGGGCGACACCATCATCGCCGGCACCTCCGTGGGCCACGTCCGCGTGATGACCGACGACAAGGGCCGCTCGATCAAGCACGCCGGACCCTCCGTCCCCGTGGAGATCACGGGTCTGGGCGAGGTCCCTGCGCCGGGCGACGCCTTTGAGGCCGTCAAGGACGAGCGCATGGCCCGCGAGCTGGTGGAGCAGCGCAAGCAGAAGGCCAAGGACGAGCTGGCAAAGCAGCGCTCCAAGGTCACGCTCGAAAACCTCTTCGACCAGATGAAGAAGGGCGAGATGAAGGAGCTGAACATCCTGGTCAAGGCCGACGTTCAGGGCTCCGCCGAGGCCGTCAAGGCCAACCTTACCAAGCTCTCCAACGACGAGGTCGCCGTCAAGGTCATCCACAGCGGCGTCGGCGCGATCAACGAGAGCGATATCCTGCTGGCCTCCACCGCCAACGCGATCATCGTCGGCTTCAACGTCCGGCCCGACGCCGCCGCTGCGGTCTCCGCCCAGCGCGCGGACGTGGATATCCGGCTCTACAGCGTCATCTACGAATGCCTGGAGGAGATCGAGTCCGCCATGAAGGGCATGCTCGCCCCGAAGTACCGCGAGGTCGTCATCGGCCACGCCGAGGTCCGCGTCCTCTACAAGGTCAGCGCGATCGGCACCGTCGCCGGCTGCTACGTCAAGGACGGCAAGGTCACCCGCGACAGCAAGGTCCGCGTCCTGCGCGACAACGTGGTCATCTACACCGGCGAGCTGGGCTCCCTGCAGCGCTTCAAGGACTCCGTCAAGGAGGTCGCCGCCAACTTCGAATGCGGCATGTCCGTTGCGAAGTACAACGACCTCAAGGAGGGCGACATCTTCGAGTGCTTCGTCATGGAGCAATACCGCGATTAAGCTCAGACAGGGCGGGGCAAAGCCCCGCCCTTCATCCCATTTCATACGACATCCACCCGCGTATGCGGTTTCCGCCTGCGCCGCGATCATAAGGAGCCATTACCATGCCTTCCAATCGTATCGGACGGATCAATGAGGAGATCCAGCGGGAGCTTTCCGACCTGCTGCGGACCCTCAAGGATCCCCGCGTTCAGAAAACCATGGTCTCTGTCACCCGCGTGGACACCACCGCGGACCTGCGCTATGCCAAGGTCTTCGTTTCCGTCTATGACAAGAGCCTGTCCAAGGAGGTCCTCAAGGGCCTCAAATCCTCCGGCGGCTATCTGCGGCACGAGCTTGCAAGCCGTCTGAGCCTGCGCTATACCCCGGAGCTGGTCTGGGTAGAGGACAACTCCATCACCTACGGCGCAAGGATCCTCGACATTCTCTCCACCCTTGACATCCCGGAGGACGAACCCGATGACCAAGAAACTGACCCTGCCTGAGACGGCGGAGTATCTGAAAACCCACGACGACTATCTGATCCTGACCCACCGCCGCCCCGACGGCGACACCGTGGGCAGCGCCGCCGCCCTTTGCCGGATGCTCCGGGCGATCGGGAAACGGGCGACCGTCTATCCCAACCCCCAGATCACGCCGAAGTTCGCCCCCTACTGGACCGGTCTGACCGGGACCGGGGGCGGGACCCTCGTTTCGGTGGACGTCGCCGGGCCGAATCTCTTTCCCTACGGGATGGAGGACGCGAAGGTAGACCTGGCCATCGACCACCACGGGACCAACAGCGGCTTTGCCGCCCGGACCTACGCCGACGAGACCCACGCCGCCTGCGGGGAGATCTTAATTTCCCTCTGCCCCCTGCTCGGCGCGCGGCTGGACCGGCCGATGGGGGAGGCCCTCTACGTGGCCATTTCCACCGACACCGGCTGCTTCCGCTATTCCAACGTGACCGCCGAAACCTTCCGCTGCGCCGCAGCCTGCATGGAAGCCGGAGCGGAGGTCCATCCGATCAACCGCACCTTCTTTGAGATCAAGCGCAAGGCCCGCCTGCGTCTGGAGGCCTATCTGACCGAGCACATGGAGTTTTTCGCGGACGGCAAGGTCGCCGTCTCCGCGATCCCGAACGCCGTCATGGACGAGCTCGGACTGACCGAGGACGACGTAGACGACATCTCCGGCTTCGGACGCTCCGTGGAGGGCGTGGAGCTGGCAGCCATGCTCCGCGAGGTGGACGGCGGGATGGGCAAGCTCTCGCTCCGCTCCAGCGCCGCCTTCAACGCGGCCGCCATCTGCGCCCGGCTGGGCGGGGGCGGCCACCCCGCCGCAGCAGGGGCCTCCGTGCCCGGCGGCATCCCCGCGATCCGCTCCGCCCTGCTCAAAGTCCTCGCGGACTACGTGAAACTGTAATGGCGAACGGGATCCTGATCGTGGACAAGCCCGCAGGCTGGACCTCCCAGGACGTTGCCGCCAAGCTGCGCGGCGTCTTCCACGAAAAACGCGTGGGTCACGGCGGCACCCTGGACCCGATGGCAACCGGAGTTCTGCCGATCTTCATCGGGCGGGCGACCCGGGCCGTGCCCTTCTTTGAACACGCCGACAAGGTCTACGAGGCCGGACTGCGCCTGGGTCTCGTCACCGATACCCAGGACGTCACGGGCCGGACGCTGGAAGAACGCGCGGTTGACATAACGCAAGCGCAGCTCGAGGCCGCACTGGACAATTTCCGCGGAGAGATCGCGCAGATCCCGCCGATGTATTCCGCGATCAAGGTCAACGGCCAGAAGCTCTACGCCCTGGCCCGGCAGGGGAAGGCGGTGGAACGCGCCCCGCGGCCCGTCACGATCTTCGCCCTGGACCTGCTGGGCGGGGCAGGCGCCGACTGGCGGCTGCGCGTCCACTGCTCCAAGGGGACCTACGTCCGTACCCTCTGCCACGATATCGGCGCGGCCCTCGGCTGCGGCGGATGTCTGTCCGCCCTGCGGCGCACCCGCGCCGGGGCGTACGACGTCACCCGGAGCCACACGATGGCGGAGATTTTGGCTGCGGATGACCCAGAGGCCCTGCTCCTGCCCACGGACAGCCTCTTTTCCGACCGCCCCGCCCTCAAAGTTGCCGAGAACGCCGAACGCAAGCTGCGCAACGGGGCGCCCCTGCATACCCCGAAGCTCAAGGACGGCGAATACCGCGTCTATTCCGGCACTGGCGAATTCCTCCTTTTGGCAACGGTCTCCGCCGGAGAATTGACCACCCTCAAGAGCTTTTTTGAAGTGTAGGTCCGCAAGCAGAGTCACCGATTTTTCGGGCAGAGCATGACCGTTTTCGGTTTTTTCGGCGGGGCTCTGTCCTCGATCCGTGCGGGCGCGTAGGGGCGCGTATCTACGCGCCCGGTTCCGCGAAGCGGAACATATCGCCCGCAAGGGCGATGTGCCCGTTTGAATGATGCGATCCCGTATCGTCATTTGCATCGGCATACGTAGGGGCGCGTATCCACGCGCCCGGTTCCGCGAAGCGGAACGAATCGCCCGCAAGGGCGATGTTGCCCGTGTGAATAACGAGATCCCGTATCGTCATTTGCCTCCGGCAAATTGCATTCGTTCCAAATGCCGGACAAGCGATGCTTGTCCCTACGGCAGAAAATGACCGTTTTCGGTTTTTTTCGGCGGGGCTCTGTTGTCGATCCGTGCGGGCGCGTGGATACGCGCCCCTACGAGGCTGGCGGTCGTCGGCGGGCGCGTGGATACGCGCCCCTGCAAGGCGCTGCGTATCGACAAATTCTCAACTCTCAATTCTCAATCGCCCTCGGAGGTCCCATACATGAACCGTGTGATCGCGCTTGGATTCTTTGACGGCGTCCATCTCGGACACGGCGCCCTGCTTTCGCGCACGGCGCAGCTTGCCCGGGCAAGCGGATGCTCCGCCGCCGCCCTGACCTTTGACCGCAGCCCCGGCAAGGACGGCCGCCTGCTGACCTCGGTGGACGACCGCATCCGCCTGATCCGCGGGCTGTACGGGGTGGACGAGGTCTTCGTCCTGCCCTTCACCGACGAGCTCCGCCACGAGCGCTGGACCGACTTTGCCGAAGCCCTGGTCTGCGACTACGGCGCGGCCCATCTGGTCTGCGGCTACGACTACCGCTTCGGCTTCCGGGGCGAGGGCGACGCCGAAAAGCTCTCCGCCTGGTGCGCGGAGCGCGGTCTCGGCTGCGACGTGATCGAAAAGCTGACGATGGACGGGATCACGGTCTCCTCCACCTTTCTGAAAACGCTGGTCGAAGCGGGCGACACGGAGGCCGCGATCCGCTTCTTCGGCCACCCGCACACGCTGAGCGGCGTGGTTCAGCCGGGGCGGCATCTGGGCCATACCCTCGGCTTCCCGACCGCAAACCTCCTGCCGGCGCCGGAGATCCTGCTCCCCGCCCGCGGCGTCTACGCCGTGCGCGGGACCGTGGACGGTCAGAGCCGGACCGGCGTCTGCAATATCGGCACCCGCCCCACCGTCGGCGGCCACCGGCAGACCGTCGAAACCTGGCTTTCCGACTTTGACGGCGACCTCTACGGCAAGGAGCTGACCGTCGAGTTCTACCGCTATCTCCGTCCGGAGCGCAAATTCCCCAGTCTGGAAGCGCTGAAGGAGGAAATCTTCCGCAACCAGCGGGAGGCGACGGCGTATTTTGAACGGTATTTCCATGACAATACATAAAAAGGAGCGATTCTGCATGAACAATCCCTTCTTCCCGGAGATCCACGGCAAATTCGGATTCGGCTGCATGCGCTTCCCGAAAATCGGGGACGAGCTGGACTACGACCAGATCAGCCGCATGGCGGACGCCTTCCTTGCCGCCGGTCTGAACTACTTCGACACCGCCCACGGCTACCACAGCGGGCTGAGCGAGACCGCCCTGAAGCGCTGTCTGACCAGCCGCCACGACCGCAGCGAGTACCTGCTGACCGACAAGCTGACCGGCAGCTATTTCAAGACCGAGGCCGAGATCCGGCCCCTGTTTGAAGCCCAGCTCGAAGCCTGCGGGGTGGAATACTTCGACTTCTATCTGATGCACGCTCAGAACGCCCGGAACTTTGAGCAGTTCAAGGCCTGCCGCGCCTATGAGACCGCCTTCGAGCTCAAGCGCGAGGGCAAGATCCGCCACGTCGGCCTGTCCTTCCACGACACCGCCGAGGTCCTGGACAAGATCCTGACCGCCTACCCGGAGGTCGAGGTCGTCCAGATCCAGCTCAACTATCTGGACTACGGCGACGTCGCCGTGGATTCCAAGCGCGTCTACGAAACCTGCGTCCGCCACGGCAAGCCGGTCATCGTCATGGAGCCGATCAAGGGCGGCACGCT
>ODAJ012088577.1_pt1 | contig 10025 bp, 13 predicted proteins | sample 1539241 | NCBI WGS metagenome assembly ODAJ01 (sample SAMN02144231, study PRJEB22623) | gut metagenome | biome: sheep rumen | host: Ovis aries | place: New Zealand
CGTCAAGAACTACACGCCGGATAAGAAAAACCTGCCGGTGCTGTTAAAGGCGCTGTTCACCCTCGAGGCTGACGTATATGATCTGGGCGAGGAATCCTTTGCGGAAATGCTGGGCATAGCCGTTTCGGATGACGGTGAATATATCACTGATCTGCCGGAGTTTGACAAGCTCCTGCGCAAAAGCCCTGACAAGGTGCTGCTTGCGGTATGCTCCGTCAGCACCGAAGGCTGTATGCTGAACGCTCATGACTGGTACGGCCACCCGGAAGAGAACCAGCGTCTCAACGACTGGTACGCTGTCCTTACTGACCTCGGCTACTCTATGTCCGACGATGAAAAAGCCCTGCTAGATGGGTCACATGAATGTTTTAAGGAGGAAGAAAAATAATGTCAGTAAAGATCAACACACTTGAAATAGAGAATGTCAAGCGCATCAAGGCGGTGCAGCTTGCACCCACTAAAAACGGCCTGACGGTCATCGGGGGCGGGAACGCCCAGGGCAAGACCTCGGTGCTGGATGCTATCGCCTGGGCTCTGGGCGGTGACAGTTTCCGCCCCTCTGCTCCGGCAAGGGAGGGCGCTGTCGGAGATCCTAAGCTGAGAGTCACTCTCGACAACGGCATCGTCGTGGAACGCTCCGGAAAGAACAGCAGCCTGAAAGTCATCGACTCCACCGGAAATAAGGGCGGTCAGCAGCTGCTCAATTCTTTCATCGAAAAGCTTGCGCTCGACCTGCCGAGATTCCTGAACGCATCGAACCGCGAAAAAGCAGATACGCTGCTCCGTATCATCGGCGTCGGAGAGAAGCTCTATCAGCTGGAACAGGAAGAAGAATTACAGTACAACCGACGCACCGAGATCGGGCGCATCGCAGACCAGAAGGCGAAATTTGCTGCGGAGCTGCCGAACTTTCCGGGGCTGCCGGCTGAACCGGTGTCACCGTCGGAGCTGATCGCACAGCAGCAGGAGATACTCGTCCGCAACGGCGAGATCCGCAGGAAGATCGAGCAGAAGGAGCACTACGCTCACCAGCTGGAGCTTGCTAAGGCAGAGTATGAGCGTGCGCAGCGCGAGGCGGAACGGCTGAGTCAGCTTCTGGCTGCTGCCGAGAACAACTACAAGCTCGCCTGCATTGACACTGAGGATCTCCGCGAGGAGAGCACAGCAGAGCTGGAAAAGAACATCGCCGAGATCGACGAGCTCAACACAAAGATAAGAGCCAACATCAACAGAGACTATGCCCAGAACGAGGCCGAGGAGTTCCGCAAGGAGTATGATACTCTGACTGCCGACATCGAGCGCATCCGAGGAGAGAAAAAGGCTCTGCTTGACGGTGCCGAGCTGCCGCTCCCCGGCTTGTCCGTGGAAAAGGGAGAGCTGATCTATAACGGCCAGAAGTGGGACTGCATGAGCGGCGCCGAGCAGCTGATCGTTGCGACATCTATCGTCCGCAAGCTCAACCCGGAATGCGGCTTCGTCCTTCTGGACAAGCTGGAGCAGCTCGATACTGACACTCTTACGGCTTTCGGCAAATGGCTGGAGGCTGAGGGCTTGCAGGCGATCGCCACCAGAGTGAGCAAGGGCGATGAGTGCAGTATCATCATTGAAGACGGTATGTCGATGATCCCCGAGGTCAAGACAGAACAGAAAACTTGGAAAGCAGGTGCATTTTAAATGAATATCACAACAGGCATCCAGAATAAGCCGATCAAGACGGTGATCTACGGCCCTGAGGGGATAGGCAAGACCACTTTTGCAGCACAGTTCCCGAAGCCCCTTTTCATCGACACTGAGGGCAGCACAGCAAGGCAGAACGTGGCAAGAACCGACGCACCGACGAGCCTTGCGATGCTCACCTCGATACTTACCGAGCTCAGAAGCAACGACCACGGCTTTAAAACGATAGTCCTTGATACGGCTGACTGGGCTGAAAAGCTCTGCATCAAGGCAGCGTGCAGCAAGAAGGAGGGGATCTCCGGCATCGAGGACTTCGGCTACGGCAAGGGCTATGTCTATGTGTATGAGGAAATGGGGCGCATCCTCAACCTGCTGTCGGATATCTGGGAGCACGGGCTGAACATCGTCATAACCGCCCACGCAGCTATCAGAAAGTTCGAGCAGCCCGACGAGATGGGATCCTATGACCGCTGGGAGCTGAAGCTCATCAACTCGCCCAAGTGCAACGTCTGCGCTATGCTGAAAGAATGGGCTGATATGGTGCTTTTCGCCAACTACAAGACCTACTCCGTAGCCGTGGATAAGGACGGCAAGAAGCGCAAGGCTCAGGGCGGCGGTGAACGTGTGATGTACACCGCTCATAATCCCTGCTGGGATGCCAAGAACCGCTTCGGGCTGGCTCCCGAGCTGCCCTTTGATTTCGGACAGATAGCGCACCTTTTCGGTGCGGCACCTGCACCTGCTCCGGCACCTCAGCCGGCGATCCACAGCGCACCCCAGACGAGAGCAGAAGTGCCTCAGCAGACAACTGCACCTGCACCCGTTCAGACACCTGCCCCGATGCAGACTGTTCCGGCAGCACCGCAGCTGAACATCCCGGACACGCTCCCTCCGGCTCTGAAAGATCTGATGAGAGTGAACGGAGTTGATGAATCGGATATCCGGCTTGTGGTATCGCAGAGAGGCTATTTCCCATACGACACGCCGCTCACAAACTACCCGCCGGATTTCATCGAGGGCGTGCTTATAGCGGCCTGGGGACAGATGCTGCCGCTCATCAAGGAAAATCAGAAAGAGCCGTTCACCGATGGCGTACCGTTTTAAGGAGGATATATAAATGGATGATTTCAGAGAGTATGGCTGGGATGACGAGATAAGCGATGAAGGCAAGGAGTTTGTCCTGCTGCCCGAAGGTAACTATGACTTCACGGTGAGCAAAGTTGACCGAGCCCGCCACAACGGCTCGGAGAAGGTGCCGCCCTGCAACATGGCTAAGGTAACGGTCACGGTCTGGGGAACACAGGACTGCATCGAGATCACCGAGAACCTGTTCCTGTGCAACAAGTTTGAATGGAAGCTTTCGCAGTTTTTCCTTGCACTTGGCCTGAAAAAGCACGGCGAGCCTCTGCGAATGAACTGGAGAGCCGTCCCGGGAAAGAGGGGCAAGTGCCATGTGTATGTTGATACATATACAAAGACGGACGGCTCCGAGGGCAAGTCAAATAAGATCAAAAAGTTCTACGCCTACGATGAGCAGGTGGAGACACTGAGTTCCAAGGGAGGACAGCCTGCATATCAGGCACAGACCTATCAGCAGCAGCAGCCTGTCTATCAGCAGACCTATCAGCAGCCTGTCTATCAGCAGACCTATCAGCAGCCGCAGCAGACCTATCAGCAGCCGCAGCAGGCATATCAGCAGCCTGCTGCTAACGGCTGGAAGCCGGGTAGCTTCTGATGGAGCTGAGGCCTTATCAGAGAGAGGCCAGGAATGCCGTTTTCACCGAGTGGGATAAGGGCAACAGCAAGACGCTGCTTGTCCTTCCCACCGGAACGGGCAAGACCATAGTCTTCTCTGATGTAACCCAGGAGTGTGTCCGCAGAGGAGAGAGGGTGCTGATACTCGCCCACAGGGGCGAGCTTCTCGATCAGGCTGCGGACAAGCTCAAACGTGCGACAGGACTTGTATCGGCGGTCGAAAAGGCAGAGCAGAGCTGTCTCGGCAGCTGGTACAGGGTCGTTGTCGGAAGCGTGCAGACGCTTATGCGCGAGAAACGGCTCGCAGGATTCTCAGAGGACTACTTCGACGACATCATCATCGACGAGGCGCACCATGCTGTAAGTGACAGCTATCAGAGAGTCCTCGGGCATTTTTCATCGGCTAAGGTGCTGGGCGTTACCGCAACGCCCGACAGAGGTGACATGAAGAACCTCGGTCAGGTCTTCGACAGCCTGGCTTATGAGTACACTCTGCCGAAGGCGATAAAGGAGGGCTATCTGTCACCGATCAAAGCCGTTACGATCCCGCTGAAGCTCGATCTCTCAGGAGTAGCGATGCAGTCGGGCGACTTCAAGGCATCGGATATAGATACTGCTCTTGATCCTTACCTTTATCAGATAGCCGATGAGATGATAAACTACTGCAAGGATCGCAAGACCGTTGTGTTCCTGCCGCTTATAAAGACCTCACAGAAGTTCAGGGATATACTTAACAGTAAGGGGTTCAAGGCGGCTGAGGTCAACGGTGAGAGCGACGACAGAGCGGAGATCCTCAGGGATTTTGACGAGGGCAAATACAACGTCCTCTGCAACAGTATGCTTCTGACCGAGGGCTGGGACTGTCCCTCTGTGGATTGCATAATCGTGCTGCGGCCAACAAAGGTCAGGGCACTCTACTGTCAGATGGTAGGCCGAGGCACAAGGCTCTGCGAGGGCAAGGAGAACCTGCTGCTGCTGGATTTCCTGTGGCACACAGAACGCCACGAGCTCTGCCGCCCTGCACATCTGATCTGCGAGAGCGAAGAGGTCGCAAAGAGAATGACCGAGAACATGGCTGATCAGGCAGGCTGTGCTATGGACATCGAAGCCGCCGAGAAGCAAGCTGCTGAGGATGTTGTCGCAGACAGGGAACGAGCACTGGCTGAGAAGCTCAAAGCAATGCGCAGCCGCAAGCGCAAGCTGGTGGATCCGCTCCAGTATGAGATGAGCATCCAGGCAGAGGACCTGTCCTCTTACGTTCCCGCCTTCGGCTGGGAGTGCGCTCCGCCGTCAGAAAAGCAGAAAGCACAGCTTGAAAAAGCAGGTATCTTCCCGGACGAGATCGACAATGCAGGCAAGGCCTCACTTATCCTTGACCGGCTCGCCAAGCGCAGGACAGAGGGTCTGACCACTCCGAAGCAGATACGTCTGCTGGAGAACAAAGGCTTCCTGCACGTCGGAGAGTGGAGCTTTGATGCTGCCAACAAAATGATATCAAGAATTGCGGCCAACAACTGGTGCGTGCCGAGGGGCATAGTGCCTAAGGACTACAAACCGGAGGCCGCAGCGACAGGAGGAAATGAATTTGAACGGCTCGCTTTTGGAAATTCTTAAATACATCCCCGCCTCGGACTGCACCTATCAGGAGTGGCTGAGTGTCGGTATGGCTCTCAAGCATGAGGGCTATACCGCTGCCGACTGGGACTCCTGGTCGAGATCTGACAGCCGCTATCACAGCGGCGAGTGTGAGATAAAGTGGTCGGGCTTCAACGGCTCGGCGGAGCCTGTGACAGCCGGTACGATCGTGCAGATGGCCAAGGACAGAGGCTGGTCTCCGGCAGGTGAGTTCCGTGAGCTGGACTGGGACAGTGAGATCAGCTACGAGGGCGATGACAGCGGCGTGCAGCTCACTACCGGTGAGGGCGTTCCGTTCAGAGAGCCGGCAATATGGGATCCTGTGAATGAGATCAGGACATACCTTGAAACGCTCTTTGAAGCCGGAGAGAATGTCGGCTACGTCACCGAGACCTGGGAAAGTGAGGATAAAGGCAAGCGTAAGTATCTCCCCACCAAGGGAGCCTGCGACCGCACAGCCGGTGAGCTGATCGCGCTGCTCAACAGCTGCGGCGGTGATATCGGCTCAGTGCTCGGTGACTACAATCCCGAAGCCGGAGCCTGGATCCGCTTCAATCCGCTGGACGGCAAAGGCGTCAAGAACGAGAACGTCACAGACTACCGCTATGCTCTTGTGGAGAGCGACAGTATGCCTCTTGAACAGCAGAACGCCGTCATCCGAGAGCTGGAGCTGCCGGTGGCGATGCTCGTATACAGCGGCGGCAAGAGCCTGCACGCTATCGTCAGGATAGATGCTCCGAACTACGAAGAATACCGCAGACGGGTGGATTACTTATACAAGGTCTGCAAGGAGAACGGGCTCGACATCGACAAGCAGAACCGCAACCCCTCGCGTCTGAGCCGTATGCCCGGTGTAGTGAGAAACGGTAAGAAGCAATTTATTGTAGATAAGAACATCGGCAAGGAGAGCTATGCCGAGTGGAAAGATTACATTGAGTCTATAAACGACGATCTTCCTGACGAGGAGAGCCTTGCAAGCGTCTGGGATAATCTGCCGGAGCTTGCGCCGCCGCTCATTGACGGTGTGCTGCGGCAGGGGCACAAGATGCTCATAGCAGGACCCTCCAAGGCGGGTAAGAGCTTTGCACTGATCGAGCTGTGCATCTCGCTTGCAGAGGGTATCAAGTGGCTCGGCTTCGGCTGCGCTCAGGGCAGAGTGCTGTATGTCAACCTGGAGCTTGACCGCGCAAGCTGCCTGCACCGCTTCAAAGACGTCTATACCACGATGCAGGTAAGTCCCGACAACCTCGGAAAGATAGACATCTGGAACCTGAGAGGGCGCAGCGTCCCGATGGATCAGCTCGCGCCAAAGCTCATACGCCGGGCGCAGAAAAAGAATTACATCGCTATCATCATCGACCCGATCTATAAGGTCATCACCGGCGACGAGAACTCGGCCGATCAGATGGCAAAGTTCTGCAACCAGTTCGACAAGGTCTGCACCGAGCTGGGCTGCTCCGTGATCTACTGCCACCACCACAGCAAGGGCAGTCAGAGCGGCAAGCGGTCTATGGACAGAGCCTCCGGATCCGGAGTATTCGCAAGAGACCCGGATGCGCTCCTTGACCTCACCGAGCTGGAGATCACCGACGGCCTGCGCAAGCAGCAGGAGGACAAGGCGGCCTGCAAGGTCATATATGAGTGGCTCTGCCGTTTTAACAAGCAGGATACCGTCTCGGAAGACGACCGCTTCTCTGCTGCCGTGCTGCGCGACACAGCTCAACGTGAGCTGCCGGAGCAGTCCTTCAAGCTGATGACGCAGGACGTCGAAAAAGCAAAGAGCATCGTCCGCACCCGCACTGCCTGGCGCATCGAGGGCACGTTCAGAGAGTTCCCCAAGCTTCCGCCGCTGAACCTGTGGTTCGATTATCCCGTTCACAAGGCAGATGAAGAGGGCGTGCTGAAAGATGCAGAGTATGAAGGGGAGTATGACCCGAAGAAAAACCTTGGCAGAAAGAAAAGCAAAAAAGAGCTTAAAGCTGAACGCAGCTCTGATATAGAAGTGACATTTGAAGGACAACAGGATGACGGCTCTGCAAGCATCAAGGATATGGCTGAGGCCACGGGGAAAAGTGAGGATACTATCCGCAGACACCTTAAAGAGCACGGCGGCTTCTGGATCGAAAATGGAAAATGCGGGCGCAAGGAACAAGCCGCAAAAACGGAATAATGCGTCTGCATCAAATTAGATGCAAAACCGAGAATTACCGTTTTTGCGGCAACGAAACGCAAAACCGAGAATTACCGTTTTTGCGTGAGACGCACGCAAGTATATTATTATCATAATATATTTTGCGGCTGTGAGTACGCCGCAAAAATATGATTTCAAATAATCAACGCACGCGCACGAGGAGGTGCAGACAATGACTGAATTCTTTCTCCCCCTGAAAAAGATACCCACCGTCACCAGTCAGCAGAAGGGCATCGACGGCAGGGACGGTGTGAGGGTCTATACCAAGGACGAGGTCAGAGCCGCGAAGCTGATCTTCCTTGGACTGCTCTCAAAGCACGCTCCGCCGGAGCCGCTGACGGGGGCAGTCAGACTGACGACCAAGTGGTGCTATCTCACACGAACTCACCGGGACGGCGAGTACAAGATCACCCGCCCCGACACCGACAACACGGTAAAGCTCTTCAAGGACTGCATGACTGCCGCCGGCTTCTGGCTGGACGATGCACAGGTGGCCAGCGAGATCACCGAGAAATTCTGGGTGCGGGAGAGCCCCTCCGGCATCTATGTGAGAGTGGAGGAGCTGGAATGACGATTGGTGAAGTGAAAAAGGCTCTCGGCCGGAGAGTGACCTTCCGGGGAGCGGAGTATATCCTGACCGGCTGCATTATCCGCCGGGACTCAAGGGACGGCAGCTTTTTCTATCAGGCGGAGCTTACGGACACTACGACAGGCAAGAGCAGAGTTATAGCAAGACTGGAGGAGGTTTATATATGAAGATAACGATAACCGTGCCGGACAAGCTGTTCCGGAAGGATATAGAGGGCCGCTTTCAGGATTTCTTCGGGCGGGTGATTGTTGACATTGCTGACAGTCTGGACAACGAAAGCACGGATCTATGCGGACGATACGAGCTGGAGACAGCTGTGTTTTTACAGAATGCATTCGCTCACGGACAGTACGATGAAGAGGAGGATTGAAATGGATATCTACGAAGCATTTACAAGTGAAAATGAGCAGAAGGAAGAGCTCACCGACCGCCACTGGAACGAATGCCGGCAGATAGCACTCTATGACGATGAGTTGAGGCAGGCGCTCGATCTGCTTTCGGAGTGCTACGGGGCGCTGAACGCCCTCAGGACGCTCGCACCGAGCCTCCCCCGAGATGTGCAGGACTACATTGAGGAGGTTTGCATCAGGATAGACAGCCTCAGGGAAGAGTCAGCCAGAACAACAGAGGTGCAGAACAATGAGTGATACTATGAAGCCCTGCCCATTCTGCGGGCGGAAAGCGTGTGCTGCAAAGGATGATTATGGCAAGGTGCTGATCTTCTGCGAGACCTGTGGATTGTACTTTGGCATTTCGATCGAAGATGGCTGCGAACTTGTTGACGGATGGAGGGCAACCTTTCCCGACGTGGAGACGGCTGTAACAGCATGGAAAGAGAGAGCAGACATCAATCCCGAAAAGGATCGCGAGGAACTGCGGAGGACGAAGGAGCTGCTTGAAAACAGAGAGTGCTATATTCGTGACCTTGAACACGAGCTGGGTTATGATACGCGCATCGAGGAGGTGCAGGATGATGAATAACAAATTGAAGCTGAAGCCTTGCCCGTTCTGCGGCAGTGATGATGTCTATATCCGAGTACACTGCAATGAGGAAGGAGAGGAAGTAGGCGCTCAGATAGAGTGCCATGGCTGTGTGTCTATCTATGTACATTCAGAGGCAATCAATCTGAAAGAGCTTGTATCGGCGTGGAACCGAAGGGCAGATGTCAAACGTGAATACTCCCTCTGCTGGAGCAAACAAGGGTTATATCCTGACGGCTTCAGTGGTATGAAAGTTGGTTATACTTGCCCTTATTGTCATAAGTATGTGCCGTATGCCGGGAGATACTGCGGCAAGTGCGGTGAAAGAGTGCTTGGAGGTGACGAATAATGCGTGAGATACTTTTCAGAGCGAAAGCAATCAACCGTGACCCTGACCGTGAATATCGCACCGACTATAAAAATGGCGATTGGGTGTATGGACTGATTTCAAAACTATACGATGAAGGAAGTCATAAGAGATACAATTTTCTCTTTGCTGAAATGACTAACGAAAGCGGTGTCAGCGGCATCGACGTCGATTACAAAACAATCGGACAGTACACAGGTTTGACCGACAAGAACGGCGTGAAAATCTTCGAGGGGGATATAGTGAGTTATGGCAGGACATTGCACAAGGTTGTATTTTGCAATATAAACGGGTGCGCATTTTTCGGCATAGCAATGCCCGAAAGAGGAGAAATATGGAGATTTGACGCTTCAACCCCCTGCGATAGAATGAAGGTCATCGGCAACATCCACGACAACCCGGAGCTGATAGGAGGTGACGAGTGATGTTTAAACTTGCTTTTATTTATGATGATTTCATCTATCCAAAAAGAGACTATTACTTAGGCGGGTCATATACATTTCAGGGAGAAAAGTATGCGTGTATCGGTAATCGAGAAAATGCAAAGCAATTCAAATCTAAAAAGGTTGCCGAAAATGTATATAAAAAAATATATGCGAGCTGCACAAACGTTCCAAAAAAATACGAAATAGAGGAGGTATAACAAATTGCCCGAATTGAGGTGCAAAAATGGACGGAGGTGAGCAGGAATGACAGCTAAGGAATACTTACAGCAGGCCTTTCGCATCGACCGGGAGATTAGGGTCAGGATATCCGAGCTTGAAGCGATGCGTTCAGCTCTGCACGGCAGGGGAGTACGCTATGACGGCAGCGGCGGTGAGCCTGCCGAT
>ODAJ012166234.1_pt1 | contig 10024 bp, 9 predicted proteins | sample 1539241 | NCBI WGS metagenome assembly ODAJ01 (sample SAMN02144231, study PRJEB22623) | gut metagenome | biome: sheep rumen | host: Ovis aries | place: New Zealand
CGGGATGAATCGAAGCTCCCGGTTTCCTCGCGGCATATCCGTTTTCTGCTCGAGAGCGGTGAGATCACCAAGGCAAACCGCCTGCTCGGCGCCGATTACCAGCTCCTTTTCCATGTCGTCAGCGGCCGTCAGCTCGGCAGAGAGCTCGGCGTGCCGACGGCAAACCAGCTTTTTGAGCCGTGGCAGTGTGTGCCGCATTTCGGCGTTTACGCATCCTTTGCGGAGATCAACAACCTCTGGATCCCGGCGATTACGAATATCGGCGTGCGGCCGACCGTCACCGGCGGCGCCGCTGAGCCCGTCGCAGAGACCCATCTGATTGACTGGAGCGGCGAGCTTGTCGGCACGCTGCTGCCTGTTACGCTCTGCCGCTTCCTGCGTCCGGAGCGGAAATTTGAATCCATCGACGACCTCACGCTGCAGATCCGGCGCGATATCAAGGCGCGGCTGCGGCTGCTTCCGGCGGAGGGAAAACTTTCGCAGGATTGACACCGGATTGTCACACAGGGGCAGTACAATGACTCTGGTATTCTGTGCAGCCGCATCCGGCTGCAATTCCCGCCCAAGGCATTTTCGCTGCGGACGGGCTGGAAAGGTAGGTTTTGAACGCAATGATTGAAGTGCGGAATCTGACGAAGCATTACGGAGACAAGCATGCCGTCAATGACATCAGCTTCACCGTTGAGGACGGCGAAATCCTCGGCTTTCTCGGCCCGAACGGCGCCGGAAAGTCCACGACGATGAACATGCTCACCGGCTATATCTCCTCCACCTCCGGTCAGGCTCTCATCAACGGTGTGGACATCCTGGAGGATCCGATCAAGGCAAAATCCTACATCGGCTATCTCCCGGAACTGCCGCCGCTCTATGTTGACATGACTGTGAAAGGCTATCTGCACTACGTGTACGAGCTGAAGAAATGCAAGCTGCCGCGGCGTGCGCATCTCAACGAGGTCATGACCCTGACCAAGATCAGCGATGTGCAGAACCGTCTCATCAAGAACCTCTCGAAGGGCTATAAGCAGCGTGTCGGCCTTGCGCAGGCGCTGATCGGAAATCCGCCGGTGCTGATTCTCGATGAGCCGACCGTCGGTATGGACCCGCGTCAGATCCAGGAAATCCTCTCGCTCATCAAGAAGCTGGGAAAGAATCACTCGGTGATTCTCTCGTCCCATATCCTCAGCGAGATTCAGGCGACCTGCGACCGGATCATCATCATCAACCACGGCGTTGTCGCCGCACACGACACCACCGACAACCTCGCAAAGAACGTCTCGACCGATCACCGCCTGATCGCCCGCATCGAGGGGCCGCGCGAGGAAATTGTCAAGGCGATGCGCAATATTCCCGGCATCAAATACTGCCGCGCCGAGATGGAGCGCGAGCCGGGTGTCTATGAATATGAACTCGAGGCCGCGCCCGGATACGATATCCGCAGGGATCTCTTTGAAATTGCTTCCGAGAACGGCTGGCCGCTGCTCTCCTCCCGCTCTGCCGAGCTGACGCTGGAGGATGTCTTCCTCCGCATCACGATGGGCGAAGGAATCAACGCTGCCAAGGACGCGAAGGGAGGCAAAGCATAATGGGCGCAATTTACAGACGCGAGATCGGTGCGTATTTCACATCGAGCATCGCCTATATCTTTCTGGCTGTGTTCTGGATTTTCTCCGGTTACTTCTTCTTTGCAACCAGCCTTGTCAACGCAACGACGGATACCTCGGGCATGTTCCAGAGCATGTTCCTCGTCTGCGTTTTCCTGATTCCGATTCTGACGATGCGCCTCTTTTCCGAGGAGAAGAAGCAGAAGACCGAGCAGGGTCTGCTCACGGCGCCGGTCAGCCTCGGCGAGATCGTCTTCGGCAAGTATTTTGCCGCGCTGACGCTCTATACGATTGCCATTCTGATGCCGTTTGTCTATGCGCTGATTCTCAGCAGCTTCGGCGTTGTGGAATGGGGCATCGTCTTCGCAAACTTCCTTGCGCTGTTCCTGCTCGGCGCGGCGTTCATCGCGGCCGGCACACTGGTCTCCGCACTGACCGAGAACCAGATCGCTGCTGCTGTCATGGGCTTTGTCGTGCTGATGGCACTGTATATGATCGACATCATCAACAGCTTCATCAGCATCGGCTGGATCAACAAGGTGCTCAAGGCACTGTCGTTCTACACCAAGTATTATTCCATCACGGTCGGCCTGTTCAACATCTCGACTGTGGTCTTCTACCTGAGTGTCGCATTCATTTTCAATTTCCTGACGATCCGCGTGTTTGAGCGCAGACGCTGGAGCTAAGGAGGGATTCAACGATGGGTAAAAAGAACAATCAGGAGCCGCTCGAATCCGCCGAAAAAGAGCTCACGCAGGCAGAACCGCTCACCGAGGCGGAAAAGGAGCGCGCGCTCAATAAGATCAAGCGCCGCAAGAAGCTCAAGTACGGCGCACTCTCGACCGTCATCACCGCGGTCGTCATCGCAATCGTCGTGGTCATCAACATCATCTGCAATGTGCTGGATACGCGCTATCACTGGAACATCGACCTGACCTCGTCCGGCCTTTACGAGATCAGTGAGGAAACCGTCTCCTATCTTAACCGCATCAATCAGGATGTGGATATCGCTGTGATGGGCGAAGAGCAGACATATTCGGAGGATCCCAAGCTCAAGCTCATTGCCGAGACGCTCGAGCGCTTCCGCAGCGAGTCGAACGGCCACATCTCGCTCGAATACATTGATATGACCAAGCATCCGGAGGCAGTCCGCGTCTACTCCGAGCATTACGACGGCAATTTCTCCAACTACGATGTCGTCATCAAGAGCGGCGAGCTCGTCCGTGCAGTTTCGCTCACCGACCTGATCCGCACCGATACGAGCATGGACTATTCTACCGGCGGCTATGTCCGCAAGTACACCTTCACCGGCGAGCAGTCGCTGATTTCGGCCATCATGGGTGTCACGGACCTCAACCCGGTGCGCGTCGCATTTATCAACAAGACCAACGGACAGGATATCTTCTATCAGTATGATACCCCTTCCGTGGCCCGTATCAAGGAGCTGCTTGAGAAGAACAACTATCAGCTCACCGAGGTCGATCTCGCGAACGATCCGCTCAATCCGCAGGATTATGATTTCGCCGTGCTCTGCGCGCCGCAGAATGACCTGACCGATGCACAGATCACCAAGCTGACCGATTTCCTGCGCAACAGCGATCAGTACAGCAGAGATCTGGTCTATTTCAGCAGCATCTACCAGACCTCGACGCCGAATCTCGACGCGTTCATGGAGATCTGGGGTCTGTCCTTCGGCGATTCCGTCGTTTACGAGGGCAATACCGAAACAGCACAGTATCTCAATACGGCTGTGCTCGGCGCGGTTCCGAGCATCCCGATTGTCAGCGCAAGCGACAATACGCTCAACGCAAACCTCAATGAGACCAGCCTGCCGATTGCGGCACCGCTCTTCCGTCCGATTACACTGCTCTGGAAATCCAATGCCGGCAGAACCACTGCCTCGCTGCTCGATACTGCCGATACCGCATTCCTCTATCCGCTGGATGAGGAATCCTCGAAGGACTTTGACCAGAGCAAGGCCGAGACCGGCGTCTTCACGCTCGGCGCGGTTGCAACCACCAGCTTCACCGTTGAGAGTGACCCGATGATCTCGCGCGTGATTGCATTCGGCTCCTCATGGCTGCTCGAATACAATATCGCCGATTCCAAGGCGTATGAGAACGCACATTACTTCATCTCGGTCATGAACACGATGTCCGGCAAGGAGGCCGGTGTGACGATTGCGGAGAAGTCGCTGGATTCGACCTCCATCACGATTACCGAATCCAAGGCAAAGACCATCCGCAACATCACCGTCCTCTTTATCCCGCTGCTTGTCGCAGTCATCGGTATTGTGGTTTACTTGAGGAGGAAGAATCTGTGAATAAGTCACTCAAGGGCATCATTGCAGGCTGCGGCGTGCTGGCGGTGCTCGGCGGCGTGCTCGCCGTACTGAAGCTGACGGAGAATCCGGAGACGGAGCCTGAATCCTCCGTGACCGGACAGGATGCGCACAGCGATCTGCTCTGGGATATCGACAGCAGCGAGAGCATCAGCCGCATCGAGGTGAAAAAGCCCGACGGCAGCAGCTATGCAGTCAACCGGAAAATGGAGAAGGACGTCACCTCCGACTACCAGACCGGCGAAGCCAGCGAAATCGAGGTTGCGAACTACTATCTGGAGGGCTATGAAGCCCTGCCGATGGACACGACCGGCATCCGTCTGCTCGCGACCCGCTCCTATTCCGTCAATGCCGCGGAAAAGGTCGAGGAGAACCCTTCCGACCTCACAAAATACGGTCTCGATCATCCGACGGAGGTGACCTTCACCACCGACAATAACGGCGTGATCTCCTTCACAATCGGCGATGCAACGCCCGATCAGAGTGCATATTATACACAGGTGAAGGGCAATTCCACCGTTTATACGCTGGCACAGTTCAGCGCAGAGCCGTTCCTCAAGGACGCGCTCGACTATCTCGGTAAAGAGGTCACACAGGAGCTGCCGGCAGATTCCGAGCTGATTGTCAAGTCTGTCCGGCTTGCGCGCAAGGATCTCGACTACGACATCTATCTGGTTTACGACAGCTATTATGACGAGCACAACATGAGCGGTTCGTCGGCGCTGCACGTCATGCAGGAGCCGCTGCCCTGCCTGCTCAACGTGGACAAATCCTCGAAGATCACGCACGGCATCTTCGGCCTGACTGCATCCGAGGTCATCTGCCCGCTGCCGACGGCAGAGCAGCTCACCGAATACGGTTTTGACGATCCGTTCGCAACCGTCACCGTCATGACCGACGACGACCGCGTCGCGGTCTTCCGCCTCGGCAATACCTATGAAGCAGAGGATGCTGACGGCAAGAAAATCACGCGCTACTACGGCTATCTCGAGGGCGTGGAGTGCGTCTACGGCTTCTCGCCCGACGACATTGAGTATGACAACGTAAGGGCTGAGGATATTACGGCCCGTGTCGTGCTCAGCGAATATGTCTGGGATCTGAGCTCGGTGGTGTATCAGGCCGGCGATCTCAAGCTCAGCTTCTCCGGCAAGGGCACCGATCAGAAGGACTATGTCCTGACGAAAAACGGCGAAAAGCAGGAGAGCGATGAGCTCATTGAGCGCTACCGCCTGCTCTACAGCTATCTGCTGAAAACTGCCGCAGAGGATCTGATTCTCGAGGAGGTCACGCTGCCCGATACCCCGATGGCAACCGTTGAGGTGCGGCGGCAGGACGGCGCACACAGCACCGATATCGCGTTTTATGACGCGGGCGGCATGAAGGCCTATATCGTCGTGAACGGTACGGTCCGCTACCGCTGCCGGCGCTCCTATGTTGAAACACTGATTCACAATCTCGAAATCTACGACACCGACGAGCCATTCACGATGTCGTGGTGACCGACGCAACGCAGAAAGGGAGGTTCCGCATGAGCGAAAGCTATTTCACCTATAAGGCAAGACCCGTTGTCCGCAGCGGCAAAACGATTTACTACGGCAGCATGGCTGAGCCGTACGTCGTGATGCTCAATGTCATCAGCGAGGCACCGCAGGGCGATCTCAAGGCCGCCTCCGCAATCAAGTGCTACCTGATGAAAACGGACAAGGATCTCAATCCGATGCAGGCAATCACGAAGACCGCAGAGCGCAGCTCGCTCTTTGATGCACTCGAGCTTGCAGCCGCATGGCTGAAGGAGCGCGCTTCCTGAATCCGCCGCCGCCCCACATGACCCGGGGTGCAGAGATCAGAATCAACGCCGCAGTGTTTCCGGAAAATGCCGGGAATGCTGCGGCGCTTTTTGTATGCATCTGTCCCTTCTCTCAGCCCGCTGGTAATCTTTGCGGATTGACAGGACGGCGCAATGCGGGTATAATAACAACAGGGGAGCCCGCCGGACGCATACAATGTCAAAAATAAACCCGGTTTTTTGTAGGGGATTACAAAAACCGCTGAAAAAGACCGGGAATCAGAAAAGATACTTGATTTTTTTTCGCGGATATGGTAGAATTAAAGTAGTGCCGTATGTTCTGAACAGCCGGGCGGTTTTTTCTGCGCCACAGGCGTGTGATACGGCAACTGCACGGGGGGAATACAACGATCCTATTCTAAAGAGGAAACGGGGTGTACTACAAATTATGAAGGGCATCATTCTCGCCGGAGGTTCCGGAACCCGACTCTATCCGAACACCATCGCTGTCAGCAAGCAGCTTCTTCCGATCTATGACAAGCCGCTGATCTACTACCCGCTGTCTACGCTGCTCCTTGCAGAGATTCGCGAGATCCTTGTGATCTCTACCCCGCGGGATATCAACAGCTACAAAATCCTGCTCGGCGACGGCTCTCAGATCGGTATCTCAATCCAGTATGCCGTACAGGAGAATCCGCGCGGTCTCGCCGATGCCTTCATTCTCGGCGCTGACTTCATCGGGGACGACAGCGTCTGCCTCGCACTCGGTGACAATGTTTTCTACGGCAATGCGCTCACTGATACCCTTGCACGCGCCAAAAAGCGCGTCGAAAAGGGCAGCGCAACAGTCTTCGGATATCCGGTCAAGAATCCGCGCGAGTTCGGCGTCGTCGAATTCGATGAGAACCGCAAGGTGCTTTCCATCGAGGAAAAGCCCGCAAAACCGAAGTCCAATTATGCGGTTCCGGGTCTTTATTTCTACGATAACAATGTCGTTGACATCGCTAAAAATGTGCAGCCTTCCGCACGCGGTGAGCTGGAAATCACCGCGATCAATCAGGTTTATCTCGAAGCCGGAAAGCTCCATGTCACGCTCATGAAGCGCGGCATGACCTGGTTCGATACCGGCACGCCCAAGGGCATGCATAAGGCCAGCGGCTTCGTTAAGACCGTGCAGGAGCTTCAGGGTTTCTATATCTCCTGTATCGAGGAGGTCGCCTGGCGCAAGGGCTTTATCAATAATGAGCAGCTCAGAGCCTGCGGCGAAAAGCTGCAAAAGACCGAGTACGGTCAGTATATCTTATCTCTGCTGGAGGACTGAATTCCATGACCATCATTGTGACGGGCGGCGCCGGCTTTATCGGCTCCAACTTCATTTTCCATATGCTCAAAGCACACCCCGATGAGCGGATCGTCTGCCTGGACAAGCTGACCTATGCCGGCAATCTCTCGACGCTGAAGGACGTTATGGATAACCCGAATTTCCGGTTTGTCCGCGCGGATATCTGTGACCGCGAAGCCGTCGAACAGCTCTTTGCCGAGGAAAAACCGGATATCGTTGTGAATTTTGCAGCGGAATCTCATGTCGATCGCTCGATTGAGAACCCGGAGATCTTTTTGCAGACCAATATCATCGGTACGGCAACGCTGATGGACGCCTGCCGCAAATTCGGCATTCAGCGCTATCATCAGGTTTCGACCGACGAGGTCTACGGCGATCTGCCGCTCGACCGTCCCGATCTGTTCTTCACAGAGGAGACGCCGATTCACACCAGCAGCCCCTATTCCAGCTCCAAGGCGGGCGCCGATCTGCTTGTACTGGCTTACCACAGAACCTACGGACTGCCTGTGACGATCAGCCGCTGCTCCAACAACTACGGCCCCTACCATTTCCCGGAGAAGCTCATTCCGCTGATGATTGTGAACGCACTGGCGGACAAGCCGCTGCCGGTCTACGGCGAGGGTCTCAATGTCCGCGACTGGCTCTATGTCGAGGATCACTGCAAGGCAATCGACCTGATTCTCTGCAAGGGCAGAGTCGGCGAGGTCTACAACATCGGCGGCCACAATGAAATGCGCAATATCGACATTGTCAAAATCATCTGCAAGGCGCTCGGCAAGCCAGAAAGCCTGATTACATATGTCACTGACCGCAAGGGCCACGACATGCGCTATGCAATCGACCCGACGAAGATTCACAGCGAGCTGGGCTGGCTGCCGGAGACGAAATTTGCCGACGGCATTCAGAAGACGATCGACTGGTACCTGACCCACAGGGACTGGTGGGAGGAGATCATCTCCGGCGAATACCGCAATTACTATGAAAAGATGTACGGGAACAGAGATCTGCTCCCGGTAGGATAAGAAACATGGCAGGAAAACTCATTGTGACGGAGGGCCTTGACGGCAGCGGCAAGGGGACGCAGACAGCGGCACTTGTCCGGACGCTCGAGGCGCGCGGAGAGCGCGTGATGCGTGTTTCCTTTCCGAATTACGGAAGCGACGCAGCAAAGCTTCTCGACGATTATCTCCACGGCGCCTTCGGCAATGACCCGAACGACGTCAATCCTTACGCAGCTTCGACGTTTTTTGCGATCGACCGCTACGCGAGCTATCATCTCAACTGGAAGGAATTTTACCTCAGCGGCGGCACTGTGATTGCAGACCGGTACACAACCTCCAATGCGATTCATCAGTGCGCAAAGCTTCCCGAGCAGGAATGGGACGGGTTCCTTGCATGGCTGTTTTCATATGAATACAGCAAGCTCGGACTGCCCGAGCCGGATGCCGTGATTTATCTGCGCGTGGACCCGGAAATCAGCCAGACGCTGATTTCCGGCCGCTATCAGGGCGATGAGCAGAAAAAGGACATTCACGAGTGCAATGTGCCTTATCTCAAGCGCTGCCGCCGGGCCGCGGATTACTGCACCGGCAAGCTCGGCTGGAAGGCGGTCGAGTGTGTGCGGGACGGAAAAATGCGCAGCATCGAGGAAATCAGCAGTGAGATCCTCGGCATTGTCGATGCGCTCTGAGTCTTTCGCATCGCGGATGATATGTCAGAACAGGAAAGGGACGCTGCGTTGCTGCGGCGTCCCTTTTGCGTTTGCGTACTTTGTGCATGCGGATGTCCGTTCGCCGGAAAAACAGATGCGGCTGCGGCAGTGCGGCGCGTATCAGTGACCTGTCAGTCAGCCGGGCATGCCGTGATCTCTCCGCCGCCGAGCACCGTCTCACCGTCGTAGCAGACCGCGGCCTGCCCCGGCGCCGGCGCACGCTGCGGCCCGTCAAACCGAAGCACCGCCGTGCCGTCCGGCTGCACGGTCAGCCATGCCGGCTGCGCGCTGTGCCGGTAGCGGATCTTCGCACTGCACCGAACCGGTTTGTCCGGCAGGATGCCTGAGATCATGTGGAAGCTGCGCAGATGCACGGTGTCTGTATGCAAATCCCCGTCACTGCCGATCACGACACGGTTCTCCGCCGCATCAATCCGTACCACATATGCAGGCTTGCCCAGCGCGATCCCAAGGCCGCGCCGCTGTCCTACCGTATAATGAATCACGCCGCTGTGCCTGCCGATCACGCGGCCGGAGGTGTCTGTAAAATCCCCCGGCTTCGGAGCAGCCCCCGAAACGGATTCCACAACACGCGCATAATCGCCGTCCGGCACAAAGCAGATATCCTGTGACTCCTTCCGCTGTGCATTGCTGAGACCGGCCTCCGCTGCGATCCGGCGCACCTCGGGCTTTGTCAGACTGCCCAGCGGCAGCAGAATATGCGAAAGCTGCTGCTGCGTCAGCATGTAAAGCACGTAGCTCTGATCCTTTTGCGTATCAATTCCCTTTTGCAGCAAAAAGCCGCTTTCCGACGCAGTGACCCGTGCATAGTGACCGGTCGCAACATATTCACAGCCAAGCTCAGCCGCAAAGTCCAGCAGCCGGCCGAATTTCATGCGGCGGTTGCAGGAGAGACAGGGGTTCGGCGTCTCCCCGCGCAGATAGCTTTCCGCAAACGGCAGGATGACCTCCTCGCGGAATTCCGTGCGCAGATCAAATACATGAAACGGCATGCCGAGTCGCTCTGCCGCAGCCTGAGCATCGTCCGCATCCGCAGCCTGGCAGTCCCGGAGCAGCATGGTGCAGCCGATACAGTCGTAGCCCTGCGCCAGCAGCGTGACCGCCGCCGCTGCCGAATCCACACCGCCGCTCATCGCAGTCAGAACCCGTTTTTTCATGTTTGCACACCGCCCTTCTTTGTCTTCTGATTCGCATTATAGCACGCAGCGGGCAGGCTTGTCAA
>ODAJ014738092.1_pt1 | contig 10022 bp, 2 predicted proteins | sample 1539241 | NCBI WGS metagenome assembly ODAJ01 (sample SAMN02144231, study PRJEB22623) | gut metagenome | biome: sheep rumen | host: Ovis aries | place: New Zealand
TGTTGCAACCGGACTTTTCTTCAACATTATCTTATTTTCCCGTAACACTTGTTTTGTTGTATGTCGCAGGTGCAAGACTTACACATCTTTGTGCGGTTATTTTGTATGGAGCATTGGCGGTTTTAATCCCGTTACTTGTAACATTTTTTAAGTTACAACCTGAACTTTTGGAAACAAACGGGCTCGTAAACTTTTTTGTAACCGCATCAACAAACTGGCACAAGGCCGCCATAATTTTAGGTGCGATAATTTTGATTATGGTTTTAATAAAATGGTTTTTAAATAAGTTAAGAATACCTATCGGATGGGCATATCCCGTAATCTTTTTATCTATTATTTTGGCAGGCTCTTTTTCATCCATAGCGGTAAACAAATATTTAAAAGAATATCAAAGAAAAAGGCTTATAGTTTTTTTAAAGCCGGAAATAGATTCGAGAGGTGCGGGATACAATATTATACAATCTAAAATCGCTATCGGTTCGGGAAAATTTTCCGGTAAAAAATTCTTTAAAGGAACACAAACACAGCTCGGCTTTTTACCTGAACAAAGAACGGACTTTATCTTTTCCGTTATAGGTGAAGAAGGCGGATATGTTCTTGCACAACTTACAATACTTTTTTATTTCTTATTTATATGGAGAGCTTTGGTTGTTGCCAAACAAGCAAGAGACCGGTTCGGTTCTCTTGTTGCAATGGGTATAGCTACAATGTTTGCTTTTTACGCGATAATCAATTTAGGTATGGTTATGGGCTTGATGCCTGTTACGGGGCTTCCGTTACTTCTTTTATCTTACGGCGGTTCGAGCATGCTTTCATCCATGTTTGCCATAGGAATCCTTATTTCTATTCACATCAGAAGATTTTACTAATCTTTCTTTTCCTCTCATACTTTTAAAATTTTCGTTTGCAAACATGATTAAAGCCGTCTATGAGTGCAGAAAAATTTAGAGTAAAAAACTATAAATCAAAAAAAGTTTTTTAGTGCGAACATGTTTGAAGATTTTTCCGTTTCATTAGGTAGTTAGGAAAAATCAAGTTGGAGCACGGCTTTAAATTTTTCAAACGAATGGCTTTTTTGTTTGCAAATGAGAAATTTTAAAAGTTCCTACTTTTTAATCGGTGGTTTCGGAACGATTTTATTATTGGATTTATGTTGATAAACTTGATATAATTACCTAGATGCAGCACAAAAGCAAACTTTTTATTATCTTATTTGTTTTAAATTTTTTCCTGCTTTCAAATATTTTTGCAAAAGAAACAATCAAAACCATTAGTTCGGATATTGATAATCAATATAAGAATAATCTTCGCCGATTTGAAATAGAAAATAGAACTAAAGCTTTTAAAAAAACGGAAGACACTTTTGAACCGAAGGGAACACAAACAGAACAGGGAAACTTACCGAAAAAAAATTTTTCAAATATTACGGTTGAATATAATAAAACCATTCCGTATATTTCAAAAAATAAAATAAATAAAATCATTAAAACATATAAAAATCTTCCTATAGGAATAAAAGAGATAAAAGAAATACAACATAATTTACAAAAACTTTTCATTGATAAAGGATATGTTTTTACAAAAGTTTACATAAATGCCGAATTATTGAAACAAAACATATTGGCTTTCATAATAGATGAAGGACACATAGAAAAAATACAATTCAAACACTCAAGCAATAAAGAATATTATAAACTTTCAAATGCTTTACACGGTTTTTCTTTTTTCCCGTTTAACAAAAACAGTTCCTTAAATATAAAAGATTTGGATCAGGGAACGGAACAACTTTCAAGATTATTTTCTTCCAATGCAAAGCTTAATATTATTCCTACACAAAAAGACGGTTATTATCTTATAGAAGTAATAAACGATATAACAAACAGGTTTAATTTATCTTTAGGTATAGATAATGCCGGTTTTGACAATACCGGCATTTACAGAGCAAATACTTCTTTTAGTTGCGATGATATTTTAATGTTAAACGATAACATGAGCTTTACCTACACAAAAAATTTCAACTATAATAAAGAAGCTGAAGATAATTACAGTTATTTTGCTTATTTAAGTATTCCGATAGGATTTTTTACCCTGTCGGCTTCTTACTTTAACAGTAATTATTTTATTCCTCCGGGTACAACTACCGGCTCTTATAAATCCGACGGCAGTACAAAAAATTATAATTTTTCAATTGAAACCGTAATATCAAGACACAAAAACCATAAATTTTCTGTAGGAAGTTCTTTAAGTTTAAAAGAATCGGAAAATTTTATTAACGGAAACAAAGTAGATGTTTCGGGACACAAACTTTCGGTTGCGGATATTTTTCTTGTAGGAATATATTATTTTGAAAATTCAATGTTGTACTCAAAACTTTCATATATAAAAGGATTAGACTGTTTTGATGCCGTAAAAAACTATGACGATATCTATTTAATGCCGAAAGGTCAGTTTTCTGCTCTGTCTTTATATACACAATATGCACAATCTTTTAAAATTCCCGTATTGAACTTATCTTCAAATTATTCCGCAAACTGTTCTTTACAGTACAGCCCGGATATTCTATATTCAACCGAACAAGTTTCAATCGGTGGACAAACTTCCGTTCGCGGATTTAAAGAAACAAATGTCAGCGGAGACAGCGGCGGATACATTCAAAACGATTTAAATATACACTTGTCGGAAATTTTTAAAAGAGACGGTTTTTTAAAAATATTGCTTAATACCAAACTGGATGTTTTTATGGACTACGGATATGTTCATCACAGTGCAAACAAAAAAAATTATCAAATGGCAGGAACCGGAGCGGGATTATCTTACAGAATAAAATATTTTGATATTTCCGGATATTGGAGCACAAATATATATAACACAACAAACTTGCAGGAAGAAAAAAACATTTTTTATTTTTCGGCAAATGCAAGAATTTATTTTTAAGTTTATGAAAAAAATTTTATTGATATTATCTTTAATTATTTTTTTATCTTTTTCATACATATTTGCAAACTCTTTTCCATACGAAGGAGACTTATCCGTAGGGACGGACATTACGGACAAATATTACAATTCCTACATGGATTTGCTTCTTCCCGTTTACGGAAACGAAACCTCTTTTTTATTTTTGTCGCCGAAAATGAATATGATGGGAAAATCTTTTTTGGAAAGTTCGTCAAACGGTAACAGTATAGGTATAGGTTACAGAAAATATCACGAAAATTTGTTTAATATGCAGGCAATTACGGGCATAAATGTTTATTACGATAATATCCGCACAAAAAACGGTAACAACTTTCAACAATTAGGTGCCGGACTTGAAGTTTTTACGGATAGTTTTGATTTTAAAATAAACGGTTATTTCCCTTTTTCATATACGGAAAAATTTTTAAAGAAATCTTTTGATTTGTTTGAAGAACATAAAATCGCCGCAACCGATTATTATGAATCCGCATTATGCGGGTTTGATACGGAAATAGGAATAAAACTCCCCATAACCGACAAACTCGGCATATTTCATATTTTCGGCGGATATTATATGTTCAATGCAAACAAGCTAAAAAAAGATTTGAAAGGTTTAAAAGCAACTTTTGAATATAAACCGATAAACCTATTAAAATTGAGTTTTACATTATTTGAAAATGAAAATTTACAAGAAACAAACTGGATGACAAACTTTTCTTTAAACATTCCGTTCAATTTTAAAAAACTCGTTCAAGCAAAAAACCCGTTAAATTTAAACAAAAGCAGTTCTTCTTTAAAACAAAGAATAGGCGAAACAGTTACAAGAGACACAATAAAAATTGTTTATCCGAAGATAGAACATTCTAACGAAATTTTAAAATTTGACGAAACAAACGACTGTTATTTTATTGTAACATCGGTAAACGGTAACGGCAACGGAACTTTTGAAAACCCGGCAAACCTCCAAGATGCATTAACTCTTGCGAAAGTGGTTACCGGAAACAATTGTATTCTTCTCTTTTTAGGAGGAAAATACGATATTCCTTCAACCTTGAACTTAAACGATTTCAATGCCGATAATATTTTAATTTCAGGCAAACAAGAAATAGAATATATGGGAGCAGACCTGTCAAAAATAACTAACGTTAACCCGATTCTTCTTTCAACAAACGAAACAATATTCAGTATAGATAATTCTCAAAACGAAAGATTTGTAATTTCTTCAATGGAATTTTTACCGAAAACGGAAAACGGCAATAATGCCGTTGAAATAAAAAATATGGAAAAAACTTTTTCTTTACAAAACAACAGTTTCAAAAATTTTGAGTCTGCCGTTAATATTACAAACTCATCTTCAAATACTGTTGTATATAATAATATTTTTGAAAACAATTATACTGCAGTTAATTTGAAAAACACTTCTGCCGTAGTAACCGAAAACATATTTTCAAAAAACACAACAAATGCAATAAATGTTTATGACAGTGATGATGTTACAATATATTCAAATTTAATAAAAAATAATCTTTACGGTATAACCGTCAACTTATCTGCAAACACGCAAATTGTATATAATGAACTTTCAAATAATACTTTTGCCGTAAACTCGTCAAGTTCAACTTATTCTTATATATCAAGTAATATAATGTATAAAAACGAAGAGGATGCTATCATTTCAAACTTTGATACGGAAAACACAATAACGGAAAACATATTGACAGAAAATAATAATGGTATAAATATAATAAACGGAAATAAAAACTTAATACTTGGTAACCGAATAACAAATAACAAAACAAACGGTATTTATGCAAAAAATATTGATTCTTGTCATATATCAAAAAACAATATCGGCAATAATATGGAAACAGGTATATTTTTGGAAGATTCCGTTTATACCGAAATATCTACAAATACCGTTTCGTATAATAAAACAGGAATTTCTTTAAACAAAGGTAACGATATTTGTGTTTCCGGTAATACCGCAATTTCCGGAGAAACCGCAATTTATGCTACAAACGTTTCAACATTAACCGTTGTTTTAAATACAATTTCATCTTCAACTGTTTGTGCAATGAATTTATCAAATATGGAAATAGGTTTAATAAAATCCAACTCCGTATCAAATATAACAGGAACAGCCGGATTATCCGCAAACAATTTAACGGATTTTTCTTTTGAAAACAACAATTTTTTCCAAAATTCGGGTAACGGATTAAATATAACGAACTCACAAGATATTTTCTTGGTTAACAATATGTTCAGTTATACTAACGGTAACGGCTTATCATTAGGAAATACAACTAATATATCTCTGTTTTACAATATATTCAACAACAATAATGCCGTTAGTACCGTTTTCGGATTATATTTTAAAAATGACATTAATTTTACATCTTCTTCCGGTAACAATATTTTTTATAACTCAAACTATTCGGGAGACAACGAAGCGGTTCAAGAATACGAGCAAAATGTTAAACCTAACGACATTTTTTATTAAACAACATGAAAAATATTGAAAAAAAGGCTATAATTAGTATATGTTTAGAAGGGTATTAAGTATAACTATAAGTATTGCATTAATTTGCTTACAAAGCAATACTTTACTATCCGAAATATTGCCACCTAATAGTAGTGTAACAAACAGACCTACGATAAATACATATCAAACTACACTTGGGACGGTTCCTGTTATAAATATAGTAAAACCGAATAATACCGGCTTATCACACAATAAATACAATAAATTCAATATAGATAAACAAGGAGCGGTACTAAACAATTCACAAAAAAATGCTTACAGCCAAATAATAGGGGAAACAATAAGTGCCAACCCGAACTTAACAACAACAGCAAAAGTAATATTAAACGAAGTGTTAACCGCAAGAAGCAACATCTTCGGAACACTTGAAATACTTGGACAGAAAGCCGATATAATAATAGCAAATGCTTACGGGATAAGTGTAAACGGAGGAAATTTTATAAATGCAGGGAAAGTAAGTTTGATAACGGGAACACCTATGGAAAACAACTTAAACAAATACATAATGGGAACTGGCAACCTTGAAATAGGGCAAGATGGTTTAATAAACAGTGAAGATATAAATTTGGTATCTTCTCAAATGGAAATATCCGGAGCAGTAACTGCCAAAGAGTTACAAATAGTAACCGGAAACAACGAGTACGACATAGAACAAAACAAAATAAATTCTCAAGGTAACGAAGAAGTAACGGCAATAGATATAAGTGCAAGTATGTATGCCGACAAAATAAAAATAATTAGCAGTAAACAAGACAACAAAATAGAAATCAAAAAAAATGCAAACTTAATAAGTAATGTAGAAGACATAGAAATAGATGCACAAGGAAACATCAATATAAAAGGGACATTTCAATCAAACAAAGATATAAAACTTAACGGAGAAACAATAACCAATAACGGTAAAATAAATGCCCAAAATAATATAACAATAGAAGCAGATGTTTTGGAAAATAAATACTTAACGGACAACCTGGAATACACAAAAGAAACCGTCATTACAAATGCCGAAGCACCAAAAATATTTGTGAGCGAAGTATTAAAAGAATATGAAACAATAAAAGAAATAAGTTATGGCAAAACGGCAGAAATAGAAGCCGGTAACAAACTCAGTATAAACAGCAACGAGTTAAAAAATATCGGCAGTACAATAAAAGCAGACAAAATAGAAATAAACTCAAATAAAATAATAAACGAAATATTGATTGATACGGCAAAAATACCGGTATTATACACATACGATGTATATAAATGGACTTTGATTCCAATATATGACAAAACATACTCAACAGAAAAAGAAGAAGAAATATTGTTACAAAAACAAGCCGAAATAATAGGAAACAATATAAAAATTACCGGTACCGAACTATCCAACACAAGTAGCAAAATACAGGCAACGGGAACAATTGATATTAATGTACAAAAACAGACAAACAAAGCGGCAGACAACATAGATTATACAACCGAAGAAGCTATTGAAAAAATAAAAAAAGAAACGGATGAAAAAATAAAAGTAGGCAGTTTAAGATTAATATCTTATGAAGAAGCAAAGATAAATCATAGTTTGTTGCCCGGTGAAATTATCGGTAAAGAAATAAATTTACAAGCAGAAGAAATAATAAACGACAGTTCCATAATACAAGCAGAACAAAAGTTAACCGTTGCGGGAACGAACTTAACAAACACATCTACTATTTTTGAAGATTTTTTAGATAAAAAATATCAATATATCTTTTCTGCTACTGCATCAACCCCATATCTTTTTTCAAGTAATACCGCAGGGAAAATATCGGGAAACGAAATAGAAATAAACTTAAGCGGGAACTTAAAACAGGAAAACTACGATAATGACAAGTTTTTAATAAGAGCATATAATGAAGAAACCGACACAAAAGTAATAAGCAATATATCAGGAACAAAAGTAAATATAACCGCACAAGGAATAGAAAATTCAGGAAAATTTGAAAGTTTAAACGAGTTAAACATAAAAACCGAACAGGATTTTATAAACAATAACGGAATAATAATAGCAAAAAACATAGATATTGATGCAGGACATGATTTTATGAACAATATTTCACTGGTAACATACGAAAATAAGTTATCATCTTTGTTCTTATCTGCAAAAATAAAAGAATCAAAAATAGATACATCCGGAATAATAGTATCAACACAAGATAATTTAAACATAAAAGCCGGTAACGATATAATAATAAAAGGTTTAACTTTAATATCAAACAAAGATATAAATTTGGAAGCAAAAAACAATTTAAATTTGTTATCCCAAGAATATGAAAACTCGTACATCAGCGGAAGTTATAAAGATATATATAACGGAACAATAATCGGTTCGGTTTTGGCATATGGCAATTTAAAAATAAAAGGTAAAAACGAACTTATACAACATAATATTTTTTCAAACAAAAAAACAGAAATAGAAGCCGAAGAAGATATAGAAATAAGAAATTCACAAACGAAGAAATATTTGGAAAAGATAGTAAGAAACAGCGGAGGAACATTCGGAACAAGCAGTACGGACATATACAGGAAAAAAACAATAGAAAACATAAAAACAAAACTTGAAGCAGGTGAAGATATAACAATAAAAGCAGGAAACAAAATTACTTTACAAGGTACGGACATAACAAGTGACGGAACAATAAACTTAATATCCGAAAAGGACGACATAAACATAGTTGGAGTATTGGATTATGAAGCAACCGAACATTCAAAGAAAGAAAGCGGGACATTAGGTTTAACAGGAATGTCAAAAACAGATATAAAAGAAAAAATGACATTGAACGAAAGTGTATTGAATGCAAAAGGCGGTATAAACATATCCGGCGGTAACGATACAAACATATTCGGTTCAAACATATATAGCGACAATGATATAACGATACAAGCATTAAACTATATGAATATCGGTTCAATGAAAGAACAAAATTACAATTATTATCGTAAAGAAACAAAAGATTTTAATTTCTGTGAGTCCATAACGGATTTATATTCAAGTTTACTCTCAACTCCGTTTAAATTCTATTCCGAAATGGCAACAGAAGGAAAATATACATTTTTTGAAGCCAGCTACGATATAGAAGAAAACAAGAAAGGAAAAACAAAAATAACAAACAAGGCAAGCAACATAGAAAGTAAAGAAAAATTAACTTTAAAATCCGGTAAAGAAGCAACCATATTAGCAAGTAACATAACGGCAAACGAAATTGAAAATGATACTTCAAAAACAAATGTAATAAGTGAGCAGGATAAGGAAACGGTTATTACCGAAAAGAAGGAAACAAGATTAAAAGTTGGATTTGAAATATCAAATGCTTATGTGAATGCATATAAAGCGGTAGATAATGTGGTAAAAGCAGCCGAAGCCCAAGCAAGAGCTGAAGAAGAGCTTTCAAGAATAGAAGAGTTGCACAAACAAGGTAAAGCAAGTGATAAAGCATTAAAACAGGCAAAAGATAATGTAGCAATAGCAAGGGCAAACATAGTATTTTTAACGGCAATGGCAGCGGGCTCTGCGGCAGGAGCAGCATCCAGTTACGAAACTCTTGGTTTCGGAGCAGGAGCAACAGCAACCTATGAAACGAAAGAAACGAAAACGACGCAAGAAACAATAACAAATATTGCCTCAAACTTGATAGCAAACAAAAACATACTTATAAATACCGGCGAATATAATCAAATAGGATCAAATTTATTTAGTTTATCCGGCGACATATTTATAAATGCAAACAATGCAAATATTTCGGCAAGCAAAGATACTTTTAATTTAACAACGGAAAGTAAAAGTTATACTATGTCGGCAACCTACGGGACAAACGGAGGTTACGGTTCGGTAGGATACAACCAATCAAGTCAGGAACAGTATGCCGAAAAGCATAACAATTCACAAATACAAGCAGGCGGGAAAGTAGAAATAAACACAACAGGTGACACAACCCTTAAAGGAGCAAATGTTAAAGGGAAAGATGTAAATATAACCGCCGAAAATCTTACTATTGAAAGTTTACAGGATAAAAGTAACACAACAGGTTCAAGTTTCGGGGCAAATATCGGAGCAGGAGTATCACAAGGCGGAGCAAGCGGAACGGTAGGGTTTGAAAGCGGAAGCATAGATAACAAAAGTGCATGGGTAAACAGCCAAAGCAGTATAATAGGACAAAACGAAGTAAACATAAAAGTAAAAGATACAACCGATGTTAAAGGAGCGGTAATAGCAAGTGAAACGGATAATTTAACCTTAGATACCGGTAAACTAAAATACAGCAACATAAAAGATTACGACACCCAAAACAGTTCAAAAATCGGTTTTACGGTATCAGCAGGGCAGTACGATAACGATTCGGTAATAAGAACGGGAAACGAGCAGGATACATTAACAACAAAAATAACATTAAAAGACCAAGGACAAGAAAAGGAACAACTTACAAAAGCAACAATCGGTAACGGAAAAATAATCGTTGGCGGGCAAGAACAAACCGAAGAAGACCTACAAGGATTAAACAGGGATGTA
>ODAJ012151031.1_pt1 | contig 10019 bp, 7 predicted proteins | sample 1539241 | NCBI WGS metagenome assembly ODAJ01 (sample SAMN02144231, study PRJEB22623) | gut metagenome | biome: sheep rumen | host: Ovis aries | place: New Zealand
GCTGTGGAATGGGTGATAAGAGAGTACAGGTAGAATTTCTCGTAGTCTATCTGTTCAGACATGCCCAGTTCTTGATGCTTACTGAGTAATTTCAACAATATGTCTTTATTTTCTTGCGTCATCTTTTAGACATTGTCAGGATGGAAGTAATCAGTTCAACGGCAAATTTACAAAAAATAATCGGAATAACGGCAGGAAAGTTCAAAAATGTGTTATTGCATGGGCAAATTTCAGATAATTCATCTAATCTTCATATAAGGGTGGGTTCTAAATATTCCCACCATAAGTGGAACTGACCTCTTGCAGCACATTTTTTGCGTACAAATGGAACCATGGTTTCTGATGCAAAATAGAGAGAAAAAACTGCTCGTTTTGCATAACGAGCAGTGCATGACTGAGTCTTTTGCTGTAATTCAATAGCTTCCAACTTGCTATTTGTACCGTTTTTTATTGTAAAATGAATGCTTTTGCACGATAAAAGATGCCTAATGACAAGGTAAAAGCTATCAAATTACAAGGTAAAAGCTATCAAATTACGAATCGGAAGGATTGCCGCAAAAGGGCACAACAATGTAAAACTCTGTGATACAGAGCTTTACAGAACATGCGCATTTTCGCCGTTTTTGGGAGAAAAAACGAGCTTCGTGATTTCGAAGGGCAAAATTCGCGAGTTAAATACGAACGAGGAGACTAAATCACCACCGCCGTACCGCTGACAGCGACCATGAGCATGGAGTTGTTCTGTCCGATAGTCTCGTAGTCAACATCTATGCCGATGATGGCATTGGCACCGAGTTTCATGGCACGCTCCTGCATCTCTTCCATCGACGTATTCTTCGCCTCGCGCAGCACCTTTTCATAGCTGCCAGAGCGTCCGCCTATAACGTCGCGTATGCCAGCAAAGAAATCCTTTACGAAATTTGCGCCGATGATGGTCTCACCGGTCACCACACCCTTGTATTCCTTCACTGGGTGTCCTTCCACGATTGTCGTTGTAGTCAGTATCATAATTCTTTTTCTTATAGTTAATATGCGGCACGATACTTGCCGTCTTCCTTATCTTCAAGCATAGACAGGTAGCTTTGGTATCGTGACTGCGCTATATAGTGCTCCTCCACGGCCTTCAGCACTGCGCATCCGGGCTCATGCGTGTGTGTACAGTCAGAGAAACGGCAGTCCTTCGAGAAGTGGAATATCTCCTTGAAGTAAGACGTGAGTTCCTCCTTCTCTATGTCGAACGTACCGAATCCGCGCACTCCGGGAGTGTCAATTATCCATGTATCCTCAGCCAGTTTCAGCATTTCGCTGAAGGTAGTGGTGTGCGTGCCCTGGTTATGTGCATCGCTAATCTCCGCCGTGCGCAGGTTAGCATCGGGTATCAGTGCATTGATGATGGTGCTCTTCCCCACTCCACTGTTGCCGCTGAACAAGGTAATCTTTCCCTGCAGCCGCTGCTTCAGTTCATCGAGTCCTTCGCCTGTAACGGCCGACATTGCCACACTCTCATAGCCAATGGTACTATATAGCGTGCGCATCATCTCGAGGTAGTGAGCCTCATCATCGTCCAGCAGGTCAGTCTTGTTGAATATGAGCACCACAGGCACCCTGTAAGCCTCAGCCGAAGCGAGGAAGCGGTCTATGAACGTGGTGCTGGTCTGCGGATGGTTTATCGTCACTATCAGCATGGCCTGGTCCACGTTGGCGGCTATGATGCTGCTCTGCTTGGACAGGTTCGACGACTTCCTGATGATGTAGTTCCTACGGTCCTCTATCTCCGTAATCCAAGCATTCTCGTCGCTGTTGGCCTGCGATATCACCACCCTGTCGCCCACGGCAACAGGATTGGTGCTACGTATGCCCTTCAGGCGAAAGTTTCCCTTCACCTTACAGTCAACCGTAGCACCATCGTCGGTCAGTACAGTGTACCAGAACCCCGTATTCTTTATAACCAATCCAGTCATCAGACTGTCATTATCTCCTTGTTCTTCTCCTCGATAAGTGCATCGAGCTTAGCGATGTACTTGTCGTGAATCTTCTGCAGGTCGTTCTCTGCATCCTTCTCCACGTCCTCAGACAGTCCGTCCTTGATAGCCTTCTTCAGCTTATCCTTGAGGTCACCGCGCACATTGCGCACCTCTATCTTGGCCTTCTCGGCAATCTTGCCGCACTGCTTCACGAGTTCCTTACGGCGCTCCTCAGTAGGCTGCGGAATAGCCAGGCGTATCACCTCACCGTTATTATCTGGCGTGATGCCCACCTCTGAGTCCATTATGGCCTTCTCAATAGCGCGTATAGCCTTCTTGTCCCATGGCTTTATGGCTATGGTACGCGCATCAGGCGTGCTGACGTTAGCCACCTGGTTAAGTGGCACCATCATACCGTAAGACTCTACCTTGATACCATCAAGGATAGCTGTATTGGCGCGACCTGCGCGAACACGCGAAAGCTGCTCCTCAAGGAACATCGCCGCCATCTCCATACGCTCCTCGGCGTCCTGGAGTATTTCTTTTACTTCTACCATTATTATTTATGTGTCGTTATTGTTCTCTGGTGGTCCTTGTCAGGTCCCCACCTCCTTTATTCTTTATATACTTAATCCTACGTTATGGCAACTATCGCCTGAGGGGCTGTTCATAGTGCCTAATTCAGCGACAAAGTTACTTATTTATTTCCATTCTACAAAATTTTTAGCCAACAAAAGTTTGTGCAGGCGGATATTTTCTTGTAACTTTGCAGTATGAAACTGAAAGTCACCCTATATGTCACCATCATCGCCTTCGCCATCACATCGTGCGGAGTGACAGGCAAACATGCCAGCGATGACAGTCTGCCTATTGAAATGAAGTACTCCGAACTGCTGACCATGGAACAGCACGACGGCTACGTAACGGCACGCATCACCGACCCTTGGGACTCCACACGCACGCTGCACAGCTACGTATTGGTGCCCAGGGAGGAGAAACTGCCTGACAACCTGCCTAACGGTGACGTAATACGCACCCCTATATCCAACGCCGTGGTTTACACCTCTGTACACTGCGGACTGATAGACGAACTGGGGGCCTACGACAAGATCAAGGGTATTTGCGACCTGCAATACATCAACCTGCCGAAGCTGCACAAGGATGTTGCGCGCGGCAAGATTGCCGACCTCGGCGAAACCATGACACCGAACATAGAGGGTCTGATAGACATCAGCCCCGATGCCGTAATGCTGTCTCCGTTTGAGAACAGCGGCAGCTATGGCAAGCTGGGCAAGCTCGGAATACCGCTCATTGAGTGTGCCGACTACATGGAGAGGACTCCGCTGGGCAGGGCTGAATGGATTCGCTTCTACGGCATGCTGCTCGGCAGACAGCGTGAGGCAGACAGCATATTCGCCAGTGTTGAGCGAAGCTATGACGACACTCGCCGCGAGGCCCAGCAATACAAATCGCGCCCTACAGTAGTGACGGAGATGAAGATAGGCAGCACATGGTACATTGCCGGCGGCAACAGTACCGTGGCAATCCTCATTGACGACGCCGGCGGCGACTACATCTTCAAGGACTTACCCGACAAGGGTGCAGTGCCTTACAGTCCGGAGGTGGCTTTTGAGAAGGCCAAGGATGCCGACTTCTGGCTTATAAAATACAACCAGGCTACAGACATGACGCTTGAAGACCTCAAAGGCTTCTGGAACATGAACGCCTACATGTCTGCCTATCAGAAACAGACTGTATATTCGTGTAACCTGTCGGGCACCATGTTCTTCGAAAAGACTCCGTTTCACCCCGATGTATTGCTGCGCGAATACGTGAACATACTGCATCCCACCGACAAAGCGAACCTCATATATTACAAGAGAGTGGGAAGGAAGGATTCCTTGTAAGCAATGCGTCGCAAACAGAAGAGCATAAGGGTTTAAACAATGTATAAAGGTACTATATTGAACATATTGCTTGCCGTGCTGATGGTTGTGCTCGCCATGCTCAACCTGATATATGGCTCAGTAAGCATACCTGCCAGCCAGGTGCTCAGCATACTCGCAGGCGGAACAGCTGAGAAAGCCAGTTGGAACTACATCGTAATGGAAAGCCGACTGCCTCAGGCTGTCACCGCCATACTGTGCGGCGCATCGCTGTCAACAGCCGGACTGCTGCTGCAGACCACCTTCCGCAATCCACTGGCAGGTCCTTCCATACTCGGTATCACCAACGGCGCCAGCCTCGGCGTAGGCATAGTGATGCTCGTGACAGGCGGTGTAATAAGCATTGGCGACAACGTGATAGTGGGCTACTTCGCCGTCATCACCGGAGCATTCCTCGGTGCCATGCTGGTCATCGTACTGCTACTCGCCTTCGCCAGCATGGTAAGCAACAACCTAATGCTGCTGATAGTCGGCATCATGGTAAGCTACCTGGCATCGAGCCTGGTAGCCCTGCTGAACTTCTTTGCCACCGCCGACAACATACACAACTACGTGATGTGGGGCATGGGAAGCTTCAGCGACGTCAGTCCGGCACAACTGCCGTTCTTTGCCATGGCAAGCATTGCCGGGCTTGCACTCTCCGCACTGCTCATTAAGCCACTTAACGCCATGCTGCTCGGCGACAACTATGCCTCAAACCTCGGCATCAACATCATGCGTACACGCCAAATGCTGCTGCTTGCCACCGGAGTGCTCACCGCCGTCGTGACAGCCTTCTGCGGTCCGGTAGCATTCATCGGACTTGCCGTTCCCCACATAGCACGTCTCGTGACACGCACGTCGAACCATGCCACCCTACTCCCTGCCACCATGCTCTGCGGTGCATGCATAGCACTGACATGCAACCTCATCAGCATGCTTCCGCAGAACACCATCATACCGATCAACGCCGTCACGCCTATCTTCGGTGCACCGGTTATCATATACATAATATGCCGCAAGAAATGGTAAGGACAAGCGAAGGCAAGGGCTCTGAAATACAAAATACAGATTTACAGCACAAAACAGAAAAATGTCACTGTGTGTGCGTACACATTCGTTGATTTTTGTCAATTATATCCCCAAAATGCCGATAAAATCCAAAAATTGTTTGCGCACACAGCGGAAAAGTTGTAATTTTGCATCGTCAAAACAAAGTTAACATTTGACAGATTAGTAATTCTGAAATTCAATCTCAATAGTTACTCGCTTTTGATAAGGTTCAAAAAGATTGCAGGATAAACATAAAGTAGCAACCAAACGTCTGACTGCGACAAAGCAACAAGACAGAACCGCAGAACGACACCTTCCTCTTCGAATATAAGCAAGAGGTTACATGAAATAGATATTGTTTAGGTTAGTAGATATATAATAGATTTAGGTTTTAGTTATTAGGTTAGAAAAAGGTTGTTTAACTCTTGGATAATGAAGATTGACCGTGAGGTTATTTTTCACTTAGAAAAGGCAATTAGTTAAACATACTTTAAATGCACTGCCGCTCGAGAAGAGTAGCAGTGCATTTTTTCGTCACATATATTTGTCAGTTTCAAAACTTTATTGTAACTTTGCAGTAATTTTGGTATGCACACCAAAATAAAAAGAGCACACAACACTATAATCAAACAATATGAGCTACAACAACAAAACCTCAATACATACAATAAAAGCATCATATATATCCTGTATACTTGCCTTTATCGGCAACCTTGCACTGGCATACATTATATATATGCTGTGCCGCATAGTATTCTTTTTCGTCAATTGGAATTTCTACAAGGAAGGATGGTCGGAACTTTCGCTCAGCGATATACTGTGCGGCGGACTGCTGTTCGACACCTCTGCCATACTCTATACGAATGCGCCCTATGCCTTGATGATGCTGCTGCCGTTCCACTTCAAGGAGCGTGCCGTATGGCAATCACTCGCCAGAGGACTGTTCATCGTCGTTAACAGCATAGCTGTAATAATGAACCTTGCCGACAGTGTGTATTTCACCTATACCGGCAGACGCTCCACCACAAGTGTATTTCGCGAATTTTCAAACGAGAATAACATCGGCAGCATAATTGGAACCGAACTGCTCAGCCACTGGTACCTCGTCATCATAGGACTGCTGCTTATCTTCATGCTATATAAATTTGCGCTGAAGGCCGACGAACTACGTTTCTACAGCCACGGCAAGACCGGCAAGACCGCCTACTACGTGCAGCAGGCTATAGCCCTGCTCATCTTCGCGCCATTGTGCGTGGCTGGCATGCGCGGCGGTTTCACCACTGCCGTCAGGCCTATCACCATAAGCAATGCCAATCAATACGTAAACCATCCTACCGAGGCTGCCATAGTGCTCAACACCCCATTCTCTTTCATACGCACCATAGGAAAGGATGTGTTTGAAGATCCTAAATACTTCTCTGATGCCGACCTCGACAGGATATATGCTCCTATCATCAATGCCAAAGCAGACACTACCGCCACACCAAGCGTGAGGAACAAGAAGAACGTGGTGGTGCTGATAGTAGAGAGCTTCGGCAGGGAATACATAGGCAAATACAATGAGAAGTTGGAAGACGGCAAATATAAGGGCTACGCACCATTCATCGACGAACTCTATGAACAGTCGCTGTCATTCGACTATACCTTCGCCAATGGTCGTAAGAGCATTGACGGCATGCCATCAATACTTTCAGGCATACCACACTTCATAGAACCATTCTTCCTTACACCGGCATCGCTCAACGACGTCAGCGGACTGGCAGGCGAACTAGGCAAATGCGGCTACAGCAGTGCATTCTTCCATGGTGCAGAGAACGGCAGCATGGGCTTCGAGGCATTCTCGCGCACCACCGGTTTCCAGAAGTATTACGGCAGGACGGAGTTCAATGCCGACAAGCGTTTCCGCGGTGACCTCGACTACGATGGCACATGGGCTATCTGGGACGAGCCATTCCTACAGTTCTATGCCACGAAGATGTCAGAGATGAAGGAACCTTTCGTAACGGCAGTGTTCACCGCATCAAGCCATCACCCCTATGCCATACCAGAGGAATACAAGGACAAGTTCCCTGAGGAGGGCAAGAACCCTATACACAAGTGTATCAGATATACAGACATGGCCCTACGCCGTTTCTTCGAAACAGCAAAGAAGCAGCCATGGTACAAGAACACCATCTTCGTGTTCACCTCTGACCATACCAACATAAACGACCACAAGGAATACGCCACAGACCTCGGAGTGTTCGGCGCGCCAATACTGTTCTTCGACCCTTCTGGCGAGATGCCACGCGGACGTTGGCACTCCGTAGCGCAGCAGATAGACATCATGCCTACCGTACTGCAGCACCTTGGCTACAACCAGCCTTACGTTACATTCGGCATTGACCTGCTCAATACGCCTGCAAGCAAGACGTGGGCGGTGAACTACAGCAATGGCACCTACCAATACGTGAAAGGCGACTACGTAATACAGTTTGACGGAAAAAACATAACAGCTGCATATAACTTCAAGAAAGATTGGTTCATGCGCAACAACATTAAAGACGACAAGGTACTGAACCCTACCTTCATTCTTATGGAACAAGAACTGAAAGCCATAATACAAAGCTATATGCAACGCATGGAACAAAACAGGCTCATAATAAAATAAACCATAACGTCTTTTACCTTCGCCAACAAGAACTATGCTCTACGTCGATGTCATCCTACCCTTGCCACTTGACGGACTCTTTACCTACTCCGTACCTACGAAGTTGGAAGGAAAGGTGCAGCCATACGTAAGAGTGAAAGTGCCGTTCGGAATCACCAAGACACATACCGCACTCGTAGTGCGCAGCCACAACAACGCACCAAGCGGCGACATCACCGTAAAGGACATAATATCTGTACTTGATGAGAGTCCGGTGCTGCTGCCACAGCAATACAAACTATGGCAATGGATAAGCGACTACTACATGGCTCCGCAAGGCGACATACTGACGGCAGCCCTGCCTCACGGCATGAAGAAGGAAGGCATCTACAGACCAAAGACGGAGGTTTACGTAAGACTACGTGACGAATACAAGAATGAGCGATCGCTGCAAAACGCCTTCAATATACTACACCGTTCATCGAAACAGACAGAGGTGCTCAATACCTACCTGCAAATAAGCGGATGGGGAAAGGAAGGAACAGTGAAGGGTGTGACGAGGGAGGAACTGATGAACGCATCGCACTGCAATAGCACCGTGATGAAATCGCTCGTTGACCGTGGCATAATGCGCCTGTACGATGTAGAGGTAGGCAGGCTGAACACTGAAGGTGAGCCTCATCCTGAGAACATCAAGCCGCTAAGCGAGGCGCAACAGAAGGCAAAAGACGAGATATGCCAACCTTCAGACGTCAACGTGACGTTGCTCCACGGCGTAACGTCATCGGGTAAGACAGAGATATACATACACATGATACAAGAGGCTATCGACCGCGGCGAGCAGGTAATGTACCTGCTACCAGAGATAGCACTCACCATACAGATAATGCAGAGGTTGCGCAACGTCTTTGGCAACCGTCTCGGCATATACCATTCTAAATACTCTGATGCAGAGCGTGTGGAGATTTGGCAGAAGCAACTGTCCGACAAACCATACGACATAATACTCGGTGCACGCTCTGCCGTATTCCTGCCATACCAAAGGCTCGGACTCGTGATAATAGACGAGGAGCACGAAACAAGTTTCAAGCAGCAGGATCCATCGCCACGCTATCATGCACGCTCCGTCGCCATGATGATGGCACGATGGGCTGACGCCAAGGTTCTGCTGGGAACTGCCACGCCATCGGCAGAAAGCTATTACAATGCCACGCAAGGCAAATACCGTCTCGTAACACTTACGCAGCGATACAAGAACCTGCGATTGCCGAGCATACAGGTGGTTAACGTGAAAGACCTCAGACACCGTAAGATTATGCGAGGCATGCTGTCGCCGCAACTCAAGACAAGCCTTACGGAAGCGATTGCAAACGGTGAGCAGGCTATAGTATTCCAGAATCGCCGTGGATTCTCGCCTATCATAGAATGTCACCAATGCGGATGGAGTCCCAAATGCCCTAACTGCGACGTATCACTGACATACCACAAGACCATGTCGTCACTGACATGCCATTACTGTGGTTACTCCTATCACATGCCTTCCGTATGTCCCGACTGTAAGACCCCCGACCTGCGCGACCGCGGAGCCGGTACTGAGAAGGTGGAAGACATCATAAAGGACGAACTGGACCGTGGCGACATTAATTCACATGGATTGCTACGCATAGCACGAATGGACCTCGATACCACACGTACCCGTAATGCATACGAACGAATTATAAACGATTTTGCTTCTGGCAAGACCAACCTATTAATAGGAACGCAGATGGTGACGAAGGGACTTGATTTCGATAACGTAAGTGTAGTGGGAATATTGTCGGCTGACACCATGCTCAACCAACCAGACTTCCGTGCCTACGAGCATGCCTTCATGATGATGACGCAGGTGGCTGGACGCGCAGGACGCAAAGGTAAGCAAGGCAAGGTGATACTACAGACGTCACGCCCTGCCCTACCTGTGATAAGACAGATAGTGGACAATGACTTCCAGGGATTCTTCCGTATGCTGATGGAAGAACGCCGCATGTTCCACTACCCACCCTTTACCCGACTGATAGACATATATCTGAAACACAAGGATGACGCTACGGTAAGCAGTGCAGCCACCGAACTTGGCAGCCGACTGCGCCAAAGCTTTGCCAACCGTGTGTTAGGTCCGGACCGTCCGTCCGTAGCACGCATAAAGACCATGCACATACGCAAGATAGTATTGAAACTGGAGCTTACGCTGAGTCTTGCGCAGACACGCCAATGCATACGCTATGCCATCGACATGATGATGAAGGATAAACGATACAAGAACCTAATGATATCGTTTGACGTTGACCCACTATAGATATTAATATACAGAGTACTGACATAAGGTGGGTTCTATAAATTACCACCGTAATGTTATACTTAAAGTGTGGATTGACGTTTTGCCATCTTTTCGTTTTCTTTCGGTGCAAA
>ODAJ014740588.1_pt1 | contig 10018 bp, 9 predicted proteins | sample 1539241 | NCBI WGS metagenome assembly ODAJ01 (sample SAMN02144231, study PRJEB22623) | gut metagenome | biome: sheep rumen | host: Ovis aries | place: New Zealand
GGGGACAGGAACTTTTTGCCCTTCCATAATCCCTCAGTCCGCTTGTTTCTTCTTGTCTTTGTCTGTCAAATTACGTACTTGCTTGGTCGTGAATCCTGTGTGACTGACTATCTGTCGCACGGAGGCTCCCTCGTCGCGCAGCCAGACAATGATGTTCTCCTGCTGCTCACGTTCTAACTCCTGAAAAGCATCTTCTGTAGCTGCACCGCTCTGCTGTGCTATAAGCTCACGCACCTCCTCGTCTTTCAGGCGCCGGGTGTTATCCACATCTATGCAACTGGCATTACATGGCTCATCAACCAAGGCTTTGAGGTCTGCCAACGGGATGCGCTTCAGCACTGTCTTGACGTGGCATATTGGCCAGCCTTCATCCTCGCCCCGCAGGTAGTCTTGTTTCCAACTGCTCCACTCGTAGTCTGCTGCATTATCCGCAATACCGGCCTTGACAGGATTTTGGTGGATGTAGCGCAAGAGGGTGACGAAATATTCCATGTCGTTGCAGGGTTCGCTCTTGAAGCGCTCTTGAAACAGGTGTCCTATGCGCTCATTTTTCTTGTTATAGTAGAACACGTAGCTGCTTGCCAGGCTCTTGATGACTTCTGAGATCTTCCAGTCACGCTCACGGATGAGCAGGTGGAAGTGGTTGGTCATTAGACACCATGCATAGAGGCAACAGGTGCGAATAGGCAGCAATGTGCCTTGCTCGTCATACTGAAACGGCAGTCCGTCGAGTATCTGGACAAACCGCTGACGGTCTTCGTCATCATCGAAGATGTTGCGGCGGTTCACGCCACGCATCATGATGTGGTAGATTCCTGTGCCTGAGGCTGTACGTGCTTGTCTGGGCATTATTCTCTTTCCTTATTTCAACTCTTCAAAAAGTTTTGCCAGTTTTTCTTCTTGCAATCTCTTAAAATAGTCTGCTACTGCTTGGAATAGTTTCTGCAACAACGAATAATTTTCATTATTTTCGCTATCGCCATAGTAGGTGGCAAATACACTGCCTGATGAGTCACTTACATCAAGCTTATAGAATTCACCGCCCCAATTATCACCAGCTGCATGTTCAATGGTTAATGCTCCATTGTTCAGCATTAGCTGATATTTATCATTGGTGGATGTTACCGTCCATTTACATTCATTATTATCGGTCTTTTCAATAACTTTTTTAACGAATGTATCGATGTCAATTCTTTGCTGGCTCATATAATGATCTTTTTAAATTTGCATTTATCTGCACCAATACTGTCCTTATATTGGTCAGGATTGTTAACACGTGACTACTATTTATCTTGTTTGTTTGATTAGCATTTGTTATCATGCTGGTCATAACTTCACGAAAGTCTTTAAGAAATTGTTTCGACTTTGAGGAGGGTAGTCCAAACTCTTCATCATTGAGAATTTCTTCTAAAGCTGACTCTATATCTCCAAGTCTTTGTGATGCTAGTTCAAATTTTCCTTGATTGATATGGTCAATGGCCTCACCAAGGTTCTTGCTGACATTTACAACATTGTTTATTGCAAGACCGTTCTTAATCTTTTGTTGTGCTGATGTAACTTCAGCTTCTATTCTTTGCTGTGACTCTCTCGTTGTCTTTTTCAATGAAAAAAGTTGCCAAAGAGTTAGAACGAATCCCAATAAGGATATTAAGGTGCCTGCTACTGTACATATATTCACAAAACTCCATTCCATATGTTTGTCTTATTTTGAGCATTTCTTCAAATAAGCCGTTCCTTCTAAAGAGGCATAGTCAAGCTTGTTTGATTTAAGAGCTGACAACACAATATCGTTATTGATAGAGGCAAAGTTTATTCTCTCAAACTCCTGTACAAATCCTCGAATATTATCCTTAAACTTCTCTAACGACTCTCTGTTAACACAATAGATTTCATCATCAATATTGGCCAGCTTAGAAATAACAGTTACAGGGTGTATGAAAATATACTTTACGTTTTCGTCTCTACCATAATTCTCCTTAAACCATGCTATGTGGTTACTCATCTGCCCTACCTCATCCTTGGTTATCTCAACGCTACTCTGTATCTTTTCACTTTTACATTCAAACAGCAGATAGTGGTTGTTTGAATACTCCCAAAGATTGTCGGGACCGCTCTTAAATTGGTTGTCTGGTCTGGTACTTACATAACCTAATAAAGTTCCTATTTCCTGTAATGCTTTCTCAAATTTCTTTGCACTAACTCCAAATGTTAGATTTGACAAAATGCTATCTACCGCTATCTTATATTCGAAAAATCCTCCATATGACTGCATTCTTTTTATTATTTGCTCAATAGAAGAAGCTGGAATATCTCCTATTTTCTTATATGGCGTATTAATTGGCATCAGTAGGAAATTATTATTTCCATGTGCTTTTCCTTGTATCTTATCATATTCTGTCTTTTTTACATGCCACATACATTTTGCCAATAGTTGCTGATACCATCCTTGTTCTGAGGCGTTGTTTTTATATTGGTTTACAATTTCTTGATATTTATCCGCAGCTGTCTTAAAGTCTTTTTTATATAAAGCACATTCTGCCTCATACTCTTTCTCTATAACATCTATATAAGGATGCTCATCTGTTAAGGTTGAAATCGACTTCATCTGCTCGTCATAATATTGCTTCCATCCTTCATCACGATGCAGACATTGGTTTATGACTTCAACAAGTGCCTTTCCTGGTTTCGTATCTGTCATTTCATCCTTAACGCTTTCTGTAACATCATCTCCAATTTCTATTTGACGTCTTGTTTGCATCGAGAAGAACTTTTGGCTTCTGGTGCCTTTCACAAAATGAACTAGTTCCTCACCAATTACTATTATAACTGAATAATCTTTCTCGCTTCGTACGCTTCGTCCAATACCCTGTTCAACTTTTTGAGCAATTTTAGTATAGATTAGGTCACTGTCTTCACGGCAGGACTCTTCGTATCGATCTGATAGGCTGTCAAAATAAGGTAGTGAGTCAATTATCAATATTCTACATCTGTCATCAGCCAAATCAACACCATCATATCTGTTGGCAAAAACTACAGGGTGATTGATTGTCTTGTTGCTTAAACCAATTAGGACTTCTTCCATATTATTATTGGTCACTACAGTGCAACCTTGAGATTCATAATACCTTGTTTGCATGAAACTTGGCACTAAGATTGCAACATTATACTTAGTGATGTTACATGCCCACTGGCGGATGACCTGAGCATTCAGACTATCATCAATAAGTGAAGGGAACAAAATCATTTTCTCACCTGACCAGGAATTCTTATTGCTGGTCAATGGATTTAATACAGCTTTCCTTGAAATTCCCAAACCTTTAATAAAAAATGAATCATCTTGGGTTGTAGCTGACATCAATACTCGCTGAGATGCTCCAGTGAAGCTTTTAAAACGCTGAATCATGCTACAGTCAGGTACGATTTCAATGCCAGCACTTGTAATATAAGCAGAACATAGCTCCAAGCTGTTCTGAAGTAAAGGCCAGGCAAAATACAAGCCGCCATCTTCTGTTTCGCTTATGTAATCAAATAATGACTCCTGAACTTCATCAATCTTTTCCAACCAGGACCAATAGGGGATTTGTAATAAGGCTGAGCTTCTATCAGTGTTCTCTATTTGGAGCAAATCTCCGGCACCTTGTTTCCTCAGATCTTCACGAAACAGATTCAACAATTCTGTATATATTTTACTCATTCGCTGTATGCGCATGGTAAATGACGAGCGTATCGAATCTATACACGCATGAGAATCGTCAAGAAGAACTGTTCCTACTCTCTCTGATTCATTATCTAATTTGAATATAGTTCTACCATTGAATACCTTCTGAACATAAGTAATGAGAAGTTTCTTTCCTGACTTATAATCCAAAGGTAGTATGTTTACGCTAGGTGGTAAAATCTCATATTTTATACCGAACTTTATGGCATCTTTTTCAACTTGTCTGGCTAGTTGCTTATTGGGGGCAATATATAAACAAGGGCCTTGACCCTGATTTATCTTTGACTGCAAAAGCAGAAGACCGACCAGTGTCTTTCCCTCACCAGTATGAAGCTTTATAATGACATCCTTGTCATCTCCATGATTGGTGTACCATTCATCAAGTACTGCCTGCTGGGACGGACGCAAAGTGGGACCGGCAGCGCCAGTTCTGTCAAGCGTTGCATATATTTCTTTGGGATCAGTAGCTATAGCTACCTGGGCTTTTTGGAGTTTTTTCTTAAAATCTACCATAATACTTAGCACATATCATACTATGTCTTTATTTATTCAATATCGTATTGTCTTTGTTTGAACATGATGGTGTCATGTCTCTTTTTCTGCTGCATATCTCATAGAGATATAAATAGGCATTCGAGGGTCATTGAAATAATAGACTCCCTTACGTACCTTTCGCAGCATTGTATCTGGGGTATCTGAAAGAGCTTTGGAGATAGAATTATTAACTTGTAGTTGTTCTATAGGTTCTCCAAATACTTCTTGATATTTATCCCTAAGAGTACTCGCCCTAAATGAACCATCACCTATAAGTGAAGCACAATAGAGTATGTTCTTCTTAAGAGAGTTGTCACCTGTAACATATTCATAAGTGTCTTTCAACGTCTGCTCGATATTATTGATAGCTGACTTCAACCCACTTAGGAATATTGCGTGACTTATAACACGAACATCGCTTACGACAGCTTCTTCTGCTGCTTTTAGAGCAAGCAAGTGGGTAAAGTACGGAAAACCCATACTCTTTTGGACAATCTCAGACTTCACATCTGCATCAAATTGAAGTCCTGTGCGTTCCTCACCTTTATTGATTATATCTTCAAGTTCTGCTTCATTCATTCTTGGCAGGCTAATTTCTGCCAAACTCCTAGACACAGACAAATGGCCTTCCAAAAGTTCTGCAGCAGAAAGGGCGATACCCACAATCATCAGAATACACGGAGAATGGGCATCACTCAACATTTTGATTAACTGGGAAAATTTCTCTTTATCTTCTTTAAGAGGTATGGTGTCAAACTCGTCAATTGTTATAACAGCATTCTCCCCAGATAATTTTTCCACTATCCATGAAGGCGTATCAAAATTAGAATAAACTTGTACTTCCTCTGTAGTGCCATGAGTAGCACCTAAAATGCTCATGTCTCCGCTGGTTCCCCTTGTGATAGAACGTGATACAGGAACCGAGATGTTCAGTTTCTGGAAGATCCCACTCATAATAGAACCAAAAGTGTCTGTCCTGCCACAACGATATTCAATACATCGCTCCTGATAGTTCCTATTAACTAAAATTCCACTCACAAATTGGGCTAATGACGTCTTGCCAACCCCTCTGTCACCATACAACAAGATATGTGATCTTGATGAAACGATGGCAGTAAGGATACGATCCACCTCTTCTTCTCGACCACAGAAAAAATTATGGTGAACAGGAGTAGAAGGAGTAAAAACATCACGAATCCCAGATTTCCGGATTCGTTCAAGTTTATCTATTATCGAAAAGTCGTTGCACATATTATTACTGTTTTTCCGGAACATAAGCTAAAGCCATGCGGCTCCAACTTCCTCCATTATACGTAAGCGCCCAACGGATTCCTGCCTCTTTTTTTACAAGGATTTTGGGAAATCATATTAGGCTCACTACAAGTAAGCACCCAACGGATTCCTACCCCTTTTATTACAGGGGGTTAGAGAATTCACTATTTAGAAAATTAAAAGATCAGGGGGACGGTTGACTTTCCCTTACGGTCGTCGAGCAAAACCTTCTTGGACTAGCGAAGCGGCATAGCCGATGACATGTTACCTCTTGTGATTTTTTTTGCGTTGCTTGCGTTGCTCACGTCTTTTACTTTTTTGCTTCATAGCCTTTTCCTTATTTGACTTCTTTACCTGGCGGCTAACAGCCTGAATTCGACGTATCTTAGTATGCTCATCCCAGTAGTTATACATCTCCTGCATTTCCTCAGAAGTATACCCTAGTTCCGTTTCAATAAGAGCATGACGCTTTTCGGGTGTATCTGCCTCTGGGTGTTGCTCGGTGAGTAACATAATCTTCATAATGGACCCTGGCACCTTTAATTGGTACAGGGTCTGTCCTTTCAGGTCACTATAGGAAACCTCTTCTGCATCTGAATCAAATAGAAATGAAGGTAAATCATCGACATGGTCGCCTTTTATGACATCTACAATTTTTTCACGCTCTTCACCCATATGGCGGTTTTCGTAAGCAGCATTGATATCAAGTATCCGTTGCTTCATCTTCCAATACTCAATAAAGGAAATCTCTTGCCATTGTTCTCCATTTTTAAAATCATTGACAAAACCGTCCCTTAAGGCTTTATCCTTGTTGCTGTATAAGACTACCACATACTCACCCAGCAGTAACCAATAAGGTGACTGGTCAGTATGCATGCCTATCACGCCAGACAATTCACCTTTTGTATTAGCACAATGATATACGCAATAGCCATAGCGTCCCATAGAACCATTGGCTTCCATGTTTTTAACATCTTTGGCATCATGTGGCATCAAACGATGGAGAAGTTCACCAATGAACTTTTCATCTTTTGCATTTAGCTGTAATGCCATTTTGCCCACTGACAATCGCCAGAAAACGCCTAACCAAAACACATATGCCAATAGGCTATTATTACAGGGAGTATGTTTGCGGAAACTGGTGGCATAAGCGGTTTCAATATAACCAAAACGTTTTTCGCAATCCTTGCAGAACACATAGTCACGGGTCACTGCGGATGACTTTATCGTGGTCTTTTCTTCGTTTGACACCTCTCCGAAGGTATCGTCAATGAATTCTTCTGGAACAGCCCTACCCCATTTGCGTTCCTTTTGTAGACCCGCCATCGTGGTTTCATTAACCACTTCGGTATCACGGTCAGTAGATCCATTATACGACAGGAAGGATTGGATCAGAAGATGGGGAGCCAGATGGGAACCTTTACACAGGGCTTCCTTTTCTCGACAAAGGGCACATGGTCCTATTGGCTTCTCTTGCATCGGTTCCTTATCTTGTTTTAGAGCATACTCCTTTCCTTTCTTTTCTTCTGGTAAAGACTTTTTTATGGCACTTCTAACATGCTTGGCTGTTTCCATCATCAGCTTTTCAATAGGCCATATCTCCTCAAAAGTAAATGGCGAATTGGCACACATATCGTCAAACTGGTCCTTTAGCTCCATAAAAAGAACAGTGGCAGAAAGGAGATCATCAGTACGAAGGTGGTTCTCTATTCCACCTATAGCCCCACGGAAGGTTAACAAGGCACCTTCCGGGTCGGACGTTCCTTGACTCATCTCTTCATCTTGAGCGGCATAAAGTTGCTCAATGGCAGATTCTACTGCTTTATCATCATCTGCCTTTATTGCAGACATTACAGCCTCTACCGCTGCTTTATATTTTGGATATTTTGTCTGAGACATAGTCGGATGACAAGTTATAGCATGGAGCGAAAGGGTACAGAGTATATCGTTCACTTACCACTTCTGACATCTGTTACTTATGAGAGACCTGTAGAAAATCCGTCCCTTATGCACTTGATGACAGGGGACAGATACATGTCACTGGGAAATCTGTGGAATTATGTTTTGTAAATAGCGGGAAAGCATATTTTATAGGTACCTCCGTCATTTCTTCTATCTAAACTCTTCGAAAAGACTATCTTTAAAATAACGTAGCCTGTCTTATCGCATTTCGTTATCATTGAACAGAGTTAGTTGTTGTTTGTCCGCCTCTTTCTTCTGGCGTTTCCGCCTGCCTTCTGGTGTCTCCGTTGGAGTGCCATCAAGTTCATATGAATCCACTCTCAATACTTCATAGCCAGTTATCTTCTCATTACCTTCAGAATCGAGTCTTCTCTTGACTACTAGCACACACACTATAGCGGAGCCATTCTTAAAAACAATCTGACCCGACTGTACAAGTTCTTTAAACTCCACGGAACGCATTGTAAACGGAATAGCCGTTCCATTATAAATACCATTCCACCTATATTTCCCTTTCTTTAGCACTGGGGATATTATCTCAATTCTTGCACTTTCTATAATACACGGCTCTAATTCGTCAGAATCGAGGATAAAGTCTTCAAAGTTTTTACGCTCGATGGTCCTTAATGGTGGATTATCCCTGCCTTTTCTAACTTTATAGAAAGAAACTTCTTTTACTTTATCATATCCCTCAAGAGCTTTATAGAATTCAGATTTTTTCTTTTTAAGTTTATTCTCTTCCAATGTGGCCTGAAGACGGTCGTTTGCCTTCTTCAGTTCCAATTCTTCTTTCCTGAGTTCCTCTTTTGTCTTCGTCTTTAGGAGTTCTTGCACCTCAGGATCCTGCATCACCTGTTCAAATACTATCTGAGCCGTGTCTTTGGGTTTGTTTTTGATTTCATCCGTTATCAGATTTGCGACGACTGAAAGGAATATGGTAAAAAGAATGTTCGCAACTCTCTTCCCTGTAGATGAATCTATCTTTAGGAAGCTCAGAAGGCTTCCATCCTCAAGTGGAAGTGTTTCGACCTTTATCTTCAGGTCATAAGAGTTAGCTACAGCATAGAGAATATCAATTACCTGTTTCTCGCAATAATTGAAAACGCGGGCGTCCATCGAGTGCGAACCATCAGAAAACTGGTATCTGATAGCAATACCCTCAAAGTCTGTATTTCTAAGTATCATCACCTCTGCCATATTTCATCTCTGATAAAAGTTAAGGGGCTACCCCGAAATTCTTCGTTTTCAACTTATTGTTAAACCCTCTTTCTATTTTTCCGAGCATGATTACCATCTGCTCGTAATTATACTTTCGCTGGTAATTATCCTCCTTGAAAACCCAATAACGTCCATGAGCCATCCAATTACGAAAGTCAAAATACTGCGGAAGGGTATTCAGAATATCCATCATTTCCTTTGTCGGAAAAGAATAAGTTTTCCATCCACCGATAATGTCCTCTACAAGAGAATACTGGTACATCTTTTTTGTAGGAACATATACTTCATTTTTAAAATGCCTCGTCAACTGGTCCTTCCATTTTCCAGATCCACTTTCCAATCGCAGTACGAAATCCGTTCTGAACAGTGACTCTATGTAGGTCATCACAAAGAATGAAGCCTTAAGCGACAACTCATCAAGTTCATCCTTATGCTGCCTGTTCACCTCTTCCTCTGACTTGAACAAGAACCTTTCTTCATAGGTTGGGTTACTCTTGTCGAAATAATTGTCAATGCAATTTTTCGACATCCTATACCATCGCTCTATATCAATAGGTTTAGGTTTATCAGGATTAAAATCTACCAGCTTCATTAATAACCTCCATGATTACTTTCTCGAAGTTGCTCTTGTTCGCCTTTAGGTAGTCGTAGCGTCCTTGGGGGTTCACTATTTTCCATACAGCCTTACCTGGTTCTTTCCGTTTAGGGGCTGGTTCGCCCTCAACATGTATACTAATCATGTCACGAGCACCTTCTATATTCTCCCCTACCAGAACAAACATTCTGTCAATCGATTTATAGATAAGGTCAATCCTTGCCTTGGTGCCTATAATGATAGTTCCCACGGGTCTCAACAACAGTCTGTGTTCACCTATCTGTATCCACTTTGCATCTATTTGGTAAGCCCCAAGCCTCTCCTCTGTCACCGTGATAGGAGTGGTACCTGTAGTCACACTTCCGTTAGCCAATTCTTCATTCAGCCATTCAGTGTCGACGAGGTGGTAAAGGTCCGCAACACATTCACGAAACTGCTCAATCCTCTTTTGAGGGTCAAACTCTTTCTTCCTTTCAACTGAACGTTCGTTTTGTTCTTTTATAAATTTCTGAAAGTCTGTCATAACTTCTAATAATGTTTCTGCAAAATTACCACTTTTTCGGTAACATAAAGACTATTTAACTATCTTTAACCCCTCAACGTCTTGAATTCTGAAACTTAAGGCAAAGGGGGACAGGAACTTTTTGCCCTTCCATAATCCCTCAGTCCGCTTGTTTCTTCTTGTCTTTGTCTGTCAAATTACGTACTTGCTTGGTCGT
>ODAJ012102501.1_pt1 | contig 10013 bp, 8 predicted proteins | sample 1539241 | NCBI WGS metagenome assembly ODAJ01 (sample SAMN02144231, study PRJEB22623) | gut metagenome | biome: sheep rumen | host: Ovis aries | place: New Zealand
CCCGCCAAGATTACAACCTTCAATGCGTATCATCTCCTCCAAATTTTTTATGTACAGTGCTCGGAACTTTTCAAACGAGCCAAGCCCGTCCCGAATCACGCGAACTTTATAACCTAACAAGCTTAATTTGTCAAACCAACTGCCCGCTATGTCTTCTTCGACGTGCACGCCGCCATTGAACAGGATCGGAGCTAGCAAAACTTTCCTTGCGTTGGAAATCCTAAGCCGCCTTACGACATCATCAAAGTTCGGCGTGTCATTCTCCTCAATTACGCCGATATGAATCCTCCCGCCCGTCAAGCGTTGCAGTCTCTCGTAAATGGGATTGTGCCTGTGTGGCGAACCGTGACCCACTAAAACTAAATCCTCGTCGGGTGTCGGCTCAAAGCAGTCGAGTATCGTCGCTAAAATTTTTTCGTCAAGCGGCTCACTCATCAGCGGCGGAATTATTTCCACGTCTTCAGCCGCGCAAGGCTTTATCTTGTTGTCGAACTCCTCGCCTGCTGTTAAATGCGTCGGTAGCAAGATTATCCGTCTGAAACCTTCTGCGCGAAGCTGTGCAACTTCTTCGGCGGGCGTTCGGATAAAGACTCCTAGACGTGCTAGCTTACGAATCATAAAGTTTGACGTGAAGGCTTGCCGCACCTCGAACGCTGGAAAGTGTTCTTTAATCTCCGCCGCTAGCCTGTCAAAGATATTTTCCCGTATTGAATCGTCCGCCGAACCGAAGCTTGCTAAGATTATCGCGCCGTCAATCATTGGCAACCTTCTCAACCTCGGCGGCTATCTTGTTGCAGATACGGTTGAGTTGATTCTTATCGGGACCTTCCGCCATAACTCGAATCAAAGGTTCAGTGCCCGACGCCCGAACTAAAATCCTGCCGTTCGTGCCAAGTTCAGTCTCGCCCTCAGCAATCGCAAGCTTGACCGCCAAAGAGTTTTGGCAAGCGTCCCTGTCTTTAACGCGGACATTCAACAGCACTTGCGGATAAGTCGTCATCAAGGCGTTAAGAGTGCTCGCCGTCGCGTTGAACTTCTTCATAGCCGTTAGGACTTGCAAGGCAGTAATCAAGCCGTCGCCCGTCGTCGAGTAATCCGGAAAGATTATGTGCCCAGATTGTTCGCCGCCGAGCCTGTGACCATTAGCCAACATATTTTCCAAAACGTATCTGTCGCCGACTTTGGTTATCTCGTAGCTCAAGCCGAACTCCTTAACCGCTTGCCGAAAGCCGATGTTACTCATGACCGTCGCCACGACAGTTTTATCAGGCAGGGCACCAACCGCAAGCATGAGCTTAGCACAGATAATCATGATGTGGTCGCCGTCTATGACTTCGCCGCGTTCATCAATGCAAAGGCATCTGTCCGCGTCGCCGTCGTGCGCAATGCCAATCGCCGCATGATTCCTTAGAACCGTCAGCCGCAAGTTTTCCATGTGCGTTGAGCCGCAGTAGTCGTTTATGTTTAATCCGTTGGGTTTATCGCCGATAAGAATCAATTCCGCGCCGAGCCGCTCCAAGACAGTTGGCATTGCACGATAAGCCGCACCGTTTGCACAGTCAAGAACAATCTTCATGCCGTCGAAGCGTTCGCTGGTCGTGTTCATTACGAAGCTTATATAATCCTCCAAAAGGTTTTGCCGATACTCAATGTGCCCAACGCCCTCGCCCGTCGGTCGTGCAAAATCTTTCCCGCCTTCCAAGTCGTGGACAATCTGTTCAATCTCGTCCTCGACCTTATCGGGTAGCTTGTAGCCGTCGCCGCCGAAGAATTTTATCCCGTTGTCGTGGAAGGGATTATGCGACGCGCTGATTACGATACCCGCCGCCGTATGAAGTTTCCTTGCAAGGTAGGCGACAGCCGGAGTGGGAACCACGCCCGCAAGGATTGCATTGCCGCCCGCCGAGCATATGCCCGCGACCAATGCCGCCTCCAACATCTCGCCCGATATGCGCGTATCACGTCCGATTAAAATCTGCGGCGTGCCTTCCGAGTGTTGACCAAAGTAAATCGTCGCCGCACGCCCCATGCGATATGCCAATTCCGGCGGCAGTTTAGTATTCGCCTCGCCCCGCACGCCGTCCGTCCCAAATAGTCTTGCCATTGACCTTACCTCCGATAAAAATTTTTCGGCAATTTTATCGCGTATCATCGTCTAAGGCAATACATCGTTAAGCCTCTGTGCGTTCAAGAAGATATTCTGCACTCTTTCCGAAAATCTCTTCAAGCTTCACCTTTTCCGCGTCTGTGAATTTGCGTATGCCGCTTACTTTACGTGAAACGCTTGCTTGCGAGAAATCCATAAGCTTAGCGAGGGCGGCATATGAAAGCTTATGTGCATCCAATTCGGCTATCAAGTTCTTATATGAGCTATTGTGCCGTTTTGCCGCTGAAATGTTCGCGCATCGTTCAACCGTAAAAGGTTTGCCCTTAAGAGCCTCCGAAATGTTTTTGCAAGTCTCTGGTGTGCGTTTTGCTCCCGTGTTCGCGGCGACGATTTTTGCTTAGTGCTCCGGAGAATTTTTTTTGCCGTAGCGATGGTTCCGAACTCCTGTCTTAGCCGCTGACATTTTTGCGCGATATTCGGGCGTGCGTTCCAAACCGATAGTGCCTTCGACGCCGTCCGTGCAGTTGTAGCCGTAAGGAGTTTTACTGTGAAGTGCGACGATAAAATATTTCTCCCAGTAATCCATTTCCTCTTTCGACGCACAACTTTTGATAACGCCGTAGCGAAAATTCTCCCGACCGTATTTGCGAATCGCTTTGCTAATAAGCATACTCTTGCAACTCACATGTTTGTTGAATCTCCTTTCCAATGGTTGAACGGTCTGCCCGACATACTTTTTGCCGTTGACCATATTCCAGATGAGATAAACTACGCCAAAGGGTTTCATAAAAACTCCCGCCTTTCTGTTTGACTTCACGGCGCGAGCGTGCTAGACTTTCAAAAACTTAGGAAGGCTCTGCCGTGTGATTGATTGTGATTACCGATTCAATCCTAGCACCGCAGAGCTTTTCAGTCAATAAAAGAAAAAACCCTCCGCGCTTTGCAGAGGGAAAATTTTTTATGCCCTTGAATGTTCTATCACTGGGAACTAAGGCGTTTGACTGCTTCACTAAGCGGCGGAATGATTTGCCGCTTCCGCGATAGGGTGTTCGGAAGTACGATATGCGTTCCGCTGGCGTCGCGATGAAATGCCTCGCCGATGAGCGTTCTAGGAGAACCGACGAAAAGTAAATACGTCGTCTCTTCCAAAATGTCAGTCACCATGCACATTTGCATATCGAATGATTCTCGCTCAATGTTTTCCTTCATGCAGGCAATAAGTTTGTCTTCAATGTCGAGAATCTCTTTGGGATCCATGACGGAGATTTGACTGACGATAATCCGATAATCGCCAATGTTGAATTCCTTAAGGTCGTTCTTGATAATCTCGGCGGGAGTTTTGTCGCCAATGCCCGCGCCGGCTCTCAGCATTGCCAAACCATATTCCTTGAAGTCGACGCCCGCAATAGTCGCAAGTTTCTCGACGGTCTTCTTGTCCTTAGGCGTGCATGTTGGCGACTTGAACAGAACAGTATCAGAGATAATCGCGCTCATCAGCAGTCCTGCGATTGACGGCGGGATTTCAACGTCTTGATCCCAATACATGTTCGCCACGATTGTACACGTGCACCCGACCGGCTCTTGATGAATGTAAATCGGCTCGGAAGTCTGAACGCCGCCTAGTCTGTGGTGGTCGATAATCTCTACAATCTTTGCGTCCTCAATGCCCTCGACAGCTTGCCCGCGTTCGTTGTGGTCGACGAGGATAACCTTTTCGCGTTCGGGAAGCATAATCTCATCAGCACTGACTAAACCGACAAGCTTACCGTTCTCCACGACAGGATAGGAGCGGTAGCGGTGCTCGTCCATGATTCCTTTGATGTCGCTTAGCAAATCCATTGGGCGGAAGCAAACGGGATTGGATTTCATGATACGGCGAATGGGCACGCACTGATTGATTAAGCGTCCAACTGTGTAAGTATCATAGGGCGTCAACAGGACGAAGACTCCGCGCTTACCTGCCTCTTCTAAGACTTCGGGGGCAATGCGGCTGTTCTGCGTGACGACTAGGCAAGCGATACCGCAATCAAGGAACTTAAGCAGAGTCTCCGCGCTCCTGTCGCCGACAAGCACGATGTCTTTTTTGTTGAGGATGCTGACCGTTGAGAAGGCGGAGCCAGACGCTATGATAATGTTGCCTTCTATGAGTTCGTTTTCGTCGCCGCTGACAAGAACCTTAGCTTCGGTAGCTTGAATGATGTCACGATAGCGGACGCGCATTTCAACCAGGCTTTGAAGTCCAAGCTCAAGGAAATAACGCTTAGCAAGGTCGCTGACCGTGACAATACCGACGAGTTCGCCGCCCGAATCGGTGACGGGCACGGATTGCAATTCACTCTTGCGCATGACTTCGCCGAGGTGGCGGAGCGTATCGTGCTGGCGGACGACGGTTTTGCACTCAAGCGCAACATCTTTGACACGTGGATACAAATCGGTTAAGAGCAACGGCTGTTCGACTTTAAAATATTCCAATGCGTACTTAGTCTCGTTATTAATTTTGCCGCAACGAGCGGGCACGGCATTGACGCCGCGAGCCTGCTTGAGGTGCGCATAACCTATCGCCGAGCAAATCGAATCGGTATCCGGATTCCTGTGCCCGATGACGTAAATAGGTTTGTTAGAACTCTTCATTAAGACCCCTCCAATTACCAAAAAATCATTTTCGACGCCCGAATTATAAACAAAAACTTTTTGACTGTCTACAAATAAAAAAATCCCCGACGACTTGTCGAGGAGAAAACTTCACATCGATTATTTCTTTTGACGTTCACAAACCTGATTGCCGACGGTGCAGCTGGTCTTGCACGCACTCTGGCACGAGGCTTGGCATTCGCCGCAACCGCCCTTAGTCAGCGTGGCTTGCAGGGTCGGTTTGTTGATTGTCTTGATGTGTTTCATGGTATCCACTCCTTTTTATCTTGTGCGGTCGACGATGAATTCAGCGATTTTTTCGAGGGCAAGCTCGGCAGAAGTTTTCAACGTAAGCGGAAGATTGACCCTAGCCGCCTCTATGTGAGCTTGCGCCCGCGTCCTGCAGTAGTCAACCGCGTCCGTAGCTTGAATGATTTTTATCGCGGCGGCAACGTCTCCGCCAGTCGTGACGATTGCTTTTAACGTTGGAGCCTCATTGCTGACTTCTAGGGCACGAATCACCGGAAGAGTTATCACGCCGCTTTTGAGGTCGCCGCCATTGGGCTTGCCCGTGATTTTTTCATTGCCGAAGAAGTCTAACAGGTCGTCGATAATCTGGAAAGCAAGCCCGACGCTCGACCCGTAAGCCGTGAGGTTCTCGACTTCGCGGCTGTCCATATTCGCTACGATTCCGCCGAGCCGACAACAGCTTGCTAGAAAAATTGCCGTCTTGAGATTAATCCGCCTGTAGTATTCGGTCATGGTCGGCACTTCAAATAGCGAACGGTCTTGCATGATTTCCCCTATACACAAATCCTTGACGAGCTTTGAAAGAATCAGCTGGACTTGTGCGCCGTAGTCATTATCAGCGACGAGTTGGAACGCCTTAGCAAAGAGATAATCGCCGACGAGCACCGCGATTTGTGCGCCGTATTTGGAATTAGTCGTTTCGACGCCGCGCCGCTTCTTTGAAGTATCTATAATGTCATCGTGCACTAGGCTTGCCGTATGAATCAATTCTAGGGCAACTGCAAGCGGCATAGTTCTTTCGGCGGGGCAATCGGCTTTGGAGTTGGCGCACAGCAGGAACAGCATCGGGCGCAATCTTTTGCCGCCCTTGAACAGTGGTTCGCACGCCTCGAATATGAATTTGTCATCCGAGATTGCCTGTCTTATTTGCTCCTCTAATACTTGCAAGTTTTTTGCCGCTACGTCGTTCAATGCCGCTACGAAATTCAATCAGCTCACCCGCCCAAAAATTTTTCGGCAATTCTATCACAGCACCAACTCAAAATCAATTCCAAATCAACCCATGTCAATCAGCGGAGTCTTTTTGCCATAAAGGAGCATATCAAACGGATCGTAGTAGAAAGGTTGACCTTGTGAAGAGGCATTAACAATATCGACAAATCGCGGGAGTTTTTCAGTTAATTTTGGCTCGATGTAGAAAGCCGAATTCAAATCCGACTTGAAGGGAACAAAACAAACTTTTTTATCGTAAGGAAGCGCGTCAAACTGTTCCAAAGTATTTTTATCCGTCGTTATCATCATCACAATTAAATTATCCCAGTTAATTCGGGCTTTTCTTTTTTCCCAAGCGTCAACAGCTTCTTCAAAGGTTTTGTAGTGCATCATATTCAAAGTAATATCTCCGAGCATTGCTAGGGGGAATTCAAAAGTTTTTCTGCTGTCAAAAGTTGTCCCTTTATAAATCAGATCCTTTTCCATGTAAGCATGTGGCTCACTCAGAAATTTTATAAAATGGCTGGGACTTAACCAAAGATTGACGAATGGTGAACGAAACGGCAATCCTAGGGTATTAGAAAAAAATCCTCCAATGCAGTTGGCAGAAAAAATCGACAAGCTCGACCTTTGCAGTTGACGATACTTTTCGAGCGTGAAACCAGGGATAGTAACAATCCAATCGCCCAGCAATTTTTCTTCGGACAAGTTGAGTTGAATTGCGTCTTTAACTACATCATTCATCTTCCAACGTGCGCCGATGACTAGGAGAACGTCATACTGCCCCCCCCGTCAACCTTGGCAATGTTCTCAGTTGTTGCTTCGCCGACGATTTCTATTCCGTTGTGCTGTTGCTCCAGAATTTTAATCGCCTTGTCCTTAAAGCTCGTGTTATTCGAGACCTGCCAAATCAAAACTTTTAACATTACATCAAATCCTTTCTAGCGGACGAGTTCGTAGCCCGCCTCATCGATGACCTTAGCGAAGTCGTCGATAGGAATATCCTTAGTGGCAGTGACGGTCGCCGAATTATTTTCCAAGCTGACCTCAACCGCCGTCACTCCGTCCATCTTCGCTAAGGCGTCGTGTACGTGCTTTTGGCAATGCTTGCACATCATGCCTTCGACCTTGAATGTTGTTTGCATTTGTTTTTCCTCCTTAATAATTTCCGTCTGAAGATTTTCCACGCGGACTTCAACCCTTTGCGGCGTGTCATTGAACTCAAGCGACCGTTCGACCTTAAAGAACTTTAGCCGCAGGGCGTTGAGCACGACGCACACGCTAGACATACTCATTGCCGCCGCCCCAATCATCGGAGAAAGCTTGAGACCGAACGCCGGATAAAAAATCCCTGCGGCTAGCGGAATGCAGATGACGTTGTAGAAGAACGCCCAGAACAGATTTTGCTTAATGTTCGTCATGACGGCGCGGCTGAGTTTGATTGCGCTTACGGCGTCGAGCAAATCATTTCGGACGAGCACCGCGCCCGCACTCTCAATCGCAACGTCCGTACCTGCACCAATCGCAATGCCGAGGTTCGCCTTAGCCAGTGCCGGAGCGTCGTTTATGCCGTCGCCAATCATCGCCACCTTGCGTCCTTGAGCTTGAAGCTTTTCGACCTCCTGTGCTTTGTTTTCGGGAAGGACGCCCGCGATAATTTTTTCTATGCCGAGCCGCCGAGCAATCGTCTGCGCCGTGCGAGGGTTGTCGCCCGTCAACATGATAACATTAACGCCGAGATTTTTAAACTCCTCGACTGCCTGCGCGGAAGTTTTTTTCTCAACGTCAGCCGCCGCAATCACTCCTAGGATTTTATCACCGCGTGCGAAGATTAAGGGAGTCTTGCCCTCGTCAGCGAGTGCGGAAATTTTTTCGTGTAAGGCGTTCAACCTAAAGCCAAGCTCCGCCAAAAAGTTCTCGTTGCCCGCGACGCACTCCACGCCGTCAATCGTAGCACGTACGCCCCGTCCAAAGACGGCTTGAAAGTTTGTAGGGACTAGGGACGCGGGACTAGGGACTAGTTGTTTAATAGCGGAGGCTAATGGGTGTTCGCTTTTGCTTTCGAGAGCCGCCGCAATCTCCAGTAATGTCTGCTTATCGGCGTTGCAAGTGATTATGTCCGTGACGAAAGGTTTGCCCTCAGTCAGCGTGCCAGTCTTGTCTAGGACGACGGTATCAATCTCGTGCGCCGTCTCCAATGCCTCGCCCGATTTGATTAAAATTCCGTTCTCCGCGCCCTTGCCCGTGCCGACCATGATAGCGACCGGCGTTGCCAAGCCCAATGCACACGGACAACTTATCACCAGAATCGACACGGCGATTGAGAACGCGAACTCGACACTTGCACCACTTATAAGCCACGCGCCACCAGCAATCAACGCAATCACAATCACGGCGGGCACGAACACTCCCGCGACCTTATCGGCAGTCTTGGCAATAGGAGCCTTGCTCGCGGACGCCTCCTCGACCAACGCGATAATTTTGCTAATCGTAGTTTCGCCGCCGACCTTCGCCGCCCTGAACTTAACAAAGCCGCTTTGATTAATCGTGCCGCTCGTCACAGAGTCGCCGACGGTTTTATTAACGGGCAAGCTCTCTCCAGTTATCGCGGACTCGTCGACAGTCGTCGCACCGTCCAAAATCACGCCGTCCGCCGCAAAACTTTCACCAGGCTTAACCAAGACTTCATCGCCGATAATCAGTTCCTCGACCGGGATTGTAAGCTCCTCGCCGCCGCGCAGGACAGTTGCTTGCTTAGGCGCAAGGTTCATTAGCTTTTCCACCGCTTGAGATGTCTTGCCCTTAGCCCGCGCCTCGAAGAACTTGCCGACCGTTATCAAGGTTACAATCATGCCCGCCGACTCGAAATAAAGATTGCGGCTGTATTCGTCGACCAAAGCCAAATCGCCCGCGCCCAGCCCTTGACCGATTCTAAACAGTGCGAACGCCCCGAACATCGCCGCCGCCATCGAACCCAACCCAACTAAGCTATCCATGTTAGGAGCACCCGCCGCCAATGTCTTGAAGCCGTTGACGTAATACTTGCGGTTGAGGTACATAATCGGCAGAATCAGCAGGAACTGTGCAAAGGCGAACGTCACGGCATTAGCCCGCCCGTCGAAGAGTTCAGCGACAATCGGCGGCACGGGTAGCGGCAACATGTTGTGCATTGCGATATAAACCGTCGGCAACAGAAAGACTATAGACCAGGTGAGCCGCGTCCGCATCTCGGAGATTTCTTTATCAATCGTGCGTTCGGGCGTGGCAGTCTTAACTTGTGCGGAAGATTTCTTAGGTGAAGCACCGTAGCCCGCATTGATGACAGCCTCGACGATTGCCGCGACAGAAATTTTTGCCTCGTCGAACTTAACTTGCATTGAATTGGTTAGGAGGTTGACGCTTACATTGTCCGAGCCGACGAGCTTGCCAACTGCCTTTTCCACTCGCGCCGAGCACGCCGAACAACTCATGCCCGTCACGTCGAAAGTTTCCTTAGTCATTTATAGTCCCTCGATAAACATGATTGGCAGTTCCTTAATCCGCAGACGATTTTTCCTTAGCCAGACCGTTAGCATTCTCTCCACGAAGAAGGCAACCAGTCGTCGCGGCGTGAACGGGAGGTCGGCAAGGTTTATCGTCCGCAAGACTTCTTCGGTTGCGTCGATGATAAACGAGAACAGCCACCGGCAATAGGCGTCGAGGACGTGTCGCCGAGTGATGAACAGGTTACACTTGTAGAGCGTCGACGAGTTCAGCACATAGTCGAAGGCGTCTAGGTAATCGGGCTGAGCCTGCAGAAGGTGTTTCCTAATAATCGCCTCGCCTAAGGTCGTAAGAGCTTCTCCGCAGTCGTTGATAATCCATTCCCGTTGCGTCAAGCCGCCGAAATAAACTTCGGAAACAATGATGTCGTAGCGTTCTAAAATCTTTAAAGCGTCTTCGCGGCTCAAAATCTTATCGTAAGCGTAGGTCGTGTCGCTTGAGGTGGTAAAGAACCTGCGATAGTGACAAAGCCCAAGGGTCGTGTGGCGGG
>ODAJ012149075.1_pt1 | contig 10011 bp, 8 predicted proteins | sample 1539241 | NCBI WGS metagenome assembly ODAJ01 (sample SAMN02144231, study PRJEB22623) | gut metagenome | biome: sheep rumen | host: Ovis aries | place: New Zealand
AAGACAGAAATGGAGAGACTCATTGCAGACGCCAATGAGTATGCAGCTGCAAACGGCAAAGCGGCTGATCTTTCCATTGAGAGCTTTTCCGATATTGTCACGGCAATTGAACTGATACAGGAAAAGCAGGGTATTGCCGGAACAACGGCAAAAGAAGCGGCCACAACCATTGAGGGCGCTTTCAACATGACCAAGGCGGCATGGGAGAACCTTGTCGCGGGTTTTGCAAATCCTGACGCTGACCTGGGTGCACTGATGGACAACCTGATCGTGTCAATCGTCGGTGATCAGGAAGGGACTGGATTGCTTAATCGGCTTATTCCGGCTGTGGAAAGAGCTTTTCAAGGCATCGGACAATTTGTGCAGAAGGCGGCGCCGATCATATCTCAGTACCTTCCCGGACTGATGAGTGCGCTCCTGCCTGGCCTGCTTTCCGCTGCAACATCTCTTGTAATCGGACTTGTAAAAGCGCTTCCTACGCTCATCACAATAGTGATCCAACAGATACCGTCCATTGTCGGACAGATAAAAACTGCGTTAGTAGAAGCTGCGCCTGCACTGATCGAAGGCGGGAAAAACCTGATGAAGTCCATTTACGACGGATTGACGCAGGAGTTCCCGAAGATCAAACCGATCCTGGATGGCCTGGGAAAAATCTTCGAAACGGCTTTTAATGCAATCGGAACTGTAATTGATTTCTTCGTAGAGCATTTTGAAACCATCAAAACCGTTGTTGTGGCCGTTGGTGGTGCAATCGCCGCTGTTGGTCTTGTGGGTGTTATCGGAGGTATTGCCGGAGCGATCGGAACGGTTGTTGGTGCTATCGGTGGGCTGATTTCGGCACTCTCTATGATTAAGAGTTTTGCCGGACTTGTATCTGTTATTACCACTCTTGCAGGTGGGCCTCTTGTGCTCATTCCTGCTCTTATCGGTGCAATCGTGGCGGCAGTGATTTATCTCTGGAACACATCAGAGACCTTCCGCAATTTCGTGCTTGGACTGTGGGCAAAGATACAGGAGATTGTAGCCGGAGCGGTACAGGTATTCCAGAACCTCGGTGCAGCGTTCGCACTGATCTGGCAGGACATCGTTAATACGGCAACGGCAGTCTGGGAGACGTTAAAGAGTGTAGTCTCTGCCGGTGTAAACGCAGTAAAAGATGTGGTTACAAAGGTTATAAATGCTGTCAAGTCGTTTATATCCGGTGCCTGGAACGCGATCACAAAAACAATCACCAATGCCTGGAACACGATCAAGTCTAAGGTATCTTCCGCAGTTAATGCGGTGCGGACTACGGTGTCGAACGTATTTAATGCAATTCGGAATACCGTGGCTAACATTATGTCTGCCGTGCAGTCAAAGATATCAACAGCTTGGAACGCAGCAAAGACTACAGTTTCGAGTGTGGTTGATGGCATAAAAAATAAGATCAAAGGCGGATTTGAAGCCGCAAAAACCACAGTATCTAACATTTTTGGCAGTATCAAAGACAAAATCAAGGAAAAAATTGATGCGGCAAAAGAAGCGGTTTCAAGTGCGATTGAGAAAATCAAAAGCAAATTCAAGTTTAAATGGTCACTCCCGAAGCTAAAACTTCCTCATCCGAAGATTACAGGCAAGTTTTCGCTGAATCCTCCTTCTGTGCCTCATTTCTCCATTGAGTGGTACAGAAAGGCTATGGACGATGCATTTTTGCTTAATGGTGCAACCATCTTTGGTACGTCAGGTGGCAATCTGCTCGGTGGAGGAGAGGCAGGAAGAGAGATAGTAATCGGTGAGGAAAAAGCACTTGACATGATTGCAAAGGCATCTGGCAATCAGGAACTGCTCACAAGAGTCAATTACCTGATTCGCCTGCTTGAGTATTACCTCCCGAAACGCACAACAAACAGCCGTGAAATCGATAGGATGTTAGGGGCATTGCTATGATAAAGAGATTTACTTTAACAAATGGGAGGGGCGATGAACGTGACCTCCTCTCTATAGAGAAGTCCCCTACATTCCAGGTAGAAGGATTCGGCTACAGTGACGATACAGAGTTTATGAGAGTTGGAAACAACTTCGTTCCGCTTGAAGAACGTGCAGAGCAGAGGAGTCTTGAGTTTACCCTGTTAGTCTGGAAGTCGGTAGATGAGACCTACATGGACTTTGTCAGCTTTGCCAGGCATAACCCTCTCACACTGATCTATGAGAACGACACAGGAACATACTACATCCCTTGCCGTCTCAGGAGCATTTCAAAGATTGAAAAGGTAGGAATCGACATAAAGGGTGTGCCGGTGGTTCTCGCAATCATCAGCAATCCTTACACAAAGACACAGGCCTATAACTCAGGAGATGTGGGACTTGGAAAGTCATATGGAGATACAGGATATACATACGACTACACTTACTCGGCGGAAATTGTGAACACAGTAATATTGTACTCTGACAGTTACCTTGAATCTCCATGTGTGCTGACCATTTACGGTGCGCTCACCAATCCCACATGGAAACATTACCATGATGGAGATTTGGTAGAGACAGGGGCATATCTGGGAACTATCCCAGAAGGACACAGCCTTGTGATTGATTCCAAATCTGTCCCATACAGTGTTATCGAGTATGACGGAGGTGGTGAGATGGTGGCAGACAGGTATCAGCTATGTGATTTTTCCACCGAAAGATTCATGCACATCAATGAGGGACAGAATTCTTATGTAATCTCTCATGACGGACTCACTCCGGCATCACTCAGAGCGGAGGCATATATAGAGTATGAAACAGTATAATGTCGAGTTCTTTTCCTCCGATTTTACAAATGTCTCACACACGAATGTCTCCCTTGCATCCTACGATGAGGACTATATCAGCCTTGTAGATAACGAGATCACTGTAGTCGATACAGAGGTAGAGGTCGGCTATTACATCCGAATCAAAAAAGGCAGAACGGAATTTTTCGGTATTGTTAAGGGAGTGACAAGTCCGAGCGAAAGGGTAAAGGTCGTTTCCTATGCCAGTTTTCTGTCCCTGTTTGACACAGATGTGCTTTTCGATACTGACTTGCAAGGGAGCAGCACAACTCTTGAAAATGCGCTCAAGAACCTGATTAACGGACTGTTTTCCAGTAGTGATGCATCAATGAACATTACGGGCCTGACAATCCAGACAACCAGCAACACTCGGAATTGGGGATTTAACCTCAAGAGCGATACAGAGGGAAAACATCACTGCATCATCAATCTGTACAGCGTGCTTATCACGAGAGCACTGGAAAAGTATTCAGTTGTTGTAAAGGCTGTGCCGGATGTACAGGCAAAAACAGTTACCATGACAATCGGGACTGTCGGGGGTGAGACAGTCAACATTGATGCTGACCTCCCGAATATTGTCGAGAAAAGCATTGTAATCAAACAGACGAACCTGGATGTAAATAAGCTGATAGTCTACGACTCCAACGATTATGTAACGAAGCGGACATATTACAAACATCCAGACGGCACATATGACACCACCGACTCCAACAGGATCACTCCGGTCGTGCAGGAAATCCACTCGGTGACACCTGATGCAACGTCAGGAAAGACATTCGCAGAACTTGCCGACTCAGATGCTATACAGCTTTTCGGCGGAGCAAACTACAGCAACCTTATAGAACTGCACATGGTAAACGATGACAGCCTCGTGAAGCCTTACGAGATGGAAATCGGACAGGTGGTATCGGTAACATCTGCCGGACGCAGTTATACCTCAATCCTCACAGGGAAAACCATAGAAGAGCATACAAAGCTGACTTTTGGCTTGGTGCGGATTGATCTTACGAAGATACTCAAAAGGAGACAAATCAATGGCTATTAATCTCATTACATGGGCAGGACAGACGGTCACCCCCAAAGATGATGCGATTATACAGGACGCTTGTGCCGGACGCAGTGGCATCCTGTACGGGTGTGATGTGACGGCATCCGGCAATACCCTGACTGTGGCATCGGGATATGGTGTAATCAAAGGCAGACTGTTTGAGGTGACCAATGACAGCCTTAATATTTCCTTGCCGTCAAGCGGAACATTGAAAGGCGTGCTGTACATCCGTCTTGACCTTGCAAATTCATCTGAACCCATTGAGATTACTGCAATGACTGGCAGTACAGAACATCAGATGGAACAGGATGCAAATGCTAACTTCGATAGTGGTGTTTACGAGATGGAACTGGCAAAGTTTGACGTTAGTTCGTCTGGCATTAGCAATTTGACGGTATCGGAAAGCAAAGTCCCTTATAATCGCACTCCGGTATATCAGTCGATGGCTGATTTTGGATTGAGTGCGTCTGCGACAGTAAGTGTTTTAAGCATTTTCAGAAATTACATGGCGGACAACTCCGTCGCAATCCTTGGCAGTGATAGCATCAGTGATTTGCCATACGAAAATGCAAGCGGAATTTGTGTTATCGTCCGCAAAGATGCTACTCATGGAAAAGCATTTTTCTTTTCTGAAGGTGGAAAGCCTAATTATCAATATTACATGTCCGAATCGGACGGTGTTTGGATATATGAATGGATTCCCCTTGCGTCAGAGGATGATGTCTATTACACATATGGGCACAATTCTGGAGGTGTGCCCAACAAATATCAACTGCGCTTCGGATTAGGTGGATACATCACCAACGGCGGACAGGATATCCTTGCATATATCCCTCTCAACAGACGAGTGCCTGACGGATACAAGTTGGAGTTTAATAGAAGAGTGGGTGGCGTAACCGTAAGGCAGAATGGAAAATATCTGATCGGTTCTGGCACATCGAGTAATGATTTTGAGTCTGATGTATACACTACGTGCGCAACCTATGAAAACCTGGCTGTCTTCACTATCCATCGAGAAGGTGGATACGGCGGCGTTAACAATGCTCCTGTTGCTGTGCAAGGATGGGCAGAAGTGTGGATTGATGTGAGGTAATGTAATATGGCGGAAATTTTTAACTTTTATGTACAGGACAATCGCACAATCTTATTTCCCAGAAATAACCTGCTTGAGCCTATCATGCAGGAAGACCACAAGGTAGCAACGTGGCGATTCCGTATCCCGAAAGTCCTCAACGAGATTGACATGTCGAATTGGGCATGGTGGTTCGTCTTTGTTAATTCCAAGGGTCAGGAGTTTTCTCCTTCACTGACCCTTGTGGATGATCCTGACGAGCCGGACAGATTTTCTATTGCCGACTACGACATTGATTATGGAATTTCCAAGTTCCCTGGAGGATTCGAATTTTCCCTTGAAGCAATCAATGCCGATACAGGCGGCGAAATCCTCAACGAGTGGCATACCAGAACATACAGCCATAAGGTCACGAAGACCCTTCAGGGCAATCAGGCCGAATTTGTAGAGACGGAATCCGACATCATTTCCGCGCTGATTGTAGAAGTGCAGACCAAGGTCAATGCTCTTGTCGGCGGGGCTACTCCCGAAGTAAAAGACAGCATTGCCGAAATGACAGACCACAAGAAAATTTATGTGTTGTCAACCGATGGGAATTGGTATCGCTACAACGGCACTACATGGGTATCGGGCGGACAGTATGCATCAGGTGTGACCATTGACCCCACCCTCACCCAGCCAGGACAGGCGGCGGATGCTAAGGTGGCGGGGGATGAGATTGATGCGCTATCAGAAAACGCATACACAGCAATCGAATATGTATTAAAACCTAATACATATATTACACGCACTGGAGAGGATTATCATTATAACGGATGGACAGCAACCGGACACATTCCGGTTGTTCCGGGAGAAAAGATATATGTTTATAACGCCAAGACCACAGAATATTGTGCGTTTTACAAAAACGATGATACGTTTTTAAGGCGTGCAACGGTAGGTGTCGGAAGTCCATTTGTATTAAATGTACCAGAGGATGCATATTATTTTTCGTACTCCAACGCAACCGCAGATGTGTTTACTGCAATATATAGAGATGCGGGAATCGTTTCTATATTTGGTTCAAAACAACAAGTTGAAGAAATCGGCGAGTGGGTAACAGGCAATGTTACTTACGAACTCGAAAATGGACATATAGCCATTACTCTTAATGGGTGGACATATCAAGATTCAACGGTCGAAGTGAGAGTCAGGGAAGGCAGTTCCATAACACTTCCGCAAAATTCTGTTATCGGGATACATGATTATTCCGCTTATCGTCTTTTTGTTGGATGGAGAGATTCTGGCGGAACATATTATAGATCAGGCTGGCTGACATCTGATTTTAGATGCCCGATGGATGGTGAGTATACGCTTGTCATTACCAACAACCCTGCCGGAACAGATATATCAGTGGCTGATGCAGAGGCACAGCTTTTTGTATATGCGTATAATTCGATGGTATACGACAAATACAAAAACGATTCGTTGGGGCTATGGAAAAACGAACGGCTTTATGATATTGCTCACAGAGGGTATGTATTAGGGGGAGCACCTGCAGACACTGCGCCTGCGTATATTCAGGCTAAAGTACAGGGGTATAACGCAATAGAGGGAGACATAAGGGTAACAAGTGACGGAAAATACGTGATTCATCATGATGATGGAATGCCGTCCGATAATACATATAAAATATCTGAGCACACTCTTTCCGAACTACGCACCAACGCAAACATGGGAACGTATAACGGGAATACGGTACAGATTTTAACGCTTCGTGAACTGCTCAATATTGCAAAAAATATAGATGTTGTTGTGTTTTTAGAATTAAAGAGCGATTTGACGGACACTCAAATCGTTGAGGTGATGACGATAGCAAAAAACTGCGGAATGCAGGACCGTGTCCGATGGATAGCAAAAACAGGGAATGCATCTGTTTTTAGAGGCTTTTATCCTTATTGTTATCTTGCGGTTTTTAACACGATTGATTACACATTGATACAGCCTCTCGTTATTTCTGGACACCCTGAAAGAACATTCGTTTATACTATGTCCACAAATATTACGGATACTCTTGTCGAAAATTGTGCAAACGTAAATCTTGGAGTTGTCGGATGGTGCGTAACGTATGATTGGATGTTTCCTGATGGATGGACTGACGCAAGCGTCAAAGCGGAAATTGTGCGAGCGCTCGACTGCGGAGCGTGGGGGATGGCGCTTGACTGGTGGACAGTTAGCAAAATTATGGGAGAAACATATCAGCAATATATTTAAATAAGGAGACCACTCCATGAATGAAAGGACTGTAAATGGCGCTGACATACTGCTTTGAGAGCGCATACGTTGCGAGGACGCTTGCGAGGTGTAAACGGAATGACCTTGCCGTTGTTGATACCGAAGGACATGAGCTTTCCGTCAAAAATGCTGTCAGCCGTGGCGTGTGGGTGTATGGATACCTCAATGTAGGGGCGTTGGAAAAACAGCGTCCCTATTACGAGAAATTCAAGCACCTGAGACTTGCCAGGTACGAAGGGTGGGATGGCGAATACTGGATTGACCCGACTGCGCGAGAATGGCAGGAGCATATTATCAGCCTTGCAAAAGAGATTAAGGCTACCGGTGCAATCGGGCTATATCTCGATAACACAGACATTTATTACGAGATTCTCGAAAAACAAATCCGCAAACAGTACAACCGAAATCTTCCATCTGCGCAAGCTGTCTACACGGCACTCAGCAACATGATTCTCAAAATCAATGCATTAGGCTTAATCGTAATGCCGAACGGTGGGGATGTATTCGTGAGAAAATTCATCCGGGCACATCCCAATGTCATCAAAACTGTCAATCAGGAAAGCGTCTTGTATCAAGACGGAAAAAGGCAGTCAGCAGAGGATACGGAGTATTATACAAAGTATCTCGACTGGTGCAGGAAAAAGGGTATCTATGACAGAGGGATTGAATATCCCAAAACCAAGGCGCAAGCGGTACATGCGCAACTGTATTACAAGAAACATAAATGGCAAGGATGCTATATTTCATGGCATAAGGACTTGAGGGGAGACTGATGGCAAAATACGAAATCTCAGGCACAAGCACACCGAGCAAAGTCCCGTATAAATGGGGACTGCTCAAATTCGGGATGAAGGTCACGGCAAGACTTCAGCCGGAAGTCAAAGCAAAGCCGTGTTCGTTCTCACCGATTGACGGACTCACGAAGATTGAGGTCTGCGACCAGATCACAGACAGCACAGATACAGTCTGGTGCTATTGCAAGGTCGGCAACCTTTACGGATTTATTCTGTATACATCCATCCGTGACTATCTCAGGACACCCGGACAGAGCATCGAGAAGGTTGCGAGGTGGGTTATCAGCAACGATTTTTCCACCGATGAGACCAGACGCAAAGCCCTGGAATCGCTCGGCTACAACTATGACGCTGTGCAGAAAGTTGTCTCCGACCTCATGCCGAAACCCGCTCCGGCAAAGTCCCATAAATTTGCTGTATGGGCAGTGAATTTTATGGAAGACGACGAACGGCAATTCGGCGATTGCACAGCGGTACTGCAGTACAACGAGGATGGCTCGGTCCGGCATTGTGTCCTTATCGACTGCGCAAAATATGCCGCTGCTTATGTGGTTGTGCGGAAACTCAAAGCGCACGGAGTAAATCGGATTGATGCAGTCTGCATCAGCCATGCTCACGGAGATCATTACGGGGGACTCAACTACATCATGAAGCACATTCCGGTCAGTCACATCTATGTCCCTGATGTTACGGAACTCAAACGCTATCAGTCCGGCTATGCATCCGCTATCAAGTCTCAGGCAAAGAAAGCACCGTCTACATACCTCAAGGCGGGGACTGGATTCTCGATCGGAGACATTAAATGCAAGTGCGTTTTTATCTGTCCCGCCAATAAGCTGTCGGAACACGATGATCATCACTTTGTCAACAATGAGAGCATGGTTCTCAGGTTTGACCTTGACGGCATCATCTACCACACAGCAGGTGACTTGCAGAATCCGGCGAACAATGTGCTTATCAAAACCGTTTCGAATCTGAAAGCGGACATCTTTAAATGCCAGTGGCATGGAGATGCCAATGCCTGTAATGAAGCAATCTGTAAGGCTGTGAGACCGAAATATGCGTTTTCCAATTACCATCATAAGCCGAGCATGAGCGGGCGTGGTACGACTCGCAAGAGGCTCAAGGCAGTCGGAGCAATCTTTTATGACAACTACACATGCGGAGACATCTACTTCTATGTACAGAACGGTATTATCACAGTAAAGACAGGTAAGAAAGGATAACAGCTATGGACTTTTTACAGGCAGCAGCAATCGCACTTATCAGCGGAGGGCTTGTGTCATTGATTGAATTTCTTATCCGGCGCAGTGACGAGAAGCAGGACAAAAACAGTGAAGTCCTCAAAGCTATCCAGAGCCTTGCCGACAAGATCACCGGCATCGAGAACCGCATGGACAAAGAAAATGCGGATGAAGCACGCAGGAACATTTTATCTTTCGATGATGAACTCCGAAGAGGTGTACCTCATTCCGAAGAATCATTCAACCAGGTATTGCAGGATGTTAAGTTTTACCGACATTACTGCCGAACCCATACCGATTATGAAAATGACAAAGCAACAAGTGCGATCAATCATATTCGTGAAACATACCAGGCCGTAAAGAACGAGAATAAGTTTATCTGATGGAGGTATACCACATGAAAGTCGAAATCATCACTCTTATTATCCGACTTGTTATTGCTGTTATGACTGGAATCTGCATCCCTGCTTTTAAGCACTGGCTTGATGTAAAGGCAGAAAATGAGAAGTTTGCGCAGATCAGGCAGACCGCAGAGACCGCTGTTTATGCTGCGGAACAGCTTATGCGCAAGACAGACCCAACCGGAGAAGAGCGCAGGAAATATGCGCACAAACTCATTGCTGCGACCGCGATGCGTCTTGGTATCGCACTTACGGATAACGAGATTGATTCCATGATCCAGGCAGCAGTAAAAGAGCTGAATTTCTTTACACATGAGGAGATTGCAGATGCACAAACCGTGGATAATCATTGATGTATCACAGCACCAGGGCAAGATCAACTGGGA
>ODAJ012115772.1_pt1 | contig 10007 bp, 6 predicted proteins | sample 1539241 | NCBI WGS metagenome assembly ODAJ01 (sample SAMN02144231, study PRJEB22623) | gut metagenome | biome: sheep rumen | host: Ovis aries | place: New Zealand
TTCGGGCCGTTCTCCGGCGGGACAGGCTCCATTTCGGGACGAGCCGCTACGTGCTTTGGGCTGCGCCATATTTCCTGTGGTGCTTTTTAATCTTTTGCTTGAATCCGGTCGGGCTTCACATGTTCGGCTCCACGATGATTGGCGGACGCCACTATTTCCATCTCGTTCTTGGATTCGTCACGTTGTTCGTCCTTTCGCAGATCGGTTTTTCGGAGCGGAGTCTGCGACTTCTGTTCTGGGGGGTGATTTGTTGTGCTTTTCTTCGTGCAGGTTTGGGTTTTGTCGGTTTTCTCGAAGACACGGAAGCGGGCGACGAAGTCCACACCCGGTACTATCTCGAGGCATTCGGTTCGATCATTGCCATCGTCCTTTGCAGGAACGGTCTTCGAAGAATCGTTTTCTCCCCGGGTCTCTTCTTGACCTGTTTCGTCTGTTCCGGGCTTGTTCTTCTCTCCGGGAAACGGTCCGCCGTGGGATCGTTGCTCGTGTTGCCGATCTTTTTGATGTTCCTCCGGAGGAAAGACTATTTCTTCACCGTCGCCTGCGGTTTCCTGGCTGCCGTCGCCCTCGCGATTTTCGTGGCGGGCCACGGCCGCTTCTACGAACTTCCTTACAGTGTTCAACGCGGACTGAGCTTTCTTCCCGGAAAATGGGAGCAAGGTCTTGAACGAATGGGATTTCACGACGATTTCCGAGCCGAGTTGCACCGCCGGGCGAAAGTCATCATCCACGAACACCCGTGGGTCGGACGCAAGGGCCTGGCCATGGACGCGCGCGAGATTTCGTGGATCGTCCTTTACACGGGCGCCAGCGATACGATGTGGGGCGGCCACGAGTTGTCCGGCAACTGGCACAACAAGTTTTACGGTATGTGGGCCGATTTCGGGGCTGTCGCGCCGTTCGCGTGGTACGGGTTCGTCATTGCGGTCGTGATTTGGGGGTGGCGGCGCCGAAACGATTATCTTGACGATTCTTTCGCATCCGCGTTTTATCGCTACTGGCTTTTTGCCATGTTCATGGACTTGGTCTTGGCCTATGGACATAGTGCGAACACGCCCTTCAGCCGTTGGCAGACATTCGGCCTCCTGTTGGCGTTGCACAACATGCGTCAAGCACAATTGAATGCGGTGCCAGTCTCTTCCTCCGGCGTTGCCGGCGTCCCGGTTGTTGCGTCCGCCATCTCATGAAGGCCCTCTGGTTTTCCCACTTCGATTCCATTCTGCCTTCCGTCGGCGGATCGGTTTTCTGCGGTTGGATCGAGGGGCTTTTGAAAGCCGTTCGCAGCGTTCCGGATCTGGAGCTCGGCGTGGCTGCGTTTTCGGATTCCGACGAGGATGCGACATCACGGAACGGTATCACGTATTTCGGGTTGCATCACGACACTTCGCTTCGGAGCCAGTGCGTTCGTTTTTTTGACGTCTCCGCGCGTGACGGTTCCGACGTCGACGCATGTCTTCGCGCGGTCGAACGATTCAATCCCGACGTCATCCACGTGTTCGGAACGGAAGGGCCGGCCGGACTTTTGACGAGGCTGACGCCCGTTCCCGTCCTGATCCATTTGCAAGGGTTGTTGGGGCCGTGTCTTAATTCGTGGGTTCCGCCGTTTTATTCCGTCCGGGATCTGCTGGTCCGGACGGGGCGTTCGCCCCTTCGTCTCGCGCGGCAGTGGCACGCTTGGCGTTTCAACCGGCATGCGGCGGCGCGGGAACGCGAGATCCTTCGCAACGGCCGGTTCTTCCTCGGCCGGACGGAGTGGGACCGGACCTATGTTTCCCTCTATGCTCCCCAAGCCCGATATTTCCATTGCGACGAAGTGCTCCGTCCGGAGTTTTTGGAACCGTCGAATCGCCGCCCGCCCGCAAGTCCCGTTTTCGTCTCGACGCTTTCGGGTCCGCTTTACAAAGGGCACGATGTTGTGCTCAAGACGGCGAATGTTCTTTGCGAGACGGGCCACACCGATTTCGAATGGCGAGTGTTCGGTGTGGATGATTTTCGGTTCGCCGAGAAGAAGACGGGAATCCGTGCGGGCGACGTCCACGTCCGACCGATGGGACTCGTTCCCGGTCCGGTCCTTCGCGACGAACTTCTGTCCTGTTCGGCATACGTCCATCCGTCTTACATCGACAACAGCCCGAACAGCGTCTGCGAGGCGCAGGTTCTCGGCGTTCCGGTCGTGGCGACCAACGTCGGCGGCGTTGCGAGCATCGTCGAGGAGGGAAGGACGGGGTTTCTTGTTCCTGCGAACGATCCGATTGCCATGGCGACGCGGATGCTTGACGTCGTTTCCGGCAAGGCGGCTCTTCCGCCCGGCTGGACCGATGCCGTCCGGGAACGACACAACCCGGAAAAGATTGCCGCGAGAGTCCTGGACATCTACAAGGGCGTCCGCGCGCTGTCCCGTGCCGGCGGGTGCGGCACGGAATCGGCGGGAGGACGGGCATGAAACTGTCCATTATCACCGTCTGCTGGAACGACCGTGAGGGGCTGGAGAGGACTCTCCGGAGTACGTTTGAATCCCAGCCATCTTTCACGGATTGGGAGCAGATCGTGGTCGACGGTGGCTCCACGGACGGAAGCCGTGAGGGTATTCTCCGTTGGAAAGACCATCCCCGGATGGGCTGGTGGGTGTCGGAGCCCGACACTGGCATCTACAACGCGATGAACAAGGGCCTGGCGCATGCGAACGGCGACTGGGTCCTGTTCCTGAACGCGGGGGATTTCCTGATGCCGGATGTTCTTGCAAGGGCGTTCGCCGAGTTGTCGGACGCTGACGTGGCCTACGGCGACATGTTTTTTGCGCGAAGCCCGTCGAACTCCCGCCTCGTCCGCTATCCGGACGGATCCGAGGTGACGCCGACATTCTTTCTGTTCCGGAGTCTTCCGCACCAAGCCACTTTCATCTCTCGCGAACTTCTGCGTAAAGCCGGTGGATACAGCGAGGACTACCGGATTGTCTCGGACTCGAAGTTTTTTCTGGACTGCGCCCTGTCCGGAACGGTCCGGTTTAAGCACTTCGCTTTTCCCGTCTCGGTGTTCGCGACGGGTGGCGTCTCGACAGATCCGGACAAACTGGAATCCGGACTTGAAGAGCGCGTTCGCTGGCTTTCCGGTGTTTTCGGCGAATATGCTGCTCGCAAGGCTACTTTTCCTTCGCCGCCGTGGTGGGCCGGGGAGTCCGTTTGCCGGGAGGCGATCCGGGACCATGGTTTCGCCCGGTTGCTTTGGGCCTCGTGTAGATGGTCCCGGTTTTGGTGGCGGATTCCGCCGGTTCGTTTCCTTCTGAGAGGGTTTCTTGCCGTCGGCGCACGAGTTACCCGCCAGTTCCGCCCGTGACGACTCGGTTCCGTTCCGTTTGTCGTCCGATCAGGACTTTTCGTCCGCACCATCCGGCCAGACGGGGCATGCGCCGACGGAGTAGCGGAAGAACCAGTTCAATGCTTTCCACGAAGGCCCGGGGACGGAACCAGACGGAGAGCCCAAGGTAGGTCGCCGCTCCCAGCGGAACGGCGACAAGAAGAGAGAGAGCATGTCCCGCTGCGGAAGGCAAGGGGGCGAAAATCGAGGAAAGTGCGTCGATGACGGGACGGACGATGCAGAACATCGTCCCGGCGAGTAGGGCGGACGGAGCCAAGTCTCGAAGCTGCATCCTGGCCGTGTAACCGAGAAGCCTTCCGTTTACGGCCATGTTGACGAGAACGGAGAACGGCGACAACACGATTGCGGCGGAGAGGACGAAAAACAGAACGCCGTGCCGAATTGTGAGGGCCATCACGATCAATCCGACTCCTTTCTTGACGACGTCTAGCCAAAGATAAACGTCGCTTCGTCCAATTGCCGCAATGGCGCTTGTGTTGATGGCGTTGACGGGTAGGAGCGAGAAATTGAAACATGCCACGATGACGAAGGGAACCGCCGGAATCCACTGGTCGCCGTATATCAGGAGCATAGTGGGTTTCGCGCATGCCGCCAAACCGGCAAGTGCGGGGAATACAAGGTAGGACGCAGCTTGGATCATTCTCCGCATGGCTTCCCTGATCTTGTCCGGTTGGTCTTGAAGTTTCGAGAGGGCCGGAAAACTGACTCCCAGAATTGCCCCGTCAAGAGTTTGGGAGAGTATGCTGGGGATGGTTCTGCCTTTGGAGACATAGGCCAAATCGGCCGGCGTGTAGACTTTTCCGACGAGAAAGCCGTATAGATTTCCGTAGACGGAATGAATCAAGCTGGACGTCGCCATTTTCCAACCGTAGGAGAAAAGAGGTTTGAGCGATTTGAAACTGAATATCAGGCGGGGCCGCCACGCCACGATCGTCCACCATGCGACAACGCTGGTAACGCCCGCGACAAAAGAAGACCAGACAAGTGCCCAGACTCCGTATCCGCCAAAAGCGAGTGTCACGCCGACCGTTGCGGAAACAACCGCCACGATCATTGTCACGCGAAAACGCAGATGGAAGAGCATTTTCCGGGAGAGTTCGGCGCTTTGAACGGAATTGACGGCTGAAAAGACGAGTTGAAGCGCCGCGACACGAGTTATGGGGCGAAGCTCGGGAACGTCGTAGAAATCCGCAATCCAAGGTGCGGCGAAAAACAAGGCGAGATACAATGCGCCGGATACGGCGAGACTCAAATAGAAGACGGAATTGAACTCGAGCTCCCCGACTTCCTTCTTCTGGACGAGCGCGTTCCCGAAGCCGCAGTTTGCAAGTGCACCCGCGACGATCAGGAAAACGGAAAGGATTCCAACCGTTCCGTATTCGTTGGGCGTGAGAATCCGGGCCAAGACCATCGTGACCAAAAACTGGACGATTTGGACGGAAAACCGTTCCAACGTGACCCATGCCGCTCCTCGGACGGCGGCCTGCCGCAATTCACCCGCCATCTTCTATCGTCCCAGCAGGGTTCGTAGATGGTCCACGATCGCCCGGGAGGCGTCGTTCCCGCGAAGTCGCGCCGCGCGGAGGGCCACGAGCCGTCTCTCCTGTTCCGGATCTGCGCCCTTCTCTAGTAGCAGGGCGAGCCGGTCGAACAGTTCTTTCTTGTCACGGGCCTGGTAATAGGTTTCGAAAAGGTCTCGGGACGGAGGAAGGAACGTCACGCCGTTGTCGGTCCTGCGCAGGTGGAGGACCGGCTTTCCCGTGGCACCGAATTCGGTGAGGAAGGAGCAGCTGTCGGTAATCAGCAGACGGGCCTCCAGAAAATGCCGGCGGTAGTCTGAATCAAGGCAGACCTCGCCGATTTCTCCCCACGCCTCGTAGTATCCGGAGGCTTCCTCCTCCGTCATCGTTTCCGTCTTGACCAGAAACGACCGCAAGAGCGGATGGGGCTTGAAGACCCAGCGGAACTCCGGGTGTCGTTTCGCGTAGTCCAGCATCGCGCGTCCGCTCCAGTCGAAGGTCGAGAACGCGTACACGTATTGGTGCGAGGGGTGGGGAATCGTGTGGTGGGGTGCGTAAACGACGCATCCGAATGGCGGGGGGACGGACGGAGCGTCCTTGTAGTCGTCGAGGGCGGGATGCCCGAGACCGGTGAAGCGCGGTGCGTAGAGGCGGAACGGATAGGCGCTCTGATAGAGGTCCGCCCACGCGTCGTTCAAGGCGAAGTATTCGAACAGGAACCGGTGCAGCGTCTGGCGTCCTTCCACCTCGACGTCGCCGTGGCTCGGGACGAAGTAGGGGACGAAGAACGTCAGCGCGAAGCGGGAGACGGGCCCCGGCGTCTGCATCCACCGCGGTCCCCAGGGTTCCGAGTAGAAGACCAGATCCGGGGCGAAGGAGGCGAGATCGACGCCTTCCCGAGGGCGGAGCCGGTATGCGCGGACGTGGGGCGCGCCTTCCCGGTCGAGGGTCGACTCGAAGTCCGTGTGCAACGCGTCCAGTTCATCGTCGGACATCTCGCCGGGTGACTGGTGGTTCCAGTCCGTCAGGCAGACGACGGGCTCGAAGAGCCCGGACTCCTTCATTTCGCGGAATAGGTTCCGGCATTTCCACTTGGCGGGTTCGCCGACCAGAAAGAGAACCCGGAAAGGTTTTCCGTCCTTTCGTCCGCGAAGCCGCCGCAACGTCCGGACGTACCGGGACTTCGCGAGGGGGATGCCGACGAACGGCCACACGTTCTCTCGTCCCCAGAGGGCGAAGCGGAGAAGGTGAATCTTTCCGAGAATCGTTTTCAGGATCCGATTGCGTCGCATGACTGGACCGATTCTACTACATCATCCCCGTGAAAACAATCGTCTCGATTTCATGGCGAGTTTTGAACAACATTTGCCGACTCCGTTTCGACGGACGTCTCTCGCCAACCGCCGAAACGAGTCGCAACACGCAGCTCGGAGAGGATGAAGCGTTTTTCGGACACTCCAATATGTTTGACAATTGTCCGGATTCAAAAAACGTCCGTGGAGATTCCAGTCTTCGCGAAGCATGTCGAAGAGTCGTTGCCGGAAGATTCGGTTGTCTTTCGATTGGTCCATGTTCTCGAGATTCCAGAGAATCCTTCCAAAATGCCACCCCAGACATGTGACGAAGGTCGATTCCGCGGCACGTTCTGCCAAAAAGCGGAGTTGTTCCCGTCCGGCCAGAACGGCGTTGATGCGAGGGGGGGACCATTTGTATCCGCCGCCCGTGATGCTCGCCGGGTTCACGAAATAGGCATAAAGGGGTTCGTCGACAAGGGCGATTTTCTCGGTCGCAAACAGCGTCTTGTAGGTCGTGAACATGTCCTCGTGGGCTTTGCCGTCATCCGGGAAACGAACCGATTGCCAAAGGTGAAGGTCGTAGAGTTTTGCGCACGCCATGTTGCCGATGAACAAACCGTCGGTTCCATGTTCGGAGCACCAAGAGAAGAAGCCGTCGGGAGAGAGGGTCTTGTCGTGTTTTTCCGGAGAGGCCGGCGGAGCGGACGTCTCGAAGCGTTCCGGACGCCAATACCGGCAAACGGCGATTTGTGCGTTCGCGGATTCGGCCGCTTGCTTCATTCGTTCCAGATAGTGGTGGTCGAGCCAGTCGTCGCTGTCCAGAAACGTGATCCAACCATCGTGCTTTCGGGAAAGGACGTCTTCGATTCCCGTGTTCCGTGCGGCTCCGAGCCCGCCGTTTTGTCGGTGGAGAACTCGGATTCGGATGTCCCGACTCGCCCATTCGTCGCACGATTGGCCGGAGCCGTCAGTGGATCCGTCATCGACAAGAACGATTTCAAAGTCTTGCAAAGTTTGAGAAAGAACGGACTCCACGCACCGATCCAGATACGGCGCGACGTTGTAGACTGGAATGACGAAAACGGTTTTCATCGAAGTGAGTGTGTTGAAGAATGGCTGATACAAAACACTGATGAGAGGCACGCGATTGAGGATTTGAAATCTTTCGACGATGGCATTGCTTCTCCAATGTTTCCGGATCTTGCGGGAGAGCTTATCGCGTTGTGCAATTGAAGCGGTTGCAAGGACCGAATGCGCGATGGGGGCATTTTCCGTTGCGTCCCGCCGTCAAGTTGCCTCCGCAACGCATTCGGATAATCCCTGAAAAAGATTTCCATCAGGCATTTCGCGTAGCGCCGAACCTTGCCGAGAGTTGAACAAGGATTGTTCGTTTTGAAGGACTTCAGCGTGTCGGCATCGGATGAATCGATGTAGTATCCAAAGCGGGTTTTGACCAGATCATCGATTTCTCCCGCGGGTCGGAACCGGACTTCCGTGTTTGGCCTTCCGATTGCCCTCATCAGGAGAATCGCATTGTTCATGTGGGCTTTACCTTCAGGATAAAGCGGCTTTCCTTCCAGATCGAATGTGTCGGGCACCATCCATTTCTTCGTCCCGTAGGATGTTGTCACTTCCGGGCGATTTACACCCAATTCGCGCGTCTTGTCACGAAAGTCGAAAAGACGATGCAACGCCATCGGAAACAAGATCGACAAAACGGCTGCCGCGAAAGACGCGCGACGCAGGAAAGGATTCCATGACCGACATTGGGCAATCCATTCCAAGACCGCGAGCAAGGCACACGACTCAAACGCCGCCAACCATGGATAGTAACGGAGATACCCCATGTATTGTTTCGGGAAAACGGACAGCCCGAGGATTAGCGACAGGGCGAAAAAACGCCACTTCCGAAAGGCGAGAAGCGCCAGAAACGACGCCCAAATGGCAATCCGGCTTTTGTGGGGCAGCGGAGAGAGTTTTCCCGAGCCGGGCCAGGAATAGTCCCAAATGTACTGGTGCGGGGAAAAGTCTTTCCGTCCGAGTTTCCGGTTGTACCAGGCGCGGACGAGTTTCGGGCTGGTGTAGGAGTTGAACCAATTGCCCCAGTAATCCATGCGGCGCCAATCGTCGTTTCCGATTTTGCAGTCGGCGGGAATGTTCATGCGGGGAAATCGGGCTTCGTCGATCGTTGTCAGAGGATAGAGAGGATGTCCGGAATCGCGCAGCGACGTTCCGTAGGGATTGAACGACACCACGGACGAAGCCAGAAAAACGCACACGGCGGTAAGGGCGCACGTTCGGGCCGCCTGAAGGGATTCTCGGATTCCGTATTTTACCGCAAACGCAACGGCAAAAACGCTCCAGAACGCAAGGGCGGCCGCACATCCAGAGAGTTTGCAGTTCACCATCCAGAACGTGAAGGCGGCCAACTGGAGCGGCAGAATTTTTCCCCGTTCCAAAGACGCGCACATTGCAAAGAGAAGTCCTCCGGACGCAATTGCGAGGGCTTCGTCGACGTAGGTTGTCACAAGCGCCCAGCGCAACAAGGCGAGCGCGGCAAGGACGCCAAGCAACGGATGTCGGCTCGAACACCGGATTGCGGAGAACAGCGTGCCGACCGAAAGGAATACAATAATGGGAAATGTGATGGCCAACGGATCGCATACGAAGAAAGACGCGCACGCGTTGAAAACGCCCGCCGTTTTCGCAAGGTAGGCAACGGAGACCCAAGCCTGTCCATCAGGTTCAAGTCCAAGCCGTTCCAGAATCCCGAACGCTTGCGGATCCAGAACCGGATTCCAACCCAGCACCAAAAGACGAATGGTCGGAAGATGGTATTTCATATTGTCCGTGTACTGCGCTTCGTCCAACATCCACGGAGCGAGGCACCAGAAAAAAAGCAGAACACAAACAAACAAGATGTCGGCAGAAAGCGCAACTTGCCAACGTCTCCGGACAAGCGGAACGACCAAGACCGGAATCACGGTCATCCACCATTGCCATGCCGCGCAGTGTCCACCAAAGAAAAATGAGGTACAGGCCAGAAAGACGACCAACAACGGGAATGCCAGAATCTGAATTTCGAAGACGTGCAAAGCGAGCCGGAAGTGTTCCTTCCAAGTTCGCAGCACGCCAGTTTGGGAAAGGTCGATCATATCAGATTTTTCCAATTTCGGCCGCCAACGCAAGCGCCCGCTCTACGACGACGTCGGTGTTGTAGTGCTGCCATTCGCCCCACCGGCCGAGCCCGAAGACGCGGCTCGCCGCGGCTTCCGCGAGAAGCGCCGCCATCGCCTCGTTCTTGCCGATCGTGTTGAGCGGATACGAATATTCCGACGAATGCCGGAACGCGCCGGGATGGAGCGGGACGTTGCGCTCTCGGCGCGTCTCGCGCCAATAGCCGCGCGCGCCGGGGACGAAGTTGCTCCGGACGAGCAGACGGTGCTCCGGGAGCTCCGGGTCAGGCAGGTAGATCCACTGCGCGGGCGTGTCGAGCGTCTCCGGGACGTAGTCGACGTCGACCGACGTGTGCCGGAGACGGCCGATCGTCGCATGCGCTTCGGGCGAAAGCCCGTCGACGCGTCCGAACGCGGGCCAGGGGGCGGTGTTGACGACGACGTCGGCCTCGATTTCCCCGTTCAGGGTCCGGGACGCGACGTCTAGCGTTCGCACCTCCGTTCCGGCGACGAGCCGTGGGCCGAGCGCCTCGGCCATGCGCCGCCAGACCTCGCCGATTCCGGTCGTTTTTGGGTAGTGGAACACGGCGTGGCCCGGCTGGACCGCGTGGGGGCGCCGCTCCTCGCAGCTGCGGAGCGTG
>ODAJ012124023.1_pt1 | contig 10007 bp, 7 predicted proteins | sample 1539241 | NCBI WGS metagenome assembly ODAJ01 (sample SAMN02144231, study PRJEB22623) | gut metagenome | biome: sheep rumen | host: Ovis aries | place: New Zealand
TTATTTGTAGAATTTTTCTTATAAAAATCATAATTATTTAAAATTTCTAAAATACCTTCTGCCAGATTCATAGAATTTTCATTTTTGCAAATTACTCCATTTTCTTTATCTTTAACAAGCATTCGAGATAGGCCAATTGGGCAATCTGTTGCAACACACGGAACCCCTAATAAAAGAGCTTCGCAAAGTGTGTTTGGCATTCCTTCGTATCTCGACGATAAAACAAACACCGAGGATTTGCTTATTTCTTCAAATATTTTGTCGGAAAATGGGTGTAAGGAAATTTTGTTTTCTAAACCTAACTTATTAATTTTTGATTGCAAATTATGGCTTTCGCTCCCGTTTCCAAATATTTTCAATTTATAATCAGGAATGATATCTCTAATTTGCGAAAAAGCATCAATTAAAAGGTCGAAACCTTTCAATCTTTCCAATCTTCCAGCTGAGATAATATATTTCTCTGTACTTTGCTTTAGATTCGTTGGAACACGACAAGGATTAATAATAATAGATGATTTACATTGTATTTTTTTCGGAAAATATTTTAAGGCATATTCCCCTTGGAAAACTATGTGATTTGCATTTTTAAAAGTAATCATTCTTAAACATTTGTAAATAATATTTTTAGTTTTATGAGGATCACTTCTTTCAGAACAAATAAAAGGAATATGACATTTTTTTGCAGCTTTTGCAGCATAGAAACTAGGGGTTGTGAGAAAAGATACAACAACATCAGGATTATACCTATTGAATTCCTTTTTCAAGGCATTTGATTTAAAGATTGGAATTGATGAGATCCTTGATTTTTTAGTAATATTAATTACTTTTATTTTCTCGCTAATTTCATATGTTCTACTTGTCGGCTTGCTTGTTAAGAAGACGTAAACATCATGCCCCTCTTTTTCCCAAGCGTTAATCAAAATTGAAGCAACCCTTTCCGCCCCACCTTTGTATAAAGAAGAAATAACAAATGCAATTTTCATATTAATAAGAATACAATTTTTTGTTGGTTTTATAAATGATAATCAAATTTTATTTCAGTGTTTTTCTATAATGATTTAATATATTAAGGTCTTTAGTATACAAAGTTTTTGTAAATTGTATAATAAATTGAAGTAGTTTAGAAAGGAGCAAAATGATGAAAGGAATAATTTTAGCTGGTGGTAAGGGCACAAGACTTTATCCAATGACCAAAGTTGTCTCTAAACAATTGTTGCCTGTTTATGATAAACCATTGATATATTATCCTCTATCAATTTTGATGTTAGCATCAATAAGAGATATATTAATTATTTCGTCTCCACATGATATTGGTTTATATCGGTCACTATTAGAAGATGGCTCGAAACTTGGTATTCATATCCAGTATGCTGTACAAGAAGAGCCAAATGGCTTAGCCCAAGCCTTTTTAATAGGCGAAGAATTTATTGGTAAAGATAATGTTTGTTTAATTTTGGGCGATAATGTTTTTTATGGACAAGATATGACCAGTGTATTAAAAAGCGCTCTAGAACAGAAAACCGGTGCAGTTATTTTTGGTTATCCTGTTAAAGACGCTAGGAGTTTTGGTGTTGTTGAATTTGATGAAAATGGAAAAGCTCTTTCAATTGAAGAAAAACCTTTAGTTCCGAAAAGTAACTATGCAGTGCCTGGTTTGTATTTTTATGATAACGATGTAATAAGTATTGCTAAAAATATCAAACCATCAAGTCGCGGGGAATTAGAAATTACGGCAGTAAATAACGAATATTTGAAACGAGGTAAACTCTTTGTTACATTGATGGGAAGAGGAATGACCTGGTTAGATACAGGCTCTCCATCAGGAATGTTACAAGCAGCAGAATTTGTTAATACCATTCAACAAAGACAAGGTTTTTATATTTCTTGTATTGAAGAAATTGCCTGGAGGCGTGGTTTTATTTCGGCTGAGCAATTGATGAAGTTAGGTCAAGAGCTTAAAACAACTGAATACGGACAATACCTTTTAAGTTTGGTTAAAGGGGTTAAGAAATGACGATATTAGTCACTGGTGGAGCCGGTTTTATAGGTTCTAATTTTATTTATCTTCTTTTGGAAGAAAGACCTGAATGGAAGATAATTTGCGTTGACGCATTAACCTATGCGGCTAATTTTCACACTTTAAATAAAGCGTTACAAAAGTCTAACTTTATTTTTTATAAAGAAGATATTCGTAACAAAGATGGCATTTTTAAAATTTTTCAGAAAGAAAGACCAGATATAGTAGTTAATTTTGCTGCAGAATCACATGTTGATAGAAGCATTGAAAACCCATCTATCTTTTTGGAAACAAATATTATGGGCACACAAGTATTAATGGATGCTTCTATTGAATATGGTGTGAAAAGGTTTCATCAAGTAGGTACGGATGAGATTTATGGAGACCTTCCGCTTGACAGACCTGATTTATTTTTTACTGAAAAAACCCCAATAAATACATCATCTCCATACTCCACAAGTAAAGCAGCTGCTGATCTTCTTGTGATGGCATATCATAGAACTTATGGTTTACCAACTACAATAAGTAGATGTTCGAATAACTATGGTCCATTTCAATTTCCTGAGAAGCTTATTCCGTTGATGATAAATAACGCAATAAACAACAAACCTCTACCAGTTTATGGTGAAGGAAAAAATGTTAGAGATTGGTTATATGTTAAAGACCATTGTTATGGAATTTTAGCAGTTTTGGAAAAAGGCAAAGACGGTGAAATATATAATTTAGGTGGGCATAATGAGAAAGCCAACATTGATATTGTAAAAATAATTCTTAGAGAATTAGGCAAACCAGAATCGCTTATAACTTTTGTAGCTGATCGTAAAGGACATGATTTAAGATATGCAATAGATGCAACCAAGGCAATGAAAGAGTTGGGTTGGAAACCAACAATTCCATTTAAAGATGGTATTAAGCTAACAATTCAATGGTATAAAGAACATATGGATTGGATGAAGGAATGCACGAGCGGCGAATATCAAGAGTACTATAAAAAACATTATTCAAATTAATATTAAATATTAATTAATAGGAAATATTAGATAACCTTATTGGTAAAAAAGATATTGCAAAAGACTCTTTAAATATGACTCAGGTAATAAAAAGATTGAGAGATTACATTAAACTCCAGGCTTTTACTAAGAGAGATTTATTATTAGTATCTGGGTTTATTTTTGCTCTGCCATTTTTAATTTTTTCTTGGCTTTTTACGGTCACAAAAGACCCTAGTGAAATCATTTTTAAGCCGTATATGATGATTATTTGTTTCTCAATTTCTATGCTTTCATGGGTAACTCTATTTTTCCTTGAAATAAAGGATAAACGAGTGGAAAACCGGCTTTTTTTGTGGATTTTTTTATTTTTTCAAGTCTTTAGTTTAGTTGTTGTTCTTGTTCAACCATCAAACCTATCTTTTGATGTTGTCGTAAGAAGAGTTGCTGATAATAATAAGGAAATGTATGGGGAATTTCTAAAGGAGGGCGATATTATACCTGTTAGTATTTCGATTCCTCCTGTTACTAGAATGTTTTTCTCGTTCGCAACTTTACTTATCAACTGGTTTGTTTTTATTAATCTATTTTATTTACCACGTAGGCTTAAAGGAACGGCTACAATTATTATTATCGGCCTAACCTGTGTTGCTTTTATTTTTGTTGTTACTATTTGGAGTTATATAACTGAAGCTCAGAACTATGTACCTTTTGTAAAGTCTGTAATATCTGGCGATTTAACCGAAATACGTAAGTATTCGATGAAAAGTTTTCTAGTTGAAAGTGTTCCATACGGAGCGTGTTTGATGCTCGGAATGATTTTTACAATCTTTTTACATTCACTTACAAAAAAATGGTATTGGTGGATTGTGGTTGGATATTGCTATATAAATCTTTTCTTTTCATATTGTAGAACGTCCTTAATAATTGCAACACTTACCTTGATTTTTTACGTGGTTTTTCGGACGATTTTAACTATTAAACAACACAAAATGAGAAAAATTATTTTCTTGTCAATTTTTTGTGGTTTGTTGTTAACTAGCATTATTTTTATTGTTGTAAGTTTAGCGACTAAAGGCAAATTTATGCCTCTTGTTAATCAAATATTCTCACCTTTTTTGAACACCGGCACTCTTAGAAATAGAATTAATATTTGGAAAAATATCAATCTAGAACTTAGTGGTGGATGGTGGATCATTGGAAGAGGATTCGGGACTCATAATTATATTCTTTATGAAATGAATAAAGTCAACGCTGATTTCTATTCTCCGTCTCATTCAACATTTTATGCTGTTCTTGGAGCCGGTGGCGTCCCGAATGTTATTGGGTTTTATGGTTTATGTGCTTATTTCATTTACGTTTTGGTCAAGTGCTGGAAGGTTGATAAAGTAATTGCCTTAAGTCTTTCTATTGGTTTTATTGCTTATTTTATTTATTCAATAACAGAAGGAGTAAATTATATTATTTGTGGTGTTATGATTCCGCTTTTTTACTACTATCATTCTTGTAAAAACAGTTATTCTTATCCTGTTTAGCAGTTTTATTTTTGCATGCCTTCTGTTTGTTATTTTTTTGTTTATTGCCACACTTTAAAAAGGTGATTAAATTATTATCTAGTTAAATTAGTTAATAAATAATGTTATATTATTGATTGGTATTATGAAAATAGCGGTAGTAGGTACAGGATATGTTGGATTATCAAATTCGATAATCCTTTCGCAGTTTAATCAAGTATATGCTGTAGACATTATTAAGTCTAAAGTAGATTTAATTAATTCTAAGAAATCTCCTATCGTAGATAAAGAGATTGAAGAATATTTGGAAAAGAAAAATCTAAAATTAACCGCGACTACTGATGGAGATCTCGCGATTAAAGAAAGCGAGATCGTTGTTATCGCAACTCCTACTAATTATGATTCCGTAACTAATAAGTTTGATACTTCATCTGTAGAATCCGTAATTAATCAAGTTAAAAGAGTTAATCCAAATGCTTGGATAGTAGTTAAATCAACAGTCGGTGTTGGTTTTACTAAATATATTATTGAAAAAACTGGATACGATAAGATTCTTTTTTCTCCAGAATTTTTAAGAGAAGGTAAAGCTTTATATGATAATCTTTACCCTTCTAGAATAATTGTAGGAGTTCCAGAGAAAAAAGAACCTTATTTAAGTGAAGCTAAATTATTCTCCCAACTTTTATATCAAGGAGCTTTAAAAGAAGAAATACCAATGTTTATCATTGGTTCAACTGAAGCTGAAGCTGTAAAGTTATTCTCTAATACATATTTAGCGCTTAGAGTCGCATATTTTAATGAATTAGATACATTTGCTCAAACAAAAGGTTTAGATACATTAGATATTATTAAAGGAGTATCAGGAGACCCTCGTATAGGAGATTTCTACAATAACCCTTCTTTTGGATATGGTGGATATTGTCTTCCTAAAGACACTAAAGAATTAAGAGCGAATTTTGAAAATGTTCCAGAAAACCTTATATCCGCGATTGTTGAATCTAATAGAACTCGTAAACAATTTATATGTGATGAAGTTCTTAAGATGGCTGGATATAAAAATGATGGAAAAGATAATATAACTGTTGGAATCTTCAGATTAACTATGAAATCTGGCTCTGACAACTTTAGAGCGTCTTCTATTCAAGGTGTTATGAAAAGATTGCACGCTAAAGGGGTTAAGATTGTTATATATGAACCTACACTTAAAGATGAAGAATTCTTTAATTGTAGAGTAATTAAAGATTTTTCTGAATTTAAGAAGTTATCTAAAGTTATAATCGCGAATAGATATGATTCATCTTTAGATGATGTTAAAGAAAAAGTATACACTAGAGACTTACTTAGAAGAGATTAATGAAAGTATTAGTTACAGGTGCAGCAGGATTTATTGGAGCGTTTCTATGTAAACGTCTTTTAAGTACTACTGATAACGAAGTAGTAGGCATTGATAATTTAAATGATTATTACGATGTCTCTTTAAAAGTGGCTAGACTTAAAATGCTTAGGAATTTCCGCAAATTTTTATTCATTAAAGGTGATATTTCAGATAAATTTTTTATTGATAAATTATTTAATGAATATAAATTTGATATTGTAGTCAATTTAGCTGCCCAAGCTGGTGTACGTTATTCAATTGATCACCCAGATGTTTATATAGAGTCTAACATTATTGGATTTTATAACATCCTTGAAGCATGTAGACATAATCCAGTTAAACATTTAGTGTATGCATCATCTTCTTCAGTTTATGGCGGGAACACAAAAGTACCTTTTTCAACTGATGATAAAGTAGATAATCCCGTTAGTTTATATGCTGCAACAAAGAAAAGCAATGAGCTATTAGCTCATGCTTATTCTAAGTTATATAATATTCCAACAACTGGATTAAGATTTTTCACTGTATATGGTCCAATGGGTAGACCTGATATGGCGTATTTCTCCTTTACTAATAAACTTATTAAAGGTGAAACAATTGAAATCTTTAATTATGGTAATTGTAAAAGAGATTTCACATATATAGATGATATTGTAGAAGGAATTGTGCGTGTTATGAAAAAAGCACCAGAAAAGAAAAATGGTGCTGATGGGTTAGCAGTTGCCCCATACAAAATCTATAACATTGGCAACAATAAACCTGAAAATCTACTGGATTTTGTGCAAATTTTGTCTAATGAACTTGTAAAAGCAGGGGTTTTACCTAAAGACTTTGATTTTGAATCACATAAGAAACTTGTACCTATGCAAAAAGGTGATGTTCCTATCACTTATGCAGATACTTCTGACTTAGAAAGAGATTTTGGATATAAACCATCCACTAGTTTAAAAGAAGGCTTAGAAAAATTTGCTAAATGGTATAGTGAGTTTTATTTATAATTATTTTAAGGAGAACACTAATGAAATTTTATAAATGCAAACACTGTGGCAAGATTATTGCCATAGTAAATGATGTTAAAGTGCCTACAATTTGCTGTGGTGAGCCTATGAGTGAGCTTATCGCTAATACAAGCGATGGCGCTCACGAAAAACATATACCTGTATTTAAAGTAGAAGGAAATATCGTACATGTATATGTAGGAGAAGTAGTCCATCCAATGCTAGAAAATCACTATATTGAATGGATCGCTATTGAAACTAACTTTGGTAATCAAAGAAAAGTCCTTAAACCAGGAGATGAACCTAAAGCTGACTTCGCACTTCTAGAAGGCGAAAAAGTAATTAGAGTCATTGAACACTGTAACTTACACGGTTTATATTCTACAAAATAACAATTACTAAGTATTTAAGATGAGCTTATGCTCATCTTTTAATTTGCTCTTTTGTCTTACTAGTTAAGCGTACTTTAGTAGCAAAACTTCATTAACAAAAGAGCTCCATAAAAAATAACAACATTAAACAAATAAAAGAGTTGTTTAGAAGTTAAAAATACAATTAAATTGTTATAACATTTTACCAATTTGATATTTTAAATTTTGTAATGGAACAAAATTAACATAGAGATGATACTCAGTATCATTATAAGAGTTTTATAATGTCCTTAAAATCTAATTGTCGCATTTGCTACATTCAAATTATGAAAAGTTATAATTTTCAAAAAGATATCAAAATAATTAGGGAAGTTTTTGGTCTAACTCAAGACGAGTTTGCAAATAAAATAGGTATATCTCGTTTTAACATTATTCGTTATGAAAAACGAGAAATAGAGAACTTCTCATTAAACTATATAGATTAAATTAACCTTTCTATATATAGGGGGTGCATAAAATTTGTAAAATTTTTGCTACCTAATTTTTCATTTATATTAACAAAGTTAATATGAATTAGATATATAATGCACCCCCTATAAAAGTGGTTGAGTTATATTTTTAATAATATAAAATGATATTGAAGAAATAGTAACTAACTTGTTAGAGGTTTTGGTCAAACTATCTAATAAGAAAGAAGCCATTTTCTTCATAAGTTAAGGTTATTACTGAAATAAAGAATAAAAGTGCACATTACTCTTAAATAAGTAATCTCCTTAATGAGTCACTTTTAAGCATAATTTCATCTGAATAATGAGTGTTTTGTCTTAAGAAGTGACATTACAACTCGACTGTTTATTTACACCTAAGTGGATTATAGGAAGCTTAGTAGATGTATTTAATAAGTCACAAAGTTGTTCATATGACCCTCACCTCTTAATTGTAAGTATTGGAATTAGTGGGGGAGGAAGAATTGAAAGGAGAAAATTAATATGAACAAATTTTTACAAAAGCTAGCCAAGATATTCTTAGGTTTATCTATGGCTGCCGGCGTAGGTGTTGCGATTGGCGCAAGCAGAAAAAGCGCGATAAGAACTGATGCTGCTAGCTATACTATTACTTTTAGTGGTTCTGCAACCGATAGCACGACCATTAGTACAAGTACAACGGCCTCATCAATTACTGGTTCAAGCTCCTATGTCAGCGGAAATGTTGCTGCAGCCACAAAGGCTTATGGAGCAACATCAAGTGGTGTGAAACTTGGAACCGGTAGCGCCGCTGGAAGTATTAAAATTAATCTTTCATCAAGCGGGCAGGTCACACCTACTAGTATCGTTGTTAATGCAAAAAGGTATAATCCTGGTACGGCCGCACAAATAGGAGTAAATGGGTCTACTAAACAAGCGCTAACAAGCTCATATGCCGACTATACTTTTGCAATAACAAGTGCGATAACATATTTGCAATTTGATACGAATAAGTACGCATGGTTAAAAAGTGTTACCGTCAATTATACTAGTGGTACAAAATTGTCTACACCAACCAATCTTGCTGCAAGTGGATCCACATTAAGTTGGACCAATGTTTCCAACAATAGTGGTTATGCTTATGTAATTGATACAAAACCTTCTAGCAGTGAAACAACTGGCAATTTAAATGCAAACGTTACATCCTTTGATGCTAGCACATTATCATCATTAACTGCTGGTGAGTATACTTTTAAAATTAAAGCTAAAGGTGACGGAACATCTTATACCGATTCAGATTACACAAGCACTGTAGATTTTACAATCACTGGTGGCGGTGGAAGCGGATTACAAATTACTTTTAATAATAACGGAAGCGATAGTAGTACAGCTTTAACTACCGCCAACTTCCTTGGTCAAGTTACATCAGGTAGTGATATGATTAGTTCATGTACGGCTGTGTCTAAAGTATATCCAGGAAATGGTGGTCTAAAGTTTGGTAGTAGCGGTTCTTCTGGATCATTTACTATCTCCTTTGCACAAGGACTAACTTTGAATGGTTCGACATTGACTGCAAATTTAGCAAAATATTCATCTGATTCAGGAAATTTCGTTTTTAGTAGTGATGGTTTCTCTTCGGATATTACCAAAGAAAAAGGCTCAACAACTTTTCATGATGTCGAAATTGGTACGTTTACAAGTGAACCAACATATTTGACTGTTTCAACAAGTGCTACAAGAGGATATTTGGCTTCTTTAGCATTTGAAACTAACAGTGACACAGCTGTTACAATTTCTACAGCGACTACCACATTAACTTATGATGGTTCTGATTCTCAAACCGTTACTTTTACTGCAACTCCTTTAAATTTTGAAGGAAGCGATATTGAATACGAATGGTATTCTTCAGATGATTCTGTTTTAGATTCCACTAACGCAGGTAGTACAGCCACTGGAACTTTCACCATCGTAGGTTTTGACACCCAAAACACGATTGACATCCATGTTTATGCCTTAAGCGACGAACTAGAAGATGCTACAAGTAGCGATATACATATGACTGTTAACAGAGAACAATACAGTGGTTCTCTTACGATTACAACGAATGGTAACATGTTAACTGGTGCTACTGGCACACTTGCCTATACATTAACTGGAAATACTCATACAATGAATACATTCGTTGCTACTTCTAGCAACACTAGTGCAATTAGTTTTAGTGGGTTAAATTATACAGCTGGAAGTACAGCCGGAGCCACAGCAACAGTAACATTAACTGC
>ODAJ011860712.1_pt1 | contig 10006 bp, 9 predicted proteins | sample 1539241 | NCBI WGS metagenome assembly ODAJ01 (sample SAMN02144231, study PRJEB22623) | gut metagenome | biome: sheep rumen | host: Ovis aries | place: New Zealand
ATTCTTTCTGAAAATCGTTTTTAAGCATTTTTTTTGCTCACCTCCCTAAATTATACATTTTTTTATTCAAATTTGCAAATTTTTTATTCTCGTTTCAAATTTTTGAAATTTTTTTAATTATCTATTGCAATTTTTTTAAAATTCTGTTATAAAATAATTACAAAAAATTTGTATGTATTTTATAAAGTTAACATAACTAAAATTTGTGAGGGTTCTTAGTAACACCCTCCGACAGTCTCAATCGTGAGACTAAAACATATAAAATTGCTTTGCAATTTACATAATATGATTTGAGTTATTTGTATTTTAGTTATTAGTATTAATTTTAAAATTCATTATTCAGGCTTTGAGATATTCTTCGGATTTAAGGAATATCTCTTTTTTTGTACTTCTTTTCCAGAGTTTTTGTTTGTGCGGGTGCACAAACAAAACTCCAAAAGAAGAGATTTTCAAAGCATTTTATTTATGTATAGCTTTTCTAGCTCTTTATTTTTATAAGTTCTTTGTTCAAAGTTGCTTTTTTCTTTTATATTTTTCTTTTTATTTTTAGTATTTAATTTTTTAGTATTTAATTGTGGCTGGTTTTCCACCGCTAGATTATCCATTGACGGTTTATCCAGGTATAGAAAACCTGTATCTGGTTTTTCGAATATATCGTATATGTATTCAAATTTTCCTTGATTATCTTTACTTTTTGTTATTGTTAAATATTTATTTGTTTTAAGCTCTTGTAATGTGCTTTTTATTGCTGTTTTTCCTTCTTTAGAAATTTTCATCAATCCATTTATAGAATAATCCCATTCATCTGGTAAACTTAACATCATTGATAACAAGCCTTTTGCTTTCAAACTTAATTTTTTATCTTTTAAGTGGTAATTGCTCATTACTGTATAGTTTTTGCTTTTATTAATTCTAAATACTGCCATTTTTTATCCTTTCTTTATTTTAGGGTGCAACGCACGTTTTCGCGACTTTGATATATTTTGCTTTTTTTATGCTTTATTTTTAAAATTACTTTATGCCGAGAAAACTTTTTACAATGAGAGCATATATGCTATACTTTCTTTTAGGTTGGGGTTCCGTTTTTGCTTCTTGTATTTTCTTCGGTATATCCCAACCTTGCCCAACCTTAAGCATATATGCAGAGGCTTGTTGTAAAAAGGAAATTGGAATAAATTAATTTTAAAAATAAATTTATTATTTGCAAAATATGGTCGCCCTATATATAATAACATTTTTCTTTTAGGGATTTACTAGTTTGGTCAATGACGACTACGTCGGCGTGGAGATTTTTTCGTAATGAAATGGAGAAAAAATACGACGCGTATCATTGACAAAACGGATACTTTATCTTTTTATAATTAAAAAGGGCTTGTCCTCCAAATATAGTGCAGAGACAAGCCTTAAATAACGTAAAAAAACTTTGATTTTGTGCAATGTTATATATTTCAAAATAGACCTATCAAAGTCTGCTTTACTAGCCTCCCTCTCTTTAATTTCAAAAAATTTCAAAGTACTATTTTTTATAATTTATACATTTTAAAAATATTTTATTAGATTTTTTATTTTCTATTTCTTTTACTGTTTTATAAATTTTAATTTCGAAATTTTCAATTTTCAAAAAATCATAATTTTTTATAAAATAACAGAAATTTGCAATTTTAAAGATTTTTAAGTCTCTACCTCCAAAACTGCAAATATTACACTTTTCCCTATTTTGATAAATTGAAATTTATATTATTGTTTTTCATCATGTTTTTTTGAGAAAATCAAACTAAATGCAGGAACAAAGCTTATGCCGAAACAAATTCCTATACCAATTCCAGCCATACTATTTAGTACATTAACAAAAACTATACTCCATAAAATTGCCATTACAATTCCAATTATTAATCCAATTATAATTCCTTTATTCTTCATTAATTAATCCTCCTCTACAACTTACTATTTTTCTATAATCTTCCACACTCCATTTTTATTTGAACCTTCTCTTCTTATAATATTTTTATCTTTTAAACTGTTTAGAACTCTCATTACTTGTCTATCTCCAATAGAAACTTTATCTGCTAATTCAGATATTGTAATATTTTCATTCTCACTTATACAATTATATACTTTTTGTTCAGTTTCGCTTAATTCAATCTCATAATTTGGTTTGTCTACTTTTTCCAATAATTCTTTATTAATTGGAATCGTTACTATAATTGTATTATCACTAATATAAAAAGCTTGCTCTCCATATTTATTTATAATTAACGGAACACCATGTCCTGTTTGGTCAATCAAATCTAAATTTGTAAATATATTTAACAAAGCTTGATTTACTGGTTTACTAACTCCTTTAAAGAAATCTGTTTTGTTTAAAGCTTTAGGCAATCCACCATTTGAAACAATTTCAATTCTATCATCAAAAATATATACTGCAGGTGGAATTTTCTCTATCCAACGTGTGTGAATACATGCGTTTAGCCATGCTTCTTTGAAGCATGCATAGTCGAAATAACTTTCTTCAATTCTCTTTTTTCCACCTAGTTTTACTTTAGTTTCGTTTATTACATCCATATATTCTAATACTTCATTTACTGCTGATATTAAACATTTCATACCATATTCAGTTCTTTTTAGCATAACCGTTTTATCTTTACCAGCAAATGTTACAACTTTTATAGAAATATCATTATTATCTGATAATAACTCAGCCATATAATTAAATCTACCATCATTTGTATATAATTTTAGATTATTTTCAAATTGTTCATTATTAATTTTATGACCTTTTATTAAGTATAAACCTTTTAATGTTTCAAATGTTAAATCATTTCTAATCGTTGGCTCATTGACAATTAAATCAGGTTCTCCTTTACTATTTATTAATTCTCTTAACATGTCTGGAGATACTTTTTTATCTTCATCAAAAGATCTAATATAATATCTTTCAAATGCAGAATATATATTGGCATTGCCTTTTACAGTTACTTTTATTATTTTTTTATCATCAATTAACTGTAAACTTATTTCTGGAATTACTTGTGGCTTTATTCCTTCTGCAACTTTTCTTGAAACATCTCTTAATGTTGATTCATTAATATCTTTTTGTCCTATTACAGTTCCATCATTTTTTACACCAAAATATAAAGTTCCTTCTCCATGTTTATTTAACATAGAAGATAATGATATTACACCTTCATCTAATTCACTGGTGCTTTTTTTAAATTCAAGTGTTTCATTTTCCATACCTAAATTCATATTATTAAATCCTCCATCAATATTCTAACTCAAATAAAAATCTTTTGCAAGTTATTCTGACATTTATTCTGACATTTATTCTGACATTTAGTATGGCAATATTTTTGTATTATATTCTTTTTTTAAAAAAGATTTTGAAGAATCTTTGAACGTATTGGTTTCTTAACATTCTAATCGGCGAAAACTTTTATTTTGTACAATGTTATATATTACAAAATAGGTAATTCAATATGGTATCTTCTTACCTCCCTCACTTGTTTTGCTATAAATTTTTAACTGTTTATCTTTTATAGATTTTTAAAATTTATTATTAGTTTTATAAATTTACTTTTATTAAAATTTTTTAATTTAAGTTTTCTCAATTTTCTATAAATCTTTTATGATTTTGTTAAAATTCTAAAAAATTGTATTTTTCTTAAAATAACAAAAATTTGTAATTTTGAAGATTTTAGCTTCTATCTCTAAAATTGCAAATTCGCTACTTTCCCCTATTTTTGTATTTTTATATTAAGAATTCAAATTCATTTTAAATTTAAAACTTGTTTTTTTAAACCCATTTTTTTCATAAAATCTATGAGCATTTTCTCTAGTAAAATTACTTGTCAACTCAATAACATCACATTTTTGATTTTTAGCTAATTGTACACCATAATTTAGTAACATTGTTCCATAATTTTTGCCTTGATATTGTTTATTAATGACTAATTCTTCAATAGTTGCAACTTTATCTGCGTGATGCAATTGATAATTTATAACTACACTAATAAATCCAATTGGATTATTATTTTCCCATAATATATAATAGAAAACATCATCTTTGCAAATATTATTATCAAAAGACTTTTTAAATTTATTATAATCAAGAGTTTCTTTTAAAACAGATACTAAACTATATACATTCTTACAATCTTCTTTTTTAGCTTTTTTTATTTCCATTTATATTATCTCCTCTATTTGTAAATAATTGGTTGATTTTCAATATTTTCATTTTTCTCATTATACAACATAAATGAGCTAATTACAACTAACTAAGAATTATTCTTAAAAGATTTGAATGTCCCGACACTTTTATTTTGCGCAATGTTGTATATACCAAAATAGATACATCAAAGTATGCTTCTTCTAGCCTCCCTCACTGTAAATTTAATAGTTTTTAAATTCTTTTAATTTGTGATTTTATATATTTTTTATTTATTCTAATTTTTATATACTTCAACAATTAATCTTTCTGAATTTGTTATAATCTTTCAAAAATTTCATATTTTTAAAAAAGCTGAATTTTTATAAAAATAGCAATAATTTGCAATTTTGAAGATTTATAGTACCCTACCTCCAAAACTGCAAATTTGTATCTATTTTTCATTCTTCATAGAATAAGTATTAAAATTTACCACGTCTTTATATTCTCTTAATTCTTTTTTAATAATTATCTCATTTTCATCTTTATATCCTAAAGTCAATAAAGCAACCAATTCAATATTATATGGCAGTTTTAAGACATCTCTTAGTCTATTCTTGTCTTCTTCATGTTTTTCATGATTTATAAAACAGCTTAAAATGCAGGTACCTAGGCCTAAACTTTGCGCTCCTATTATCATATTTTCAATTGCTAGTGCAGAACTTAATATATATTCTTTATATTTTGGATCATTATCTTTATTTGCAAGAATAGCTATTATAACTGGGGCATTTTTTATAAACTGTCTATCTTCATAATTTAAAGCTAGCTTATCTTTAATTTCTTTTTCTTTAATTATAATATATTCTGTTACTTGGCACGTAGGTACTGGCTTTCCGCCAAAAGGTGCATTTCTTCCACAATTTATAATTTGTTTTATTATACTATCATCAATATCCTTATTTAAATATTTTCTAGAACTTCTCCTATTTATAATTAAATCAATCATATAAAAATATCTCCTAATCTATATTTATTATTGCATTTCTTAAATTATTTTTTTGTATATGTTTTTCCATTTTTTATTTATCAATATACTCACATCATTCTATCATTTTGTCTTTCTCATTATATAACAAAAGACTGATAATTACAACTAACTATCAGTCTTAAAAAAACGGGCGGATACTTTTATTTTGTGCAATGTTATATATTTCTTTTTTGACTGCTTTGATCCATATCCCTCTGTCTCTCCTATGTTGTTTTATGGATTTAAAGTAGCTTCCAATTAAAATATATTTAATTATTAAATTAGATTTTTAATCTCGTCAATTATTTTATTCGTATTTTATATTAAATCTTAATTTTCATTTTATAATTTATTTTTTTATTTATGTTTTTATAAAATTATATTAGTTTTTTAATTTTAAAATATTTTTCCAAAATTAAAATTTTTTAAAATCTTATAAATTTTTGTATTTTTATTAAAAATTTATCTACTATTCCCCCATCTTCTGAACTTTATAAAAAAATAGAAATTAGAGATAATAATTCACTAATATCTATTTTATGGTAAATCCTAATATTCACAACTTCCATATGTTCTTGGATAAGGAATAACATCTCTTATGTTTTTTATTCCTGTAATATACATTAAAAGCCTTTCAAAACCTATTCCAAATCCAGATCTTTCACAAGTTCCATATTTTCTTAATTTTAGATACCATTCATAATCTTCTGTTTTCATATCAAGTTCTTTCATTCTATCTAGTAGTTTTTCATAATCATCTTCCCTTTGGCTCATTCCGAAAGTCTCTCCAATACCTGGCAATTCTAAATCAGCAGATGCAACTGTTCCATCATCCAATTGTTTCATATAAAAGCTTTTTAGTTCTTTTTTCCACATTGTTATAAATATAGGACATTTAAAATACTCTGTTAGATATTTTTCATGTTCTTTTGCAATATCAGCTCCATATTCTGGTTTAAATTCCCATTCTCTTTCTGCTTTTTGAAGAATCTCAATACATTCTTTGTATGTTACCCTCTTAAAATCTTGTTTTATAGTTTTTTCTAATTTTTTTATTAAACCTTGTTCTTCATATTTATCTAAATATTCTAATTCCTCTTTTGCATGTTCAAGAGCATATTTAATAACAAATTTTAATACATCTTCAGCAATATCCATAATTCTAGCTAAATCGCAAAATGCAACTTCTGGTTCAATTTGCCAAAATTCTGCTGCATGATATGGTGTGTTTGAGTGATCAGCTCTAAATGTTGGTCCGAATGTATAAACTTTTGAAAAGCTCTGAGCAAATGTTTCTGCTTCAAATTGTGTTGAAACAGATAAACCAACTTTTTTCTTAAAGAAGTCATCTGAATAATCTAGTTTTCCATTTTTTGCAATTTTATCCAATTCCTGTGTTGTAACTTGAAACATCTCTCCTGCTCCTTCACAATCACTTGCTGTAAAAATTGGTGCATGTAAATAAATAAAACCATGTGATTGGAAATACTCGTGTATAGACATAGATACTACACTTCTAACACGAAATACAGCTTGAAATAATGTTGTTCTTGGTCTTAAATATGCCTGTTCTCTCAAAAACTCTTTTGTATGTTTTTTAGGCTGAATTGGATAGTCTTCCTCACAATCTCCTATAACTTTTATTCCTGTTGCTTTTAATTCAATTACATCTTCTTTAGTTTGTAATATTCCTTTTACTTCAACTGCTGATCCAAAATGTATTTTTTGAATTATATCAAAGTCTGATAAATCTTTATCATAAACTACCTGCAATTTTTTAAAACAAGTTCCATCAGAAATATCTATAAACCCAATTTCTTTTTGTTTTCTGTGCTTTCTTATCCAGCCTTTTACAACTATCTCTTTGTCTAAAAAATCTTTATATAAATCATAAATTTCTTTTATCTCCATAATACAATTTCTCCTTTTTATAGTGCTATTAGGAATCTTCGCATACTTTAATAACACTTTCTTGTTTAATATCATATCTAATTATAGCAATTATAGTAGATATTAATATACATATATAAAATATAAATCCTGTATAGGCTTTTGCATAAAAATCATATATTATCCAGCCAGATACTTTACCTAATGTATAAAGTCTAAAATTTTTCTCTTTTGATTGAAGAACAGATAAAGTATAAAATACTAGACTTGCAACAGGTAATATGTCAAACCAAGTTTTAAATGTTAAAATACCACTCAATATTGATATAATAATCAAGATTACTTGAATAATCATTGGTACATTTTTATTCTTTTGATCATATTTATATTTTATATAAGTTTGCACAATTGCAATTAAACATACAACTATTGCAGAATATTTTTTTAATATTAAAAAGCTAAGTAAAGCCACAAAATTTGCTAAAATCATACCTAATAATATTTTTCTTTTATCTTTAAATTGCATTGTAATTACATTTATTAATGAACTTATACCTAAAATTACATTTGCAACTATAATATTTGCCATTATAATTTCTCCCTTCAATTCTATAAATCTAATTTTAAATAAACAGGATCTTTCATTGGACTATCTGTATATTGTTCTATTTCATAAAATCCCATTTTTTTATACATCTTTATTGCACTTGTTAAAAATGGAAATGTATCCAATACCATAGATTTATAGCCAATTTTTTTAGCTTCATCTATAACCTTTTTTGCTAAAACATTTCCTATATGTTTCCCTCTAAATTCAGGTTTAACATATAATCTTTTCATTTCACAAACTTCATTATGAAGCTTTTTCAGTCCTATACAGCCAGCTAAACTACCATCATAAAATGCTATATATAGCCTACCATTTGGATATCCATATTTTTCTTCTAAATGCTCAATTTCTTGGTCAAAATGTTGTAATTTCAAATATTCTTCAAAAGTTTTATCTCCTTCTACTACTAAATTAGCATATTCTGTGAATAATTCTTTTAATTCATTTTTAAATTCATAACCTTCTTTAATCTCTAATTCCATACATATACCTCTTTCTTATAATATTTTCATATCTTTTAATTCAAGTTCAGTTTTCTCTTCCCATGAAGATGCTTGAACTTCTGCTATATGCTCTTTTTCAAGTATTAACATCAATATTCTTGATTGACCTATTCCTCCACCTATTGTATAAGGTAATTCTTTTTTTAATATCTTTTGATGATATGGAAATTCAAGCCTATCCATACATCTAGATTTTTCTAATTGTTCTTTTAAAGATGTTTCATCTACTCTTATTCCCATTGAAGAAATTTCTATTGTTTTATCAATTGCTTTATCATAAATTAATAAATCTCCATCTAATTTCCAATCATCATAATCTGGACTTCTTTTATCGTGAACTACTCCAGATTTTAATTTATCTCCAATTCCTATTATAAATACTGCCTTTTTCTCTTTTCCTATTAATTGTTCTCTTTCCGCCGGCATTTTATCTGGATACATATCTTCTAATTCTTGACTTGTTATAAAATATATTGTTTTAGGCAAATCTAAAGTTAAATAATGATATTTCTTTTTCATAAATACTGATGTTTGTCTAATTGCCTTATAAATACTTTTTACTGTATCCTTTAAATAATCAATTGTTCTGTCTTGTTTATCTATTACTTTTTCCCAATCCCATTGCTCTACAAATAATGAATGAATATCATCAACTATTTCATCTTTTCTAACAGCTTTCATATCTGTATATATTCCTTCATGCATAGGTATTTTATATTTACCAAGTGATACTCTTTTCCATTTTGCTAGAGAATGTACTATTTCAAATTTTTCTTCTCCTTTTTTAAAACTTACCGCTTTCTCTACTCCTGTTAATTTATCTTGTAACCCAGTAGATGTTTTTACAAATATAGGACTTTGTACTTTTGTTAATCCTAATCTTGATCTCAATTGGCTTTCAAAATGTTTTTTACATTCATCAATTGCCGTCAATAGTTCTAAATAACTAATTTCTTTCTTCATTTCAATTCCCTCTTTCTTAATTCAATTTTTTGGTAAAACCATATAATTGTTGACACGAAATCAAAGATTTCGACAACAATTTACAAATAAATTAAGATACTTGTAGGATATATCTATTTTATTTTTACATAAAATAGATTTAAACCAAAATGAATAAATCTATTTCATGTTTTATTATTATTGTCATTATTATTGTCATTATTATTGTCATTTTCACTTTCCATTTTTAAACCACCTTCTTTTATTCAAATATTAATCTAGTTGGAAAAGAATTAAATTTTGACAAGGAAACTTTTATTAAAAAGGCAAGGGCGCATATATATAATATGTAACCGCGTTTTTAATAAAAGTTGACACAGTCAAAATTGTAATTATTTTTCAACCATTTCTAATTTAGTATCTTTAATAACATAAGTATTTCCTCCTCTCTTAATTCAAAAATCCCTGTATCATCCTACAATAAGGACGAATACAGGGATCCGTGGTGCCACCTTAATTATTATTAAAGACACTTATATCTCATTACTTTAATAATCACTTTTTATTCTGCTCCAACAAGCATAGCAATATGATGACGGATTGCTTCCGAACTAGTCTACTAAGCATATTTGCTTTTCGGTAGTCTGCTCAGAGGTGTTCTTTCACTAAACTCTTATAACTACTTCACACTATACGTAGCTCACTGATATAAGTTGTAAAGTTACTTTTCCTCTTCATAGCATTTATGTATATATTATAGCATGTTATTTTATTTTTGTCAAAAAAGAAATTCTTCCAATAGTGTAAAATGGTTTCGGAATATACAAAAAGAAAGTCCTTTGATATAATAAATTAAACCCAAATATATCAAAGAAAGGACCTTCTTA
>ODAJ012138953.1_pt1 | contig 10006 bp, 9 predicted proteins | sample 1539241 | NCBI WGS metagenome assembly ODAJ01 (sample SAMN02144231, study PRJEB22623) | gut metagenome | biome: sheep rumen | host: Ovis aries | place: New Zealand
TGATGCTGCCAATAAAGTTGTTGGTGTGAGGCTCTATGGCAATGCCATCAACGAAAAATATACAAAGATATTGAAAGAGAACAAGACCCTAACTTTGCAAGAATGTATCGCGCTTGATGCAGTGCAGAAAGGGCAACAGATTTCGGATTTTCGATTATCGGATTTTCGATTTTCGGATTCTTCGAGGAAGGAGCTTTTCTTCGGGGGAAGGAGCTTTTCTTCGGGGGAAGGAGCTTTTCTTCCTCGAGAATCCTTCCTCGAAAATTCTGCTCAAAAGTTTGGCGTTTTCAAGAATAATGATTATTTTTGCCGTCGAGTTAGAAAAAAAAGAAAATTCCCAGAGCATGAGAGTAATCTGTGACGCCCCAGGACAAACCTGCAATAGATTATGGACATACGTAGCTTCCGTAGCTCAGTGTGTTGCAGAGAACAAGAAGATGGTCATCATCTTCTATGACTGGACTATTGAGGACTTCCCCAATCTTCTGCATTGTCCGTTTATCTATTTCCCCCTATATCACAAATGGTACTTAGAGCGGGGCAATGGCTGGAACAACTATAAAGGCCTGACGTGGAAAGTGACCCACAACAAGACTTGGGACAGGGTGTTCAGCATGCTGGGGTTCAAGAAGGGGTGGCTGACCATGGACGACACCCGCTACCTGAAACAGACAAAGAAGGAACTACAGCATATTTTCCGTCCACGAAAAGAAATAACCGATAAGGCCGAGCACATGATGTCGGCCATCCGCAAGGATGCAGACATAGTAGTAGGAGTTCACATTAGGCATGGTGACTACAAGACCTTCTTCGGCGGGCGATTTTATTATTCCTTAGAGGAGTTTCACCAGTTTATGCTCCGCATACAACACTGTTATGCCGGCCGGCGGGTGGCCTTCTTCATCAGCAGCAACGAGGCCTTTGACCTTCAGGTCTTTGAGGGGTGCAAGTGCTTCCGCTTTGGCAAAGAACCCTCGGGCGACATTCTTGACCTGCACACCCTTTCGCTTTGCGACCGGATAGTAGGCCCGTGGAGCACCTACAGCCGGTGGGCTTCATTCATAGGCGAGGTGCCACTGTGCTGTCTGAAAGAAAGGAGTCAGGCGTTTACCGATGACGATTTCGTCCGGGTTGCCGACTTCTACCACTTCTGGAATGGTGAAAGCACCGTTGACTACTGGCTGGAGGACGTGGAGTCGTTAGGCTACGACCGCTGGGGCAACAAGATGAGCCCGCCGAGCTCCAAGTCTTGCTGATAGTGGGCAAAGGGTCGCAGGCCTGCCCAGTCGTAGAAGGTGAATTCCCCGAAATAGACCCTGCCCTCGACCCAGAAAAAATCGATGCGGACAAAGGGAATGCCCTGAGACAGCGTCTGGGCCAATGACTTCATCAGTTCAAAGGCTTCTGGTTTCTCGAACTCAGGCTCACTCCTTCTGAATCCATGATTAATGGCCACCGGAAGGAAGTCCATGTCGTAGAAGTTCTCGTATATGTCGTCCGACTTGACCGTACAGTACATATACTTGGGTTCGCCGTTAAAACACCAGAACTTATAGTCGCGCAGGGTCTTGCCCGTATGGTCGTCCAGCAGCTTGTCGGCAAGAATCCGTGGCTTCACGTTCTTGTACGGCCACTCGCGCGTCCACCAGTAAAAATTGTTGCGGAGCGTCTGTTCCAGCTTGGCCTTCGCTGCTGTTTTATCAAAGGAAGATTTGTCCCTGCACAAACACATGCCGCCAGAATCGTGCGTACATTTCAAGACAAACTGGTCTGGCAGCTGCGAAAAGTCTATGTCGTCAAAATGACTCCACACGCCATAGCAGGGTACAACATGTTCGTCGCCAATTTTGCTTCTGACATATTCCTTCACGGAATACTTGTCAGCCAGTTGTGTATAAAGCGGATTTCGGTCATTGACCTTCAGCCAGTTGAGCTTCTCGTTAAAGCTCTTAGGCGCACTCAGATTCAAACGACGATGAAACTTTGACCTATATATCATTTTAAGCCACAAAGCGTCAGGCCAGAACTTGTAGGTTCGGCTCAGGACGTTCCAATAAAGATGATGTACAAAGCGAGACATTTCCTTTTACGTGTTTAATTATCTTTGCAAAATTACAATAAAAAACGGAGAACTTCTCTTTTATTGCGGAAAAAAATCCTAACTTTGCAAAAAATAACAGCATTGCGTATGAAAATTGCCATTTTAACCTCTGGCATCTTGCCTGTACCGGCCGTCAAGGGGGGAGCGGTAGAAAACCACATTGACTTCTACCTGAAATATAACGACAAGCACAAGCTGCACGACATGACCGTGTTCAGCGTGTGGAACGAAGCCATAAGGGGTCACAAGGCCTTAGAGTCGGCGGTCAACCATTACGAGTACATTGAGGTGAAGAGTCTGTGGGCTCGAATCAAGAAAAACCTTTATTACCGCCTACATGGTGAAAAGTATTATCACTACACCATAGAGTACTATTTCCGACAGGCATGGAAACGACTTAAGAAACAGCACTATGACATCATTCTGCTGGACAACCGCCCTGGCTATGCTGTAGGAATGGACGTTCCAAAAAACACGAAGCTGCTGGTATATCTGCATAATGACCTGCTGAATAACCAGACTCAAGGCTTCCAGGAAATCTACGACAAGGCATCACGCATCCTGACGGTGTCGGACTACATAGCCCGTCGCGTGAGAACCATCAACCCACAGGACCAGAAGTGCTTTGTCATTCTGAACGGCATCGACCTGGGCGCATTCTCTCCCCGGAGAGTCTGTAACATCACCCGACAGCAATTAGGATTCACCGACGATGACTTCATCATGGTGTTCAGCGGGAGAATCACGAGGGAGAAAGGTGTCGGCGAACTCATTGAAGCTCTCATAAGACTTGAAGACCATCCTCACATCAAGCTGCTGATTATAGGAAGTCCCTTCTATGGGGACACGGAAAATGAAGATGTTTTTGTAAAGGCTTTGAAACGACAGGCAGAAAGAGTTAAAGACCGCATCAGGTTCACGGGCTTCATTCCTTATCGAGACATGCCTGACTACCTTTCCATTTCCGATATAGCCGTCATTCCCTCTTTATGGGACGACCCATGCCCCAACACCGTGTTAGAGGCTCAGGCCACCGGACTGCCCATCATCACCACACGCAGAGGAGGCATTCCTGAAGAGGTGACGGAAGAAAACGCCATTCTCCTAACTACGGACAATCAGTTCGTTGACAACTTAACGACATCTATCCTACACCTATACCAGCATCCGGAGAAACGAGTAGCTATGAGCAAAGCTGGCCTGAAGCATTCTGCTTACTATAATGAGCAACGCTACGCCGAGGACTTCTTCAAGGCGTTGGAGTCCGTTAAATAATCACAAATAAGAACACAACGAAGACTTTATTCTGAATATAATTATTATAAATGACATACGACCTGATAAGACTGCTTCGTCCGCTGCAATGGTTTAAGAACGTGTTTGTCCTGGCGCCATTGTTCTTCAGCAACAACCTGCTGAACGTTGAGTTGCTGATTCCAACCCTCTATGCCTTTGCCGCCTTCTGCCTGGTGTCGAGCAGCATCTACTGCTTTAACGACATTTATGATGTGGAAGCCGACCGTCAGCATCCACGCAAATGCAAACGGCCGATAGCTTCGGGAGCCGTCTCGGTCAAGACAGGCTATGTAGCAATGGTCTGCTGCCTGCTGTTGGCAGTAACCATCGGCGTACTGGGGCGAATCGGAATGGTTTGCCTGATAGGGCTGATTGGCTATTGGCTTATGAACGTGGCCTACTGCATGAAGCTGAAGCAATACGCCATTATCGACGTATTCCTGATTTCTATGGGGTTTGTCTTGCGGGTACTGATTGGTGGTTTCGCCGCTCACATCTTCGTTTCCGAATGGCTGGTGCTCATGACGTTCCTGCTGGCGCTGTTCTTAGCCTTTGCCAAACGGAAGGACGACTACCGCATCTTTGAGCAGACGGGCATCATGCCCCGCAAAAGCATCGTGGGTTATAACGCACAGTTCATTGACCTGAGCGTAACCATCGTGGCCACCATCACCATCGTGTGCTACATCATGTACACCATGAGCGACAGCGTCATAGCGCGCATGGGCAGCAGCTACCTCTACCTGACCAGCATCTGGGTCATAGCCGGCCTGCTGCGCCACCTGCAGAACATGCTGGTCTTTCAGCGTAGCGGCAGCCCCACGAAAGCGCTGGTGAAAGACCACTTCATCCAGCTTTGCATTGCGGGCTGGATAGCCTCGTTTGTGGTAATTATTTACTGGTAACTTGCCGATAGATACGTTCTACTTCCTCAGCCACCCGACGCGCATTGAACCGCTGCTCAACCATGGCGTGAGCCTGTTGGCCGCAACGCGTCTTTAGCTCTCCTGACGCTTGTAGTCGGAGCAGGGCGTCAGCCAACTGCCGAGGCTGCGAGAAGGGCACCACCAGACCATTGTCACCATCCTTCAGAAGCTCCTTCGTTCCGTCAGTAGGGGTAGCAATGATGGCCTTGCGCATGGCCATGGCTTCAAGCAGGGCGATGGAGAGTCCCTCCCAAAGACTGGGCAGCAGGTAAGTATCGATGCAGTGGAGCAAGTCGGGCACATCGGTGCGGAAGCGACTGCGATAGACGTAGTCTGCCATATGGTGCTTCCCGATGAAGGCATCAACCTCCGCATCCATATCGCCTTCGGCCACAAACAGTCCTTTTATCTTCTCGTTCTGAGCATGGGCCAAACGAACCGCCTCTAAAAAGTCAAGCGGCGACTTCTGCTTGGTGCAACGGGCAATAAAGCCTGCCACGAAGTCATCGGCAGAGAAGCCAAACTCGTCTCTAAGGTTCTTGAACGTTCCGTCAGGATTAAAACGTTCAAGGTTGATGCCATTCTCAATGACGTCAGCCTGACCGAGACCAAAGACCTGACACCCCGTCGCAGCATTACTCTGCGAGACGCAGATGACGCGATGGGCAAAACGGCAAATCAGCTTCTCGCTCCAAGCCCTGGCGGTCCTTACGGCCCACGACTGGTCATCATGGAAACTCCAGCCATGAACGGTATAGACAAAGGGCAAGCCCAAATGACGGGCTGGCCAAAGCATGTTCGACGCGGCACGGCTGCCATGGGCGTGAACGAGCTGTATCTGTTCCCTTCGCAGCAGACTGACTACCTGCTGCTGTACGCTCCAGTCAAAGGCTTTGAGAGACGGAATAACATGACACTTGACACCCATTTGTCCAAGCCGGTCAACCATCTCGCCAGTAGTGAACGACAGGGCGACAGGCTCGAACTGCTGTTTATCCAAATAATAGACGAGGTCAAGAAGATGCGACTCTCCTCCACCTATCTGCCCCTGGCGGATGACCTCCAAAACTTTTATCCTGCTCATTTGTTCTTCACCAGATTATCCTCAGAATCCTTGTAGTGGTCTGTCTTGTGGAAGATACGGGTGATGCCCTTCATCTGCACCTTGACGTGGTTCCAGAAACTCTTCCACATCGACTCGTTGCCAAACGTGCCATAACCCGTAATGGCACGGCAGCGCCTGTCACGCACAAAGACTATCTTGCCATACTTCTTCAGGTTAAAGGCCATGGAGCCGTCTTCACCCCGAATGATGTCAACCCTGTAAGGCTCCTTGCGCCCATACTCGGCATTGTAGGCAAAGACCAGGCCGCGCACGCTCAACTCCGGACGCTTGAAGTGCTGAATCCAGAGGAAGGAATCGCGGGCTATCTCGAACAGCTTCAGGCTGAAGGCAGAATGGTTCTCGTCAGGGAAATAGCTCCACGTAGCCGAGGCGCACGACACTCCTGGCTTCATTAAATGATTCAGCATAACCTCATAGTAATAAGGAGGATAAAGCGTGTCGCTATCTACATCGAAATAGTATTTTCCCCGGGCGTGCTGCAAACCGCAACGGCGGGCATAGCCGCAGGAGTGCTGGTACTCCGTATAATAGGGTATGCCCGACTTCTCATAGATTTCTGCCGTGCGGTCCTTCGAGTCGTTATCAACGCCGATAATCTCCACCGGATACTTACACTTCATCTCGCTCAGTGCCCACAGGCAAGCCTGCAGGTGGGTTTCCTCGTTATAGCCGATGACCACGATAGAGGCCACGGGGTCCGGGCTCTGCAGGCGGGCCAGACCTTCGCGCGTGGCGTCAATCACCTCTTGCGGCACTTCGCTGAACGGACGACCATAGATGGTCATGTATTTATCGTACCAGTTTGCCATTCTTACCTATTTTTGTATATGCTGTGAAACAATTGAATCCATCTTTGCATGATTTCCTCTTCCCGGAAACGTGTAGCACTCTTCATCGCTTGCTGCCCCATTTGCTTTCTTCGGTCTTCATGCTCCATCAGGTAGCAGACGGCATCAGCAAACTGCTCTATATTCCCGTTCTCAACAAGAATTCCATCCACCTCGTCGGTTATGATTTCACGCGGTCCACATGAAAACGTAAATGAAACAGCGGGCACACCTGTCGCCATGGCTTCTGCGATAACCAAGCCAAAACCCTCATGATAAGAAGTGATGACAAAAACAGAACTTTGCTGATACTTTGAGAAGATGTCTTTGACAGGAGCATTACATTTTACCGACTGCCCCAACTGCAAGGTTTCCACTTGTTCTACATAAGAACTTCTATCGCCAGAGCCGTAGATGTCCAACACCCAGTCAGGATGACGGTGGTTGATGATTTTCCATGCCTTGAACAACCGGCCATACCCCTTTTCCGGAGAATAACGGCCTACGGCTATGACGCGTTTCTGCGAACAGTCAGAATGAACAGCCGGAAAGTTGCTGATAGGATTGGGAATGACCTCAATATTGTCAAAACCAATCCAATTCTTCTTGTCCTCATTGGTCAGTATGACGCATTTGCATAAGCGCTTAATCTGCTTATCCATTTGATGTGTCCATCGTTTGGTCAAATACTTATTGACAAAGCTTGGCAAGAAAGACAGGTTGAATTGCCGATAGTTGGACTTAGTGAAGTGTATCTCGCCAACCTTTTTGCTTCCGTCAGGAATGTCGTTGATGAAGTTGATTTCACGTCGCAGTATCGAGACGGTAATGTCTGGTCGCAACTGCATCAGATAGTCAGTAAACATTCTGCGGAACTGCCGCTGCTTCTTGAAATAAGGAATCACCTTCTTATACATCGGCATGGCATTGAGGCACTCGAAGTTGATGTCGAAGTTGACATACTTCACTTTTGGCGACAAAGGAAAGTAGAAAGGCTGACCGGCATTTTCCGTCAAGACGGCGTAAACCTCAAAATCGGTATGCTCAGCCAGATAGTTTACTTTCTGACTCAACACGCGACTCATACCGTTGGCATAAGTCAGGTCTCCCATGACATATACAATCTTCATACTACGGAATCTGTTTAACGGCATCTATTACTCGCTGCATCTGCATCTTCCACGACAAGTGCTCCACAGACTTGCGAATGGCAGAAGCCTCAGGTACATGCTTGCAGAACTCTATAATGTCCTGAACACGGATAGGAGATTCGTCGGCAGGCGCTTTCAACACATACGGCTGGCCGTCGAAATCGGCATCCTGTTCTGAATAGATGAAGGGCAAGCCACGACACGCGTACTCACGGTTTTTCAGCGTTTTGATGACCGTGATACCGCTTCTATGTCTGGCAAGACTGCCTACACCAAAGGAACACTGGTCAAAGACCGTATCTAAATCCTTACCAAACAGCCGACCATGGAATATCACCTTATCTTCTATACCATAGCGCTTCATAATAGGCAGGAAACCGGGGGCAATCTTTGTGCCGTTCATTTCCGGCGGCCACACACTGCCTACAATATGGAAGAATACTGGTAACTGCTGTTCTCCCCCATGCTTGTAATATTCGCCCAGGCCATGAATCATGCGGTCAAAGCCGTGCCACGGATGCACTTCGGCAACGCCTATCAGATGTAGTCCGGCTTCTGCATCAACCTTCCCGTGCAGGGGCAACACGTCAAAATCAACACCATTACTGATGTTTATCGTCTTTTGCCCGAAGATGGTCTGATAGTCAGAGAAGGTCACAATAGCATCCATATAGGATGCCAGCTGGCGGCGAAACAGTTTGTCACCCCACAAACCGAAAGAATGCTTGATGGGAAGCGACTTAAACTCCTCGTCGTAAGGGTATGTAGGTATCTCCATCAGGCACTTGACGGCGTTTTGCTTTAGTCTTCGGAACAGTGAAATCAGAAAGGGCGATGCATTCATGAAGCTACGCGCATAGACAACTTCGATGCTCTCCCTGATGCAGTAATCAGCTATGCAGCCGTAACTCATGCGTTGGCGGAGGCCGGCAAGGATACCACGCCCGTAATCCCTGATGACCTCATCATCAACAAACCGGCACATGTGACCATTCTCTCGACGGTCGTATGAACACACATGTACCTCGTGGCCGTTCTGACGCAAGCCTTTTATCTGGGCCAGCATCTTCTTGCTGATGCCGCTGGCTTCTTCAAAACCATGATATGTCAGGAAGAGGATTTTCATCGTTGCTGCATAATTTTTGGCAAATGTACGGAAAATATTTGGAACAATCAAATCTTTTCCGTATTTTTGCACACGTATGAAACGAATATGCTTCCTTGCAGACTCCATTTTCTCCTTCGGCGGCGTGCAGCGTGTGACGGCCGTCATCGCCAAGCAGCTGGCCAAGGAGTACGATGTGACCATTGTGACGATGGACCCGCCGTCGGCCCGTGACACATCGCTCTACGGTCTGGAGGAAGCTGACCTGCACTACCGTTTCTTCAGCTACCCTGACACTCCGGCGTGGAAGAACGTGCTGTGCAAGTGCTACAGCGCCCTCTACCGCAAGGTGCTGCCCCAGAAGCCATACACGTCGAACCTGTATGCTCACAGTTCGTTCCCCTCAGAGAAGCGTGACGCCCTTACCGCAGAGCTGCGGCAGGGCCATTATGACGTCATCATTGGCGACCACGCGCCACTCTCGGTACGCTTGGCCGCTTGCAAGCCCGGGTTAAGCGGAACAAGACTTATCGGCTGGATACACAATTCCTACCAGGCACTGTTTGGCCCTGACTCGCTTTATATCGGTCCGGAACTGAAGAAGCACTATGAGTTTCAGTTAGCGAAATTAGACCGCACCATCGTGCTTTGCCGGTACGACCAGCAGCAATACCACTTTCCCACACAGGTTGTCTATAACCCGCTGACACTCGTGCCTGGGCCGGCAGCAGAGGGAAATAGCAAGAAGTTTCTGGCCGTAGGACGCTTCTCTCATCGGCACAAGGGGTTTGACTTGCTCATAGAGGCTTTCTACCACTTTGCCCAGAAGGACAAGGAGTGGACACTCGACATCGTGGGCGAAGGTCCCGAAGAGGTACTTTATCGCACACTGATAGCCGACTTCGGCTTAGAGCAACGGATACGGCTGCACCCCTTCACGAACAACATACAACAGTACTACCACGATGCACAGGTCTATGTACTTTCCTCTCGCTGGGAGGGGTTCGGCCTCGTCATCGTGGAGGCCATGGCCCATGGGTTGCCGGTCATTTCGTCAGACCTGCCTACCAGCAAAGAGATTATGGGCGACTTCGGACTATACTTTAAGAACGGAGACGCCGCAGAGTTGGCCCTGCGCTTGGAGGAAGCCACCCGCATGGACTGGACAACCGCTTCAGCCGAAGCCATCAGACGGGCAGAGGATTTCAACATAGAGCACATTATCAAGAAATGGAAGGAAATGATTGAGCAATGAATGAGAAACTGAAAGAACTGATACGCTTCGGCATCGTTGGCGTCGTATCGACACTGCTGCAATATGCCATTTACTACCTGTTGCTGCCCTACATGGACGAGCGCGTCGCCCTGACCGTCGGCTACATCCTCAGTTTCTGCTGCAACTACGTGATGACCACACGTTTCACCTTCCGGGTGAAAGCGAATGCCAAGAATGCTGGCGGATTTACCCTGAGCC
>ODAJ014792675.1_pt1 | contig 10002 bp, 6 predicted proteins | sample 1539241 | NCBI WGS metagenome assembly ODAJ01 (sample SAMN02144231, study PRJEB22623) | gut metagenome | biome: sheep rumen | host: Ovis aries | place: New Zealand
AACACCTATAAGTATGCCAATGCATCTCCCACAAACGGACTCGCTATCACAATTCCAAATGCAACGATGGACGACCTCTCTGAATGGACCCTCACCCGCAAGGATGCCGACAATGCTCCTGGCTGGAAAACTAATACCAAAGGTGCCAGCTATGAAGGTTTCGAAGGCAACTTCATGGAATACTGGGTTAGTCAGGCAAATGCCCTCGGCTATGCCAACCGTGCCAGCCAGACCTTGACCGACATGCCTGCTGGTCGCTATCGTCTGCGTGCACAGGTCATTGCCACCCGTCAAAATACTAACGATGCCGTGACAGGTGTAGCCCTCTACGCCAACGGCGAGCGCACTACCTGCGCCACTGCCAAAGACGGCACACCACAGGAATATATGGTAGAAATAAAACTGGAGGAGGAAGGTTCCCTGGAAATAGGTATCGACATAGCCGCTTCTACCACAGCCAATTGGGTGGCATGGGACAATGTTACGCTGAAATACTTCGGCAATCAGGAAGGTGAAATCATCGAGGAAGAAGTTGAACCGCTCACATTCGACCAACAGAAGGTCTATCGCATCAAGTGGTATGACCACGGGAACTACACAAAACTCTACTGGCAATCGCCAAAATATGACACCACTGGCAATACTACAATTCACCGCACGGCAAATGAGGCAGAAGCGGCAAAATTCATCATCCGCAGCGTAGAGAATTCCACAGGTAAATTCTACCTTTACGATGTGGTAAGCCAACAGTATGTGATACCTTCCGGTAATAGCAGCAACGGAACGGCATGGACATGGTCGGCTAAAACTCTTGGCAAGACAGCCATTACCGAGAGTGGAGAAGCCTTCACCATCAGCAGCACAGCGGAAGGTTATGCCAATGCTTACGCCAACGACAACAACGACGGTGATGTGAAAAACTATGGCAGCGGTTCAAAATGGGCAATTGAGGAGGCTGGAGAGAACACGGCTACTTTCGGCATAGCACCGCAGGCTGTCTATCGGTTGACACATCACAACACGAACCGCTATCGTTACCTTGCGTCCGAACCTTCAAACGAAGGATACCTGCTCACCACCAATACTGATAGTGAAAAAGGAGAGTATTCACTGCTGCCGGTCAGCGGACAAGAGGGATATTACTACATATATAATAAGGATGGCTACTTCGTCACTCCTTCCACTGGCAACTGGACCCTTTCCAAAACCACACCAGCTGCTGTCAAAATCGCAATAAACACTGAATACATGGAAGACTATCTCAACAGTCATACTACTACCGATGTCACCTTCATGTTGGGTGAAGCCAACCAGCATGCCAATGCTCAGAGAATCAACAATGTGGAACTGGTGAAAGCATACGCCGACCATCCCCTTGACAAGGGCAACAACTGGGTGCTGGAACCCGTAGCAAATGCTACGGCGACAATATCTCTCAATGCTATTACCAGCAACATAGATAATCTTATCGCATCAGCAACTGCTGAAGACATCGACATGACCTACACTGTTCCTGCGGCAACATTAGGCTATCAGACATTCGCTGCTGATTGCGCCCTTGATTTCACCGATTCTTCCATTAAGGCTTATATCGCAACAAATGTAAACAATGACAAGGTATATCTTCAACAAGTAACGAAAGCACCTGCTGGTACAGGTCTTCTTTTGGAAGGCACAGAGGCTGAAACCATTCCCGTTCTCACGACAAACGATGCCGAAGATGTAAATGGAAACCTACTGCGTGCAGGTGACGGGACAACTATAAGCAAGGAAGATGGTTACAACAAATATGTACTGGCTGCAGATGACGGCAATACCTCCGTAAGCTTTTACCTCATCAACAACACTTCTGCCACAATTGCAAAAGGAAAAGCCTATCTTAAAGTTCCTGTTTCGCAAAGCAATAATGCAAGACGAGTAACCTTCTCATTTTGGGATGATGTGACAGGTATAAAGTCTGTCAGCAGCTCCACGCCAACCACAGACTCCTATTACAACATGGCAGGGCAGCGAGTAATTAACCCATCACACGGACTATATATCAAAAACGGAAAGAAAATCTATATAAAATAAACATCATGAAAAATAATAGAAAAACATATATATCACCCAAGATAACAGTCATCAGCATCAAAACGAGCCCTCTATTGTCCGGTAGCGACAACATTAAAGTTGCCAACCAAGAATACGACGGGCGTGTCGTCCTTTCACGTGAAAGCCGATTCTCAAAGTGGGAAGAAGAAAGTAGTGAAGAGTGAAGAATAATGGTCAATGCCTTTGCATAGAAAGTTCTTGCAAGGGCATTTTTCTTTCCCATGACTTCATCAAAGTTTATAGTATATGGTATCTGACGTGCGGCATTTCTTATCTCTCATAAAGCCATAGAGATGGAGAGTATGCCCACGCCACTCAACGGGAATCTGAGCATTGACAACGCCTGCGGAACGAGGTACGGGCGGTATAAAGGAGCCCTCTCGCTGGTCGGCACAGAAGACAAAAAGGTAGAACTTGTCTTTTGATTCCTCTGACATGTATCCACCATCATACCGAACGCTCAGATTACCTTCAGCATCTACCTCGGCAGAGGTGATATGGGCACCATCTACATAGCCTTGGCTTATCTTAACGCGTGCATAGTCAATGCCGTCAGGACCATAGCAATCCTTGTTCAGTTTCTTGAAGACACAATGGGTGTTTAATTTTTGACGTACAGCCTGCCAATGCAGTCCTATGATATGACCATTCTTCATGGCTGACGACAGACGCGATATCTCAGCGAAACTATTACGATGAGCCTGCTGCGCCTCGGTCCGCGGATTAGCCACCGATTCTGGTTTTCTTTTGGTATAAGGACGTCCGTGCCATGAACTGTGTATCACGTCACCAATCTTTCCGCTCAAATCTCCGTTATTGTACGTTGCCATAATTTTATCTGCGTTATTTAATAATCGTGTATTTGTTGTTCTCTACTTCTATTCTAATCTGTCCTTCGTCTATCTATAGCCGTCCCCTATTCTGTAAGCATGGGATTATATAGAGTTCTTATAGAGTTCTTATAGAGTTCGATATGAATTCTTATAGCGATGTTTATGTAATGCTTCGGAGTTATATAGGCGATGCCTATGACTTACAATAGAGTTGATATAGAGTTGGTATAGACCTGATATAGAGTTGATATAGACTTTGTATGGGGATTTCTTGCTATGATTTGAGGCTTTTACCCCTTTACAAATGGTAAAGAAGTTATAAACCTCTTTTTCTCGCATGGGTTTCCGAGTGCAAAGGTACGATTAAGTGAGCAAAATACCAAACAAAAATGAAACTTTTTTATTTTTGCTTGTATTTTCGAACGAAAGTACCTTCAACATCGTTAAAGGTACGATTAAGTGAGCAAAATACCAAACAAAAATGAAACTTTTTTATTTTCGTTATAATTTTCATAACTTTAGATAAGTTACTATCGTTCGGAAAATTGCGAAAAAATTTGCATTTTCTCTCACTTATTCGTAACTTTGTCGCCAGAAAATCAAATTTAAGACGCCTTCAAGGCAAGAAATCTGGCAACGAATGCTGAAAGAAGCCTTTTATTTGTTTTACGGCGGAGTGACAATGTTAAATATTGTCGCCTGTTTCTATCTACTCTTTCGGCGGGGCAACGCCATTGCTCCCGACATTATCTCGTCGGTACGTTTGCGACGGTGGACTGCTGCCTTCTTTGCCGTCTCAGCCCTGAGCCATCTGTGGAATCTGCCTGTATTTTTTCTTACCTCAGGCGATAATGTGAAACTGTGTTATCTTGTAGGTGCTTTGCTCGACTGCATGACGGTTGGTCCTTTAGCAATAGTCATATTGTTTGCTATGCTGCAAGATCGCAGGCGACCGCTATGGCTTGTTGCGGCGATGTTTGCACCACCTGTTATTATCATGGCGCTGTGTGTTGCCTACCATAGCGATGCCCTTATGCCGATATTATATTCCTATGTCATATTGTTGATAATTGGCTTGATTATATATGTGGTATGCGCAGTAAGGCAGTATGGTCGATGGCTACGCGACAACTATTCGGACCTGGAGCACAAGGAGGTGTGGCAGAGTTTTGTAGTGCTCGCTGCTATCTCGTTAGCTTTAGGCCTCTATACATTTGACATCGAAGGACTGGCTTACGAATTTGCCATACAGATGCTTGATATCATACTGACATGCTATCTTCTGTGGCGTGTAGAGACATTGAGCGACTTGAGCATTTCCTCCGATGACGCAAACGAAGGAACGGTCGCCATGGCACATGTAGAAGATGATGACCATTCATTATCTATGCGCAACAATATCGGTCCATTGCTCAAGCAGCATTGCGAAGAGTCACGACTCTATCTGCAATACGACATATCCCTTACGGAACTTGCCAAGCAGATTGGCACCAACCGCGTATATCTCAGCCAGCACTTTGCCATGCAGGGTACCACTTATAATGCATACATCAATAATCTGCGCATCAGACACTTCATCAGCCTTTACAATGAAGCGGCTGCAACCCATCAGCCTACAACAATCCAGCAACTTGCCTACCAGAGCGGTTTCCGCAGTTACGGTACATTTAATACAGCCTTTAAACAAAGCATGGGAATGACCGCAACAAAGTGGATGCGTATTCAATATCGTTAAATTCGCTTTGGAATTGTAAAAAACATTAGCTGCCGGCTTGGAGGAAACAGTATTTCAAAGATAACTTTATTAACTTTGTGCCATCAACCAAAACGTTGTGTAATGAAGATAAAACTATTATTTGTTGCCTTACTGATGATTTGCTGTCAGGGCGGCGTACGAGCACAAAGCAAATTGGAAGGTGGTCTGAAGGCTGATTTCGTTAGTAGTTACATCTGGCGCGGACAAAATCTGGGGCACGTATCGTTTCAACCAGAGCTCTCGATAGGATGGAAGGGACTGAGCCTATCGGCATGGGGCAGCGTAGGTCTGACAAACCACAAAGATGACATTACCGAGATTGACCTGACATTGTCGTATGAAACACGCAACTTGTCATTTGGCATCATTGACTACTGGTGCGACGAACACGACAAACGCTATTTCTACTACAAGAAAGAAGGTGAAGGCACGGGACATTCCTTCGAAGGGTTCGTGAGCTACGACTTCGGTCCCTTGAGCGTCTCGTGGCAGACGTTCTTTGCCGGCAACGACTATCAGGATGCCAACGATAAGCGCTCGTATAGTTCATACTTCCAACTGATGGCACCATTCCGTTTCATTACCTGCGACTGGGAGGCTACGGCAGGTCTGGTGCCCTGGGCATCCGACTATTATTCTGTCAACGGCTTTAGCGTGACCCACCTCTCACTAAAGGCAACCAAGGACATTAGGATTACCGACTCGTTCTCACTGCCGCTATTTACCCAGATTGTAGCAAATCCTGCCAGCCAGAAGATGTACTTTGTAGCAGGATTTACTTTGAATGCTTTCTAAAGCAATGTGACAGAACAATATTGTTTTTTTGATTACCTGAACTTCAATATCGTTAAATTCACTTTGGAATTGTAAAAACTTGCAGGTTAGCGGCTATCGGTCTATTGTTTCTTTAAGTTGAATTTGTTACCTTTGTGCCATATTTCCAAACCAAAAAGTTAATCAGAAAAAGAAGTTATGAGACAAGCATTTCGTATTTATATCACGAAGATGCTATCGTGCATCGCAGTGATGAGTATTATCGCTGGCATGTGCATGCTTACCAGCTGCAAGAGCAACACCAGTGCCGACCTTGTGGTCTATGGCAAGATTTTCACCGCTGAAGGCAACCAAGTAGTAGAAGCCTTTGCCGTGAAGGACGGCAAGTACATCTATGTAGGCGACAAGGCTGGCGCCGAGGCATTTGTTGAAGAAGGAAAGACCGAGGTGGTAGATTATACCGGCAAGGGTCTTGTAATGCCAGGCTGCGGTAATGGTCACGCCCATTATACACTTGGCTATGCCATCCAGTCGGTAGGAACGATTATCAGTTATGAAGACAGTCCCGAAAAGTTCCTGAAGGAGATCGTTCCCGCTGCGGTCAAGAAAGCAAGAGACAATGGAGCAAAAGCGATATTCGGCCAGGGCTGGAATCTGATGACCTTTCAGAATAAGATGCCTACCCGTCAGCAGTTGGATGCCATCTGCAGCGATATTCCCATCTACCTTGCTGACGAGGAAGGCCATAAAGGTCTGGCAAATTCCCTCATGTTGGTCAAGGCCGGCATCATGAAGGAAGACGGCACGTTGCTGAAGAAAGAAATACGCGGTGGCGAGATCGGGTTAGCGGTCGACGGTACGCCCAACGGTTTCCTGTCGGAGCAGGCTGGCACTTACACCCGTTCTTTCTTAGACAACGAAAGCCTCTTTTCCATCGATATAGCAAAAGCCACCATGACAAGTGTCCAGGAGCATCTGCTGTCAGAGGGCTATACGATGTATCTCGACGGCTACTCTACCTATTTCTTTAACGAAAACATATTTAAAGCCGCTCAGCAGATAGACCAGGCAGGCGATTTGCACTTCGTATTAGGTACGACCTACGAACTGGACAGTTGGATGGACATGGATAAAGTCCTGGCCAAGGCCAGCGACGCAAAGAAATACGCTTCAGAACGTGTAAAACCGAACTGGCTCAAGATCTTTGTAGATGGAACAGTAGAACCAGGAACCGGTTTTGTGGAACCGCTCTATCCCGACGGTCATCAGGGTGTTGTCCTCTGGTCGGAAGAGGAGCTGACGGACATCACGCGCAAGGCGAATGCCAAGGGCATCACTGTACACGCACATGTCATGGGCAACAAGGGTGTCAATCGCATTGTCAACGCTTACATCAATGGCGGAAAGGACGAGATGCGTAATACGCTGGTACACGTGCATCAAGTCATGCCTGCAGACTATCAGCGCATGGCAGACCATAACATCTATGTCACCGAAGGTATGCTTTGGCACCATTTCTCTAATGATAAGCAGGAACTGCTTAAGCAAGGCTTTGTTCCTGTAGGTATGGAGGACAAGAGCTACCCTATGAAATCATACTTCGACCATGGTGTCAACATGTCCTCTCACTCAGACTTCCCCGCACTGAGCGGCAGTCCTGATGACCCGTTCGGCATCATGGAGGTGGCAGTGACAGGTGTATATTATCCTGAAGATGCGAAACCTTGGTGGCCTGAAGAACTGCTGACCCGCGAGCAGGCACTCAACGCACTGACCATCAATGTCGCCAAGCAGATGTTTATTGAGAACGAGAGAGGCAGCGTGAGCGTAGGCAAGTATGCCGACTTCCTGCTTGTAAACAAGGACGTGCTGACCTGCCCAGTAACAGAGATTCACGAAGCTAAGCCCGCCGCCACCTACTTCGAGGGCAAGAAGGTGTACTCAATGTAAATTGAAATACAGATAGCAAGTCAAACAAATAAAACAAGTAATTCCTATGAAGAATATGAAGAAGATATTGTCGTTCATCACAGTGGTGAGCGTCATGATTGGAATGAGTATGCTTGCCAGCTGCAGCAGCAAGCCCACTGCCGACCTCGTGGTCTATGGCAAGATTTTCACCGCTGAGGGCAATCAGGTGGTAGAGGCATTTGCCGTAAAGGATGGCAAATATGTCTATGTTGGCGACAAGGCTGGTGCCGAAACTTTTGTTGAAGATGGCAAGACCGAGGTGGTAGATTATACTGGCAAAGGACTCGTGATGCCAGGCTGCGGCAACGGTCACGCACACTATTCGCTGGGTTACGCCATTCAGACAGTCGGAACAGTAATGGATAGGGCAGACGGTGTGGACAAGTTCCTGAAGGAAATTATTCCCGCTGCGGTAAAAAAGGCAAAAGACACTGGTGACAAAGCCATTTTTGGCAGCGGCTGGGATATGATGAAATTCCCGAAAAACCTGTCATACCGCAAACAACTGGATGCCATTTGCAGCGACATTCCTATTTACATTGCCGACGAGGAAGGTCACAAGGGTCTTGCCAACACCATCCTGCTGAAGAAGGCCGGACTTATCAAGGAAGATGGCACTGCTGGCAAAACCGAGGTGCGCGGCGGTGAGATTATCCTGGACACTGACGGCATACCTACCGGTTATGTAAAGGAACAGGCTGGCACCTATGTACGTTCGTTCTTGGACAACGAAGACCTTTTCTCCGTGGACATCGCCAAGGGCAATATGGCAAAGATTCAGGAGCAACTGCTGTCTGAGGGATACACGATGTATCTCGACGGCTACACCTCCTACTTCTTCAACGACAACTTCTACAAGGCAGCCCAACAGATGGACAAGGCAGGCGACATGCACTTCGTGTTGGGCACAGCATGGGAACTGGACAGTTGGATGGACGTGGACAAGACTCTGGAGAAAGCCAGTGCCACCAAGAAATACGAGTCCAGCCATATCAAGACAAACTGGCTCAAACTCTTCATGGACGGCACGGTGGAGAGCGGCACTGGTTTTGTGGACCCGCTGTATCCAGACGGTAAGCAGGGAATCCCCAACTGGTCGGAAGAGGAGCTGACCGAAATCACACGCAAGGCGAATGCCAAGGGCATCACCATGCACGTACACGTAATGGGCAACAAGGGTGTCACCCGTATTGTCAATGCCTATATCAAAGGTGGCAAGGATGAGATGCGCAACACGCTGGTACACGTGTATGGCGTCAGTGAACCAGACTATAAGCGTATGGCAGACCACAATATCTATGTCACCTCTGGTATGCTGTGGCATCATGCCGACAATGAATTGCAGGCGGAACTGATGCAGATTCTTCCTGAAGGTATGAAAGACAAGGGATATCCGATGAAATCCTTCTTCGACAACGGTGTCAACTTTTCCTCACACTCAGACTTCCCAGCCTTGTGTGGCAGTCCCGATGACCCATTCGGCATTATGGAGATTGTGGTCACGGGCGTTTACCAGCCTGAAAAAGCGAAACCCTGGTGGCCAGAAGAACTGCTGACCCGCGAGCAGGCACTCACCGCCTTGACTATCAATGTTGCCAGGCAAATGTTCCTTGAGAAGGAACGTGGCAGCGTCAGCGTAGGCAAATATGCCGACTTCCTGCTCGTCAACAAGGACGTGCTGACTTGCCCAGTGACAGAGATTCATGAGGCAAAGCCCGCTGCCACATATTTCGAAGGAAAGAAGGTCTTCCCAATGTAAAATTATAAACATAGGTTGCAATGAAAAAGAGCAGATTATGGATGTTTGCTGGCATCCTTATTTGCAGCACCATGGCTGTTATGGCGGCAAGTACAAAAGATAATATGGCAAACGACGTAGGAAATGAGATGGAACAGTATAAAGAGACTGTCAGATCCTGGTACGGTGAGAACAAGACAATAGTGGATGGCAACTACGACAAGTCACTTGCCGTGAAGTGCATCAACGGCACCTTCGTTGGTAAGAAGGTGGATAACACCATTGTCTTCAAAGGCATTCCTTACGTAGGACAGCAGCCTATGGGCAGCCTGCGTTGGAAAGCACCAGTAGATGCCACGCCTAATGATGGTGTGTATGAGGCATACTACAACGCCAAAGCAGCCCCACAGCCAGAGGTGGAACTTTCTTCTATCTACTATCAAGGCGAGGATTGTCTGTACCTCAACATCTGGAAGCCAGCTACGACAGCAGCCGAAAAGAAGCCTGTCATTGTATGGGTTCATGGTGGAGCTTACTCCTACGGCGGAACAGTAGATCCGCTCTACGACTTCCATAATTTCGTTGAGGAAAACCCCGAAGTCATCGTTGTCAGCATCGCTTACCGACTCGGTGTATTAGGTTTCCTTCACCTGTCACACCTACCTGACGGCAAAGACTATCCTGACACACAGAACTTGGGACTATTGGATCAGCTGAAGGCGTTGAAGTGGGTGCATGAGAACATTGCTGCCTTCGGTGGCAACCCCGACAACGTGACCCTTATGGGCGAATCGGCAGGAGGCGGCAGCGTGACGAACCTCTCACTGATTAAAGGC
>ODAJ012077660.1_pt1 | contig 10001 bp, 4 predicted proteins | sample 1539241 | NCBI WGS metagenome assembly ODAJ01 (sample SAMN02144231, study PRJEB22623) | gut metagenome | biome: sheep rumen | host: Ovis aries | place: New Zealand
CGCCTTGCCGTTCCGTAGCCGTCTATGCTAGCCGCCTAGTGACGCAGAAGCGACTAAGGCTTGCGCGTCCTGCGCTTCGCCAAGTCGCTTTAACTGCGCTGGGGTCATACAGACCCCCGTCCCCTTGTGGGTCGCGAAACGCATTCAATCGCCTTGCCCGTTGGGCACCGCTACGCGGACGTCGATTGGCATTCCATGCAAAATGCGTTTCGCCGACCTCGCCTCTGGCTATCACTACTCCAGCGTTACGACTAACCAAAAGTTATCGACTACTCTGGCTACTCGAAAAAAGAACATCCAACGTTAATGCTAAGCGAAGTCGAGAACTTGAAAGTTTTGAAAACGTTCGAGAAAATCGGGCAGGATGTTCTTTTTTAACGTTTACTCCGGATTAGAATTTCTTAAAACTTAAGATTAGCGATAACCATTAGTAGAACGCTAAACCGGGGGGAGCCGCACGCTTTTTGCGGCGGGGGGGTGTCCCCCTAAAGAGGGTTTGGGGGAATCTCCCCCACCGGAAAGGTTGCAAGATAACGCTCCGGATAGGCGAAAACCTCAAAGCAGCCTTTCCTCCTTCAGTACTTTAATTTTTTCTTGCATTTAGGTTTTTTTTGCGTAGAAATTTTTGAGGTCGCTACCGATAAAAATTTCACAGCAACCTAGTGAAGACAAGCGTAGGGCATTACGCCCGTAGCGCAGTCTGAACGTTTCGGGGGAGTTTGAGGGGGTTTACTCCTTCATAGCGGTTTTTGAGCGTATGGGTATGCAAAAGCCGCCATGTTTTTGCACGTAGTGCGCGGCTTTTAAAATACTCATGCGCGAAAAAACCGCTCAGCAAGTTGAAAAAATTTTAGGTTGGGGGTAGCGTTCTTGTTGTGGTTACGACAAGAACTTAACGTATTGGGTGGGGGGCGCGGGCTGAGCATTAGGCGATTTAGTGAACGGTTTTGAGCTTAGCGAAAAAAATCGCCGTCTGGTAACTTGACGTGAACAAAGTTGTGAGGCAAGTGCTAACGTTATGCCTCATCCGCAGTGAATATCCGACATTAGTCGCGAAGGGAGCGCAAGTAGAAGCCCAAAAATTGTCGATTATATTTAAAAATGAAAATTTTTGATGAATGGAATAAGTGATTCAAGCAATTTTCAGCCAAAGATAAAAAAAAAGTAATGGACAAATCAATAAGCTCAGTCGTTATATTTCTTGAAATTCTCCGTTTGTTCCATGATTTTTGAAAAAACTTCATTGTTCCATTCTGGCGGATAGCCATTCTTGTAGAGTAATACCGTTAAATCAGATTCAAGCTGGGCTTTAATGTCAGTGCGGTTTGCCCAATCTGCAAATTTTGATTTATCGTCAACGAGTCGTTTTATTTCCTTAGATAACGCCAAACATTTTTCTTCGGCGTAGGGAAAGGCATGAGCCTCACGGACAGCAATAAGAATATCGAAGAAAACTTTTTCCTTGTAAGTGATTCCCAATCGCTCAAAAGATTTTTTGTCGTCCTCCAAGTCTCGCAAAAGTTGAATAAGCTTATCGGAAAGTTGAGCAACAAAATCGACGACGATCTCACTGACGAAAACTAACTTATCACGGCTATTGTAGTTGTTCACGATTTTTTTCAGCCGCTCATCGAATTTACCGGCTTTAACTTTATTGCTACGACCGTAAGCAGTAATATTTTTTTTCGCCAACTTGAGTAGCGCATTAAATTTTGTGATGGGCATTTTAAAGGAGTCAAGCTCGCGTAGAAAATCTTCACTAAAAATGTTAACGGATTTTTCATCGCCGACGATATTTTCAATGCCGGTACACTTTAAAGCCCCTTCAACCATTTTTTCAACTGTGCGATTCATAATTTCTGTATCAGGTGCAGAACCTTTTGTCTGCTTGAAAATTATCGAACGAATGGCAAGAAAAAATTGAGCACGAATTATTTCCGCTTCGCTGAGTTCGCCTGAAGGATAAACTATCAGATAAGACGCCTTTAATTTTTTTGATAGACTCATAAAGCGAGTCTCGGTATCCTTTTTAGTTTGAACGAATTCGGTAGCGGCATTTAGACAGTTCAATCGTTCAAGCGGTGTGCCGAAAAAAAATTTCTTCGCGTCAAAGTTACTTATGAGACTGTTTAATTTGGCAAGACTATCTTGGAAAAGATTCAAAGAAATTTTCAGCTCATCGACGGGATTTTCTTGTGGACTACCGTATTTCTTTATTGCCTCCAACATGAAAATTTTAAAGCCAATGTAATCGACAATAAGACCTTTGTCCTTACCGTTGAAAACCCGATTGACGCGGGAAATAGTCTGAATGAGCGTATGTTTCTGCAGTGGCTTATCGATATACATGACAGCGAGTGATGGAACATCAAAGCCTGTAATCCACATATCGACGACAACGGCGATTTTAAAATTTGAATCGTCGTTTTTGAATTGCTTGTCCAGCTTCTTGCGATAATCTTTCGTGCCGCAGAGATTGAAAAGTTCCGGTGGGTCGTTCTGCCCTTGAGTAGCTACGAGATTTATTTTCGGTAGCGGCAAAAGCTTTTCGAGTTGTTCTTTAGAAATTTTTTTGTTTTCGTCAGATTTTTTCGGGACGCCCCAAGCCGGACGAATTGAAATAATCGCTTGCATAACTTTCAGCGCAATTTTCCTGTCGGCACATACAATCATAGCTTTCTGGATGATTTTCGGTTTTTCGGAGCAAAGTCTCTCGTAGTGCTCGACAATATCGGCGGCGAGTCTCTTTATCCTATCAGGATGTGAAAGAATTTTTGTCATCTTGCTCATCGCGATTTTGCTTGCGTTGATTTGTTCGTCGGTAGAGCCTTCATCAGCGCAACGGTCGTAATATTTTTCAATCTCTCGCGCCTGTTCATCGGAGACAATGACGCGGGCAAGTCGCGGCTCGTAGGCAATGCGAACGGTTATCCCGTCGGCGCAAGATTCCTTCATAGTGTAGCTGTCGACGACTTCTCCGAAAACTTCTATGGTTGCGTCAATCGGCGTGCCCGTGAAGCCACAATAGGTTGCATTCGGGAAACTTTTGCGCAGATAATGAGCAAAACCGTATGTTGTAAAAATTCCCGTGTCGTTCGTTTTCAACTTTGCGCCGGTATTCGTTTGAGTTCGGTGCGCCTCGTCGGAAAAACAGATAATATTTTCGCGGGCAGACAACTCGCCGAGTTCTTCGCAGAATTTTTGAATTGTAATAACGTAGACGCCACCTGACGGACGATTTTTCAACGTGGCTTGAAGGTCGGCGCGGCTTTCGATACTGCGAACGTCTTGTTCATGCAGAAAATTTTTCGACGTCACAAACAGTTCGGAAGTTTGAGTGTCCAAATCCTCGCGGTCAGTCAAAATTATAATCGTCGGATTGCGGAAAGTCTCGTTGTCGCGCTGAATGATTAACCTTGTCAAAAATAACATGGTGTAAGTTTTGCCGCAACCGGTCGCGCCAAAGTAAGTCCCGCCTTTTCCGTCGCCAATTGGTTGCAAATGATTTCTGATATTGGCAAACATTTTTGTCGCGGCGAAAAATTGCGGGTAGCGGCAGACAATTGCCACTGATTTTGAATCGCTGTCGGGATAAAAAATAAAGTCGCGTAGAATTTGCAGAAGTCTTTCCTTAGCGAACGCGCCTTTAATCATCGTGAACAGTGAGCCAATGCCGTCGGAAATTTCTTCGGTGTCGCTGATTTTGTTCCACGAGTAAAAATTTTCGTAGGGCGTGAAGATACTACCGAGCTTTGTGTTTGCGCCGTCGGAAATGACAGCAAGGAAACTGTAGCGCAATAATTTCGGAATGTCGCGGCTATAACGGAAGAAAATTTGCTCCCAAGCGTCGTGAATCGTTGCGTCTTCGCGAATTGCCGACTTAAATTCACAAATTGCAATCGGAATCCCGTTTACAAAAATCAGCAAGTCAGGACGGCGCAATCGGTCACCTTGCACTGGAAATTGATTGACGACCTTGAAAATATTTTTATCGGGCGCGTCAAAGTCAATGTACTCAACATGGATCGCAACTTTGCTCGTGTCGTCGCGGGTCAGGTCGAATCCCTCGTTGACAAGAAAAAAAGCCTCGCGATTCCCCGCATACAGCGGCGCGGAATGGATGAGGCTCAATTTGTTTACAATCGTCTGAAGTTCAGTCGAGCTCAAATTTTCGTTGGCGTAGCGCGTCGAAATAAAATTGCTCAAGTCGTCAAGCAATAAAGTTTCGTCCGTCGTCCTGTGAATTTCGTCGCCGCTCAAATGTTCGTAACCTTCGCGCTTGAAAAGTTCAATGATTGCTCGTTCCAATTCTGCTTCGTCGAAAATGCCGTTCACATCGTCGCCCCCTCGTCCAGTGAACCTTTTATCAATATCGGACAGATGTTTTTGATTTGCGTCTTGAGCCTCTCCAGAATTTTTTTCCGCGTCTGCAAGACTTCGTAAATCGCCGCGATTGACCGTTGAATTTTTAGGTCGGGTATCGGGATTTCCATTTCGCATAAATCTTTCCACGTGAAGACCTCACGCGCTGAGCCCCACGAATGAAATCTTGCGTAGCGGTCGAACTCCGAACGATTGAAAAATAACATCAGGTATTGCGGCAAAAGTTTTTCTGCGTTTGTTCCAAAGACGATTGAGATTGGCGAGACTATGACGGGAAAATTTTTATCGTTAAGAGCAAGAGAAATTTTATCACCACGTCGCGACGTATCAGCGACATAAGCGAATTGCTCCGGCTGAACAACTTTATAATTCTCAAGATTCACGCCGTCCAAGTCAGCTTTAGTTGTTATCATATCTTTGTTCGTGCCCAAACCGCGAACGAATTCTGAACCGAGATTATCAGAATTTCTTTCGTCCGACAGCTCAATATAGTTGTCGAGCTTTTGGGCGAGCATATTGCAACGAAGATTTTCGATATAACCGTCGCAAACAAGTTTCAAGTCGTCGAGTCCGCGCTCGTAGACTTTTTTATTTTCAAGCAGGGCATTGTAGACCGCGACGAACTTTTTTTGCACGGACAGCGGCGGCAGATTGATTTCAATTTCGCAGAAAGTTTTCCATTCGAGATTGGCGCGGACGCTGCTGTCACTCAAGAACCAGCCAAGTCGGTCTTTCTCCTTCGACCTGAACACCATGAAAAAATATTCCGGCAAAATTTTATCCGTCGCCGTGACCTCAAAAGTAAAATAGGCGGGCGAAACAATAATCGGCTCGGCGTCACGATGAAAAGCAAGTCGGATGCATTCGTCGCGCCCCGTCTGCATTCCGCTGAACACGAAACGATTTTTTCTGACGACTTTATATTTTTTCTCGTTGAGCGTCGAAGTATCAGCAACGGTCGGCATAAATTCTTTGTCGATATTCACGCCGTAAAAACTTCGGAGTCCGTCGGAATTTCTCTCGTCAACGAGTTCAATAAGCTCGCCGAGCTTAAATTTACTTAGTGCCATTGTTATCGCCTTTGAGATTTTAACTTGCTCTCATCAAACTCATAATTTCCAAAATATAATTCTTGTCATTTGCATAAATCGTATCGCCTGGAATCCTTACCACTTTTGCAGAATCATTATGGCTAAATAAACATTCATACATAGGTTTAAGTCTCTCTTCTAAAGAAATTAATGTTTTCTGATCAACATCTTTGTTCTTAAAAGTTTCCTTGCCAGGATTTATTAGCATCACACAAAACGAATCTGGACGACCTGCCAACATTATGTCCACAAAACAACTCATATCCCTACCACTAATAAAATCATTATATTTATCGGAGTCATGCACTTTCAATCCAATGAGAAAAGGGGTGAGTATCTCAACATAAAAAGAATATTTCGGATAACCATAAGTGATATATCTTTCAGGAACTGCCACTTTTAAATATTGAAGATACCGTGTTATTTCACGCAGACTAAAACTATATTTTTCCATTACGAGTTTTGCTATTTCATACTTAGCTTTATTGTCATCGAAATTTATTGTCTCATAATATTTTTTCATATTGGCTGGCGGAAGAGGTATTGTGAAATCGAAGAATCGGCGCAAATATTTGTCAGCATTGAAATCATTGCCATAATGACGTTTAATTGTGTGTTGCAATTCCGACATATTAACAGATACCACGAAAATAACTTTCTCGTGCAAGAAGTAATGCTTTATCCGTTCCAATAGGCGAACGGCAAAATTCGGACAGCAACGGTCAAGCTCATCAATGAAAAATACAATTCGAGTGTCCGCTGGTTGTTTTTCAAGAAGAGTATCAAACAGATGGTTTAAGACTTGGTCGGCTTCTTTACGCTTCTTTATTTCTTCCAAAAGGTTTTTCCCCTTAACTGAATCCAAAAAGGCTTTTACAGGCGGTCCTCCAAGTGACCTTGTAAGTATTTCTAATCCATGCGTGATTATATCCCAGCAACTTTTATCGTTGACTGCATAATCTTCCAAATCAGCTATATCCTGAATCATCTTAGAGATAATAGACAAAACAGGGTCAGTATCGTTATCATTGCTCCAAGCATCGTAATATACGGGAAGATAATTTTTTGCCGTATCTATTTTAAGTAATTTTCCCATGCATTGTTTAACGTCGTTTAATTTTTCATCTGAGGAAATACGACTCTGCAGTACAATTTGAGTCTGTTTAACGAAAAAAGTTTTACCGTTACCCCAGCTATCGTCTAATGCAATGGCAACATTACCGTCAATCTCATCTAAAATCTTAATAAAATTAGCGATACTCTTATTGCGTCCAACGGAGTCTGTCAAAATAGAGTTTTTAAGATTATCAAAAGTGGGCTTCAATTCGTAACTAATCAAACATATCTCTCCTTCCAAATTCATTCAATGGCATAGCCAATACCTCTGAAAGCGTCTGTGAGCAAGACTTGCGAATTTTTTTCGAGCGATAAAAGTTCGCGCATATCGTTTTGAATTCGCGTCATCTCTGCAGGATAATCAATTTCCAAGTCGTGGTCGATGAACTCAATATATTTGCTCGGCGCGAGTGAAAAATCTTTTTCACGAATCTCATCAAGCGTCGCCGACCTACAAAGTTCGGGCACATCGAAATAATTTGTACCACTCTGCCAAGCATTATAAATCTTTTTGACGCGGGCAATCTGTTCGTCGACGAGGACAGTTTTTTTCTTCTTCTTGTTCTTGTCAATAACAATTTCTTCGATGTTCCTGTCCCAACGCCGCAAATCCATAAATAAAACTTCGCCGGTTCGGTCGCGTAATTTTCTGCCATTGACGACATTGGCTTTTTTGTTCATGTTCAAAATCCAGAGCGTGACGGAAATATCAGTCGTGTAAAACATATCGCGAGGCAAAACAATAATCGCCTCGACGACATCACGCATCAAAATTTCTTTTCGGAGAGTGTACTCAACATCGTCGGCATTAAGTGCACCGTTCGCCAAAAGAAATCCTGCGACGCCGTGACTCCTGTCGAGCTTTGAAAGTATATGAAGAATCCAAGCGTAATTTGCATTTGCGACTGGCGGCATGACTGAAAATCCTGCTCGGATAAATCGCGGGTCGTCAGTCAATTCATCATTACCGCGCCAATCTTTGAGATTAAACGGAGGATTTGCCATAACGTAATCGACTTTTCTGTCTTTATGCAAATCATTCGTGAAAGTCGAAGCGGGAGTATTGCCTAAGTTGTGAGCAATGCCGCGAATCGCCAAATTCATTTTGCAAAGCCGCCAGGTATCCGGCTTACTCTCCTGCCCAACGATTGAAATATTTAAGCGATTGCCTTTGTGACTGTCGACGAATTTCAAAGACTGCACGAACATTCCTCCGCTACCACAACACGGGTCATAGACGACACCTTTATACGGCTCAATCAATTCAGCAATTAGTTTAACGATACAAGCGGGCGTGTAAAATTCGCCGTCCTCTTTTGTCCCTGACGCAGCATAAGCTTGCAAAAAATATTCGTAGACTCGTCCGATAAGGTCTTCCTCGTGAAAAAATTTTTCGTCTAGCTTGTTGACGTTATCTATAAGATTTTTAATTCGAGATTTTTCCGCGCCGAGTGTGGCAAAGAGATTTAACGGCAGAGCACCTTTTAAAGCATCATTATCGTTTTCAATTTCTGCCATCGCCTTATCAATTATTGTAGGAATATCGTTCGCAGAAGCATTGCTGACGATATAAGACCAACGTGCAGTTTCTTTGAGGTAAAAAACATTTCTTGCTGTATAAAACGAAACCTTGTTAAGAAAATGAGGAATGTCACCATACTCCGCAATAATTTCTGCACGACGGCTCTCAAATTTATCTCCGGCAAATTTGAGAAACACCAATCCAATAACAGCGTCTCGATTTTTTTCTGTACTACCAATCCCACGAAGTGCAACCCGACAATTCCATAAAACATTCTCAAGTGAAAGCGTATCTTCCTTTTTCGTTCGTGCCATTCTCAAAATTCCTCTCAATTATTTGTTTGATTATAACACAGAGAAAGTTCCCATCGGTCTTAAATTTGTCATTTAAGAGCTTGAATCTGTCGTTCAATTTGTTCAAGGGAAGAAAACAAGCGATTAGAATTTGCCCGAAGAGTTTCTATATGTTTTTGTCGCAATGTTACTCACCGCTAAAGACTATAACACATCAGAAAGTGAAAGTCACGGAATGCCCAAAAAATTGTGCAAAAATTGGGCACGCGATTTTTGGAGAAGTGCTAAGATAAGGCAAAGCGAGAAATTCGGAAAATGTTCACTTATGCATTTCACTGCGTGAAATGCTCATTTTCTCTGATACTGACGCGATAAATCGATTCAAAAATATGCCAGTCGCTGTGCTCCTTGAACCTGCGGTTGGCTACAGAAAGGCGGAAAATCTTCATGGCGATGTATCATTTCCGTATCAAATCCGACAAGAAACCCAACGGAACTAAAATTTCCGCTGTCAAACATGTCGAATATATAAATCGTGAGGGAACGTTTGCGCACGACGAGCACTGGAAACAAAACAACAAATTCGTTTGCAATTTCATCTCGACAGAAAAGATGCCAAATGCGCTTAACGGACTAAATGCATTCCTTTACAAGACCGATGATTTTGGCTCTATCAGAAATTCTAAACGCGGGATTGAAGTCACTGAAAATTTTTACCACACCACTATTACAATTGCGCTCATGTTAGCTGACAAAGCTCTAAACCATCAACCACTGATTATAAATGGCTCTCCCGATTTCCATAAGGCAGTGCTTAGAGTCGCTCTTGAAAATAATCTTTCCATTTCTTTTCACGATAAACTTATGCAAGGAACTTTTGAACTGCGAAAACGAGAAAAAGAAAACGAAAGAAGAAAATTCCTCGCCAATGGCAGCATTATTATCTCCACACGCCCAAAACCTCAATCTCGTATTCATCCGGCTCGTGCGAAAACCATAGAAGAAGCAACAAAAACAGGATTTCATTTGCCTTCATTATCTAAACTTCCGTCGCTAAATGGGAAATCGGAAGGAATAAAACTGACCGAAGATGAAGTCCGTGACTTAGACCAATTCATGCAAGAGCAATATCAGCACATCCGTTATGATTTTTCCGACGAGCAAAAAAGATTAGCTCAGTTGACTGCTAAAAAAATTTTGGAAAATGTGCAAGAGGCACTCAAACAAAAATCTGCTGTTTCTCATACTGAGTATATAAATCGAGAAAAGGCATATGAACAACGCGGCGGCTGTATATTTCAATTTCACCACCTGCCCAAGTGGGCGCACGACGACCCCAAAAAATTTTTCCAAGCCGCCGATAAATATGAAAGCGTCGGACATCGGCGTTACGTTGAAATTGAATTTGCCTTGCCCAATGAATTGAAAACAGTCGAGCAATATCGCCAGATTATTGACCCTTTCATTGCCAAACATTTGAGCAAGCATTATTATGCCTACGCGATACACAACAAAATAGGAATGATGTCAGACGGACAACATCATCCCCACGTTCATATTATGTTTTCCGAACGACTCATTGACGACGTGGAGAAA
>ODAJ012114166.1_pt1 | contig 10001 bp, 9 predicted proteins | sample 1539241 | NCBI WGS metagenome assembly ODAJ01 (sample SAMN02144231, study PRJEB22623) | gut metagenome | biome: sheep rumen | host: Ovis aries | place: New Zealand
GCGAGCTCATTCTCCTTCGCGGCGATTTTGCGCCGCAGGTCGATCTGCGATTCATCCGCATAAATCTCGGCGATCACGCTGCCGACGCCGAGCTTGGCGCCGTCGGTGACGCAGTAGCGGACAGCGCCGCTGCCCTGATACCGCTCGACGGACTCGTTGCGGACATACACGCCCTGAAAGGCCGAAACATCGCTGACCTCGTAATAGATCGCGTTTTCGGTTTCATAGCCCTGAAAGAGCAGGTGATACACAATCGAAAAAACGAGAACAACGGCGAACACAAGCAGCAGTGCTTTGAGAATCCGCGTTGTGATTTCGTTCATGGCAGATCAGTCTTCCTCGCGCTCCATCGCATCCAGAATCGAGATCGGTCTTGCCGGGACGATGGTGGAGATCGCGTGCTTATAGACGAGCTGCTGTCTTCCGTCGGTCTCCAGGATGACGATGAACTGATCGAAGCCGCGGATGATGCCCTTGAACTGGTAGCCGTTGGTAAGGAAGATGGTCAGCGGCAGGCGATCCTTGCGCGCCTGGTTCAGAAAGACATCCTGCAGATTCAGTCCCTTGTTGTTCATAAGTAATTGCCTCATTTCTCTGATTTCACAGCATTATAATCTGACCGCGCAGGCACTGCGGCCCGCGTCGGATGTGCGCTGCAAAAAGGTATAGCGACACATCATTATTATATCACAAGAGGTTGCTTTTGGCTATGATTTTTTTTGAAATCTCAAAAATTTCCGCATTTGTACGAATTCCGTCGCACCAAATCCGGCAAATTTGCTCATTTCGCCGAAACCAGGTCTCCTGCCGTTTCGCGTAGCGGCAGGTTTCCTGCTTGACGCGGGCGATGCCCTCTGCAAAGGGCTCCTCTCCGCGCAGCCAGGGCAGCAGCTCCTTGTAGCCGATTGCCATTGCGGCGGTTTCGCGGCGCCTGCCGCTGTGAAACTCCTCCGAGACCTCGTCCGCGAGTCCGTTTTCGACCATTTTGTCCGCACGCAGGCGGATGCGGTCATAGAGCAGCGCGCGGTCGGAGAAGCTCAGCCCGATCCGGAGTACATTCCAGGGCGGCGGAACCGCTCTGCTGCGGCGGGCGTGTTCCGAAAGCGGGATGCCCGTCAGCGTGTAGACCTCCAGCGCACGGATCACCCGGCGCAGATTGTTTTCGTGCAGGCGTTCTGCGGTTTCCGGGTCGCAGCCGCGGAGCAGTTCGAGCATGGCAGCGGGGCCCTGCTCCTCTGCCTGCTGATGCAGCTTTGCGCGGAGCGCCGGATCTGCCGGGATATCCGGAAACCGGATATTGTCCAGCAGCGAATCGGCATAGAGCCCGGTTCCGCCGACAACGACCGGCAGCCTGCCGCGCGCCTGAATCTGCGCGATGATGTCCCGGGCAAGCTCTGTGTATTCGGCGACGGAGCAGGGGTGATCGGGCGGGAGAATGCTGATGAGATGATGCGGGATGCCCTGCATTTCCTCCGGCGTCGGCTTGGCGGTCGCGAGATCGAGTCCCTCATAGAGCTGCATGGAATCGGCCGAGACGACCTCGCCGCCGAAAGCCTTTGCAATTTCGATGCCGAGCGCGGTCTTGCCGGACGCGGTCGGGCCGACCACCGCGATGACCGGGGGAAGGCCGTTTCCGCTCTGCGGTATCATTGCGTTCAGACGGCCTTGCCGAGGAATGCGGCACCGATGATGCCTGCGTCATTGCCGAGCTTTGCGATGACGATTTCGGCATTCTTCTCGGAATTGCGCGTATAGACTTCCTTTGCGACAAGCTCCTTGACCGGCAGCAGCAGGGCATCGCCCTCATTGCAGACGCCGCCGCCGATGCAGAGCACATCGGGCTGGAAGATGTTGATTGTGTTCGTGATGCCGGCTGCGAGGGCACGGATATAGAAATCCACGACCGACTTGGCCGCTGCGTCGCCGGCGCGCATGCAGTCGAAGGCTGTGCGTGCGGAGACCTTGCCGTGTTCTGCGGCCATCGCGTGCATCGCGCTCTCGGGATGCTCCGCCATTGCCTCATTCGTCATGCGGATCAGGCCGGTTGCGGAGGAATAGACCTCGAAACAGCCGCGTCTGCCGCAGGTACACTGCGGGCCGTCGAGATTGAGCACGGTGTGGCCGATCTCAGCGCCTGCGAAATTCGAGCCGGAATAGATCTTGCCGTCGATGACGATGCCGCCGCCGACGCCGGTGCCGAGCGTGATGCAGACTGCGTTGGTTGCGCCCTTTGCCGCGCCTGCGACATATTCGCCGTAGGCCGCCGCGTTGGCGTCATTCTCGACGAAAGCCGGACGGCCGGTCGCCTCGGAAATCCACTTGACAATCGGGACATTGTGGAAGTCGAGGTTGTTGGAATACTCAATGATGCCGGTCGCGGAATTTGCGATGCCGGGGGTGCCGATGCCGATCCACTCGACCTGCTCCGGGGTCAGCCCCTGCTGCTTGATGACGTCGAGCGCGCAGGCAGCCATATCTGCCGCGATGGCTTCTGCCGGACGCGGACGGTTGGTCTTGCGGGAGACCTTGCCGAGAATCTGATAGCTTTCGTCTACGAGACCGGCGACGATGTTCGTGCCGCCGAGATCAATGCCGACATAATATTTCATGTAAATTTCCTCCGTTATTCTGCACTCCGGGTGCTTGATTCTGTGTCCTCTCCGTCATCATCTGCAAAGCCGCAGTCGGCAAAGAACTGCTTGTCGAAGAGCTCTGCGCCGTTGACCTTCACCGCACGGACGGCGGTCTGCGGGCTGTATTCAAAATCCTCGATGATGAACGGGATCTTTTTGCCGAAGATCTGTTCGGTGAACTGCGCGCTGTGCAGCTCTGTGACGGCGACTGCCGCGAGGTCGTAGATGCGGGCGATCATTTCGTCGCCGTCGTTGTCCTCGTCATAGCCCTGGGACTGCCGCCAGGCGGCAAACGGCTCATCCGGCAGCAGACGGAACTGCCCGTCTGTCCAGTTGATCCAGTTCCAGACCTCCGTGCCGAACCGTTCGCGGTTCTTCCGGCGGGTTTCCTCGGTGTTGTAGGCGAGCCAGATCTCGTAGCGGACCTGATCGGTTTCATCAAACGCCGCGTGGAAGCCGATTTCCAGCATGCAGACATCGCGTGCGGGAATCTCCTGCACCGTCTGCGCAATCCAGCTTTTCAGCGCGTCGGCAAATTTCCGGTCCGCGGCATCCTCCGCAGCCGGCTGATAGGCCGCTGCTGCCTCGTCCAGATCAATTTCGTCATATTCGCCGCCGCCCAGCAGCGTTTCCAGTCCGCCCATCGCGTCCGCATCCGAAAGCAGGCTGTCCACATCGTCGGGCATGATGCCTCCCTGTGCGAGCATCCCGCCGACCTTGCCGAACAGGCTTGCAATCTGCGGATTTTCCAGCGCCTGCTGAAGCTCCGGCTGTGCGATCATGCTCTGAATCTGCGGATCCTGCATGATCTCATCGGTGTCGTCGTCTCCGAATCCGAACTGTCGGATCAAATCACGGATATCCATACTCATTTCCTCGGCAGCGTGCGGGTCATCAGCACCGTACACTGCTTGCTGCGGATGCTGAAGGCGCCGAAGCCTGCGGGCAGGAAGACCGAGTCGCCCTTTGCGAGCGGCATGACCACGCCGTCCTCATAGATCAGCGCGGCCTCCCCTTCGGTGACGAGCAGATGCGTATAGGAAATCCCCCCGCTGGGCGGGAAGGCGGCTGCCTCGCTGATCTGGTACTCCCATGTCGTAAAGTACGGGCAGTCGGCGATCATCGCGCAGCAGAAGCCGTCCTGCTGCACCGGCGGACGCTTCATGCGCGGCGGCGCTGCCCATGTCTTGGTCACATCGACCGCCTTGTCGATATGCAGCTCACGCGGCTTGCCGTCCTTTCCGACGCGCTCGTAATCATACACGCGGTAGGTGATGTTGGAATTCTGCTGGATCTCTGCGATGAGGATCCCGGCGCCGATGGCATGGAGCGTACCGGCCTCGATGAAGAAGACGTCGCCCTTATGGACAGGCACGAGGCGGACATAGTCCAGCAGGGTGCCGTCGAGGATATGGGCGCGGAACTCCTCCTTCGTCAGCTCGCGGTTGAAGCCGTAGGCGAGGGCGGCACCCTCTTCGCAGTCCACGACATACCAGCACTCGGTCTTGCCGCTTTCGCCGTTTTCATTTTCGCGGGCGTAGCGGTCATCCGGGTGAACCTGCACGCTGAGATCCTGGCAGGCGTCGATCAGCTTGATGAGCACAGGGAAGGCGGAGAAGCTCGCCGCACCTTCGCCGACGCGCGCTGCCCAGTCCTGTTCGAGGTACTCTTTCAGGGTCAAGCCTTTATTCACGCTGTTGATGATTGTTGCCGGACCTGCCGGATGACAGGACAGCTCCCAGCTTTCGGCGACGCGCTCAAAGTCACAGTCTTTTCCGAATTCATCGCGCAGGCGTGTGCCGCCCCAGATATAATCCTGAAAAGCGGGCTTTAACTTCAACGGTTCCATACGTTCAGCCTCCTTTGATATGGATATCGCACCCCGGCGCTGCGGGGGATTGTTTACGGTGCAGCGGGCGGCCGGTCATGCATCCGGCAGCTCCTGGATCAGCGCCCAGAGCTTCTGCGCGGTTTCCGGACTGACGCCGGCGGTCTGCCGGAGCTGTTCGGGCGCAGCGGCCTTGAGCTGTGCGCGGGTTTTATAGGTCAGCAGCAGCTTGCGCGCTTTCTTCTCCCCGATGCCCGGGATCTCGGTCAGCGTCAGCGAAAAGCTGCTCTTTTGGTGCTTTGCTTTCATGTAGGTGATAGCATAGCGGTGTACCTCATCCTGAATCCGGGTGAGCAGCGCAAATGCCGCCTGCTTATCCCGGACAGCGATCTCGCCGCCGTCGGTTGCGATTGCGCGGGTACGGTGCTTTTCATTTTTCACCATGCCGTAGAGCGGGATATGCAGGCCGAATTCGGCGAGAATCGGTGCGATTGCGCCGACATGGGTTTTGCCGCCGTCGAGCAGGATCAGATCCGGGAGAATGCCGAACTGATTGACGGCTTTGGAAGCGCCCTCGGGCTCCTCCTGTGCCTTGAAATACTCCCGGAAGCGTCTGCGGATGACCTCCTGCATGGCGGCGTAGTCGTCCTGCCCCTGCTGTTCCTTGATGGAAAAGCGGCGGTAGGCGGCCTTCAGCGGCCGGCCGTTCTCGAAAACGACCATGCCGGCGACCATTGCGGACGACGCGAGATTGGAGATGTCGTAGGATTCGATGCGCAGCGGGGGCTTTTCGAGCCCGAGCACGCGCGCAAGCTCCTCCAGCGCGAGCAGCTCCCTGCCGGTGCGCCCTGCGGAGATCGAGAGCTTGTCGCCGGCATTCTGCTTGGCCATGCGGACCAGTCTTGCGCGGACACCGCGCTGCGGCTGCTCAACCGTGACGGCATGGCCGGCGCGTTCGCGGAGCAGATCGAGGAGCAGCTCGGGTTCGGCGGGCATCTCCTCAAGCAGGATGACCCGCGGCAGATCGCTGCCGCTGCGGGTGCTGTAATACTGCGGGAGAAAATCGTCGAGCGGATGCTCTGAGAGGGCATCTGCGGGAACGGTAAAGGTGTTCTGGTCATAGAGCCTGCCGCCGCGGTAGATCAGCACGGAAATCACGGTGGTATCGCCGGATTCGGCTGTTCCGATGACGTCGGTATCCGCGGTGACGGCGTCGAGGATATCCTGCTTTTCGCCTGCCTTGCGGATTGCCGCGATGCGGTCGCGCAGACGGGCAGCCTCCTCGAAGTCCAGCCGGTCGGCAGCCGCCTGCATGCGCTGTTCGAGCGCGGTGATTGTGTGGTCACCGCCGTTTCTGATAAAGCGCACGGCATCGCTGAGCACCTCGGCATAGGCCTCCTCGGAGATTTCTCCGCGGCAGACGCCCATGCACTGTCCGATGTGGTAATTGAGGCAGGGGCGCTCCTTTCGGAAGCTCTCCGGGAACTGCCGGCTGCATGTCGGCAGCCCGAACATGCGGTTGACGGTATTGACCGTCTGCTTTGCGGTGAAGCCGCTCATATAGGGTCCCAGATAGGTCCCCTCGTCATCCGCACGCACCTCGGCGGTGATTCTGCCGTAGGGCGGCGGAGAGATGCGAATATAGTGATAGCCCTTGTCATCCTTCAGGAGGATGTTGTAGCGGGGGCGGTGCTGCTTGATGAGCGAGCATTCGAGCACCAGCGCTTCATATTCGGAGCCGGTGACGATAAAGTCATAATCGTAGACCTGCGAGACCATCCGGGCGGTTTTCGGCGTGTGATCCGGGTGCTCGCGGAAATAGCTTGTGACGCGGCTGCGCAGATTCTTGGCCTTGCCGATGTAGATGATTTTTCCCTGCGCATTTTTCATGATATAGACGCCGGGCTCGGCGGTCAGAACTGCGGTCTTCCGCCGGAGATAGTCAAGGCGCGGGTTCATCTGCGCGGATCCTCCCCGCCGTCCCGGTCATCGTCCTCATACTCGTCGTCGTCGTCATCCTCCTGCACACCGAATTCGTACTCGAACTTTTCCTCTTTGTCCGTGAGGATGACCTTCTCGTCGGAAACCAGCGAATCGGCGGCCTCGCGCGCCTTCTGGCGGAGGGTTTTCTGCCGCTTCGGCGCAGGCTCCTGCAGCAGCGGCGAGTCGGTGAACATGGTCGTTGAGAACTTCGTCGGCACGGCCTGATCGCCGTGGCAGTCGATGAGAATCTCCTCGGTCTGAATCAGACGCGCCATGATTGAGAAAAAGACGATATACGCAAATGCGTTGATGAGAATGCTGGTGTAGACACGGTTTCCGGCGATGCCGGGGAGCATGCCGGCCAGGCAGATCGTGCAGGTGATGCCGACCGTGAGCTGCATCTTCTTGTTCTGGGGGTCGAGCTGGAGCAGCGAGAGCGCGATGACCGCCGAAAACAGTGCGTGCGAGATGATGAGATCGAGTGCCAGACCGTTATACGGGATAAACGGCAGCAGATCGAATTCCAGCAGCATGAGCACCGCCTCGACGAAAATATAGAACGGCATCAGAATTTTCATCAGGCCGCGCGCCCGGACGAGCTTGTCGATCCAGATGATGCTGAGCGTAAAGAGCGCAAAGCCCATGGTCTCGGCCGTATAGGCAACGATCTCAAAGGGGATGAAATACTTGCCGTATTTGGCGAAGGAGTAGTAGTAGATCAGGCAGATGATGATGAACACGACGAACAGGATATTGCCGTTGCGTCCGAGCCGCATGCAGTCGAGCAGGGTATAGTCCCGCTCACGGAAGCGGATGGCGCCGGTACCGGGCTGTGTATTGCCGGCCTGCCTGCGGTCGGCGGGTTCGGTTTTCGGAGATTGTTTCTTTGCCATAGCTGCCTCCTTGGCGGGTGTGATTCCGTCAGATGCCGGAGCGGGAGCCGGCCGCATCCTTTGCTGCCAGAGCGCGCTGACCGATATCCTTTCGGTAGTGGACGCCCTCGAAGCGGATTTGCTCTGCGGCCGCATAGGCGGATGCGAGCGCCTTTCTGAGGCTGCTGCCGGAGGCCGTCACACCGAGGACTCTGCCGCCCGCGGTCAGGAATTTGCCGTCAGCAAGCTTTGTGCCCGCGTGATAGACCGCGGCGCCGGCGCACTGTCCCTTTTCGTCGAGGCCGAAGATTTCCTTTCCGGTTTCGTATTTTTCCGGATAGCCGCCGCTTGCGAGGATGACACAGGCGCATGCGCCCTGCTTCCACTGAATCGGCAGATTGTTGAGCGAGCAGTTCTCGACCGCTTCCATGATGTCGAGCAGATCGGTCTCGAGCATCGGCAGGACGACCTGCGTCTCCGGGTCGCCGAAGCGGCAGTTGTATTCAATCACCTTCGGGCCGTTCGGCGTGAGCATCAGGCCGAAATAGAGGCAGCCGCGGAAGGTGCGGTTTTCGCCGTTCATGGCGTGCATCGTCGGAAGGAAGATCTCCCGCATGCACTGCTCTGCGATTTCCTTGGTGTAATAGGGGTTCGGCGAGACGGTTCCCATACCGCCGGTATTCTTGCCTTTGTCGCCGTCGAGTGCGCGCTTGTGATCCATCGAGGAGATCATCGGCGCGATCGTTTCACCGTCTGTAAAGGCCAGTACGGATACCTCCGGACCGGTCAGGAATTCCTCGATGACAACATTTGCGCCGCTCTCACCGAAGATTTTGTCCTCCATGATGACCTTGACAGCATCGACTGCCTCAGCCTCATTCTGCGCGATGATGACGCCCTTTCCGAGCGCAAGGCCGTCTGCCTTGACAACGGTCGGATAGGTGTTCTGTTCTCTGATATAGGAAATCGCCTTGTCGGCATCGTCAAAGACCTCGTACTTCGCGGTCGGGATGCCGTATTTTTTCATCAGATGCTTGGAAAAGACCTTGCTGCCCTCAATAATGGCAGCGGCCTTGGACGGACCGAAGACCTTGAAGCCGTTTTCGCGCATGAGATCTGCCATGCCGAGTACGAGCGGGTCATCCGGTGCGACAAATACCCAGTCAGCCGCAAGCTCTTTTGCAAGTGCAAGCATGCCGTCTAAGTCGGTTGCCTTGACCGCGTGGCATTCAGCATATTTCGCGATGCCGCCGTTTCCGGGTGCGCAGTGGAGCTCCGGGCGCTGTGCGCTCTCCGCGAGCTTCATAATGATGGCGTGCTCTCTGCCGCCGCCGCCGACAACAAGAATCTTCATGTTTTCTTATTCCTTTCAGAAATGAATAGAGGTATCTCCGATGGATTTATAATGGGGCGCTGCCCCATACCCCGCCAAAGGGCTCGCGCCCTTTGGAATCCCGATATGGGGTTAGATTATTTCAGACAGTCAAGCGGGAGTTCGCGGATCTCGCAGAAGTGAATCTTCCTGAGCGAGGGTTCATTCAGCAGGGCGCGCATGATGCCGCCGTGACAGACAATCAGCAGCGTATTGAGATCGGTGCGCGCAAGAAACGGCGCGATTGCTTCGAGTGCCCGCGCACGCATCTGTGCGTGGGTTTCCCAGAGCGGATATTTGTCCTCCGGCCTGTGAACGCCGGCATTTGCCTTGTATTCGTTCCAGGCTTCCTTGATTTCGGTGTGCGATGCTGCCGAATAGTCGGTGCGCGGCAGCCACTCGAAAATACCGACCGCGACCTCGATCGGGCAGTCAATCGCCCGCGAGACAATCGCAGCGGTCTGGAGCGCTCTGGGATAGGGGGAGGAGACGATCAGGTCCGCCTGCTGAATGCGGGGATCCTTTGCCGCCGCCTCCGCCTGCGCAATGCCCTCCGGCGTGAGCTGTCCGAGCTCGGCGCCCATGCCGGGGAGCTGCATCGCGGCTGTATCACGGTAGGTCGGTTCGCCGTGGCGCATGAGGTAGACCGTCATTGTAGGGACACATCCTTTTGTCGTTGATTTTCCGGAATGCCGCAGCGCCGCTGCAAATCAGTGATGGAACAGTCTCAGGCCGCAGAACGCCATTGCAATGCCGTACTTGTTGCACTGCTCGATGACGAGATCGTCGCGGATCGAGCCGCCCGGCTCAACGATATAGCGGACGCCGCTCTTATAAGCTCTGTCGATGTTGTCCGGGAACGGGAAGAATGCGTCCGAGCCGAGGCAGACATCGGTGTTCTTTGCAATCCACGCCTGACGCTCCTCTTTCGTGAAGACCGGAGGCTTCTGCGTGAACACGCGCTCCCACTCGCCGTCTGCGAGAATGTCCATATAGTCCTCACCGATATAGAGGTCGATCGCGTTGTCGCGGTCGGGGCGCTTGATGTCATCGCGGAACGGCAGATTCAGCACCTGCGGTGCCTGTCTGAGCCACCAGTTGTCGGCCTTCTGACCGGCGAGACGGGTGCAGTGAATTCTCGACTGCTGTCCTGCGCCGATGCCGATGGCCTGACCGTCCTTGACATAGCAGACGGAGTTGGACTGGGTATATTTCAGGGTGATGAGCGAGATGATGAGGTCGAATTTCTTGTCGTCCGGGATATCCTTTGCGGCCGTGACGATGTTCGAGAGCATCGTTTCCTCGTTGATTGC
>ODAJ011767702.1_pt1 | contig 10000 bp, 9 predicted proteins | sample 1539241 | NCBI WGS metagenome assembly ODAJ01 (sample SAMN02144231, study PRJEB22623) | gut metagenome | biome: sheep rumen | host: Ovis aries | place: New Zealand
GCGAAGCAAGAGCAGTGAGAGGCTCGTTAATTTATATTTTAGAAATGATATCACTTCGTATTGAGCCGAGAAACTTTGAAAATTATTTATATATCACTATTTCTTATATATCATTTTTCATAAACCGTTATCTTGTAAAAATTTTATAATCATTTACAAAACCTATGCTTACCTATTACAATTGTTAATGGTCTTGACCAAATCCATTTATTTGTTGCAGTTGATGGATTAAAGTAATATATAGCTCCATAAGATGGATCCCACCCATTTATAGCATCTTGAGCTGCTTTTTTTGCTGAAGAATCTGGTGTTTTATTTATCTGTCCATCTGAAACTGCATCAAACGCACCACTTTGATATATAACACCTGCTATAGTATTTGGAAACGAATTGCTTTTTACTCTATTCATTACAACCGCTCCTACTGCAACTTGCCCTGTATAAGGTTCTCCCCTTGCTTCCCCATATATTAGTTTTGCCAACAGTGTTACATTATTTGAATTACTATTAGAGTTTGAACTTGATGAATTTGATGTTCCTCTTATTCCTAATGCTGCTAAAGTCTTATCTCCAGCAATTCCATCTACTGTTAATCCATTTTTTCTTTGAAAATATTTTACAGCTTCTAATGTTTTACTTCCATAAATCCCATCAACTGAGCCATTATAATATCCCCAATTTTTAAGTTTTTGTTGAATCTGCTTTACTTCATCTCCTTGTGATCCATATTTAGATAATGCCTCAACCTCATTGTTTTTTGAGAATCCAACAAATAATGTTATTATAACTAAACTTACTATAAAAACAAGTATTAATACTTTACGATTAAATCTTTTCATTAAAAAAAACCTCTCTTAAACAAAAATATTTATCATTATTTTTGTCCAAAAAAGTTTTTTTATACATAGCTATTATTAAAATTACACCAAACAAAAGCTAAATATATATTATTTTAAAATCATTATATATATGCACAAAGAATTGCTTCAAATCCAACCTCCAAATCTATCAATCCAATTTTGTATTTGTAATCTAAATCAATTAGTTGCTTTAATATATTTCTAATTTCTTGCTGTTTAAAATATCCTGCCTGTGTTTTATATTTATTAGTTAAAAATGTTTGATTTGGTTTTAAGTTTAATGCTTCAATTAAATTTCTTTTTTCATTTAAAGCTAGTTTTGTTAAATATAATTTTTTAAAGTGATTATATAAGGTTATTAAAATTTTTTGTGTGGGTTCTTTTGCAAGTATTAAATTTCTTAATACTTCTATTGCTTTATTTGTTTGCTTTTTTCCTAAGCTATCTGTTAAATCAAATATAACACTTTCTATTTTTTTTATTGATAAACTATCTATATCTTGTTTAGTAATTGTTCCGCCTTCTCCTGCATATTCAATCAATTTTCTGATTTCATTTATCAACTCTTGCATATCTGTTCCACATACTTCAATAAAATAGCTTAATGTTGGCACATCAATATTAACTTTATATGCATTTGTAATTTGCTTTAATCTTGCTTGAATTTGATTTGCTTTTTGATATTCAAAATTACAACTAATTCCATTTTTGTCAATAAAATTTGCTAAATCAGATTTGTCTATTGCTTGCTCTACGAAAACTAAAACTATTGAATCTTTTATGTTATTAAAATTTTCTTCTAAATATTTTAAAAGTTTTGTTTTTATACTTCCATCATCTTTCTTGCTTTTAGCTTCTTTCTTAAATAATCCTGTATTTTTTGCAATTATAAGTTTTTTTTCGAATCCAAAAGGTGGAGTTTCAAGTTCTGATATTATTTCAGTTATATTCGTTTCATCAATTTCTATATAGTTTATTCCTTTTAATGTTTCACCAAATAAACCTTTAATCTTTTTCAAACAACTCTCTAACAAAAATCTTTCTTCACCATAGAGCAAATATAAAGAATTTAATTTTTCTTGTTTCAATTCTTTTTCTAAATCTTCAAGTTTCATACCAATCCTCTTTTTATTACTTCGAAGTGCAGTGCATTGTTTTTTTTAGTGGGCGATTAAAATCGCCCCTGCACTTTCTATATTCTGACAAATTGTAATTATTTTTCAACAAATTACTTAAAAATTATGCGGAAAATTTCAGCCACACTCCACCCTTGTGCAAAAGCTCCTTTTGGTAAATAAGGAGTTCTAGAATCATATATTTCTGCAATTGAGCCTATACAACCACGTTCAACAATTTCTTTACTAAATACTTTTTCAACTTTTTTCTTAAAATCACTTATCTTTGTTTCTAATTCTTTTTTCTTTTCTTTATTTTTTTCTGAATTCTTAATATTTTTTAGTGCATTATAGTAAAGTCCTAGTAACCAAGGCCATGTAATTCCTTGATGATAGCTTGCATCTCTTTTGAAATTATCTCCCTCGTAAACATCTATATAATTTTTCTCACCTTTTGCAAGAGTCTTTAATCCATAATTATTTAATAATTTCTTTTCAACCACTGTAATTATATTTTCCGCTAATGAAGTATTAGGATCTACAACTGGATAAGTTAATGAAAGTGCAAATAATTGATTTGGTCTAACTTTGCTGTCTCCAACAACATCATATAAACATTTTTTCTTGCTATTATAGAATTCTACATTAAATGATCCTTTGCACTTTTCTGCCATTTCAGCATATTTTTTGCTTTGTATCACTTTACCTATTTTTTCATATTTTCTTGCAAGTTTTTCCATTATTTTTAATGCATTATACCAAAGAGCATTTATTTCAACAACTTTCCCACATCTTGGGGTAAATACAAAATCACCATATTTTGCATCCATCCATGTATTTTGTGTATTCTCTGTTCCAGATGAAATTAATCCATCTTCTTCCAAATGTATATTGTTATCATGAACATCTATACCTTCTGAATAAGATTCAATAATATTTTTCAACTTTGGATAAATATTTTCTTTTATGAATTTATGGTCATCTGTATATTCAAGGTATTTTTGTACCTGTTCAAATAATAATAAAGAAGCATCAGCACTATTATATAATGGGCTATTATCTACTTCACTATATCCATTTGGTAATAATCCATATTTTATGTCTCTTGTACAGGTTAATAAAACATCTCTTGCAATTTCATATCTTTTAGGAATCAAACATAATCCTTCTAATGAAATTAAGCTGTCTCTTCCCCAATCAAGAAACCATGGATACCCCGCAATTAATGTATGTAGTCCAAAAGTAGGTCTATATACAACAAAATTATCTGCAGCTATCATAAACAACCTTGCTAAATTATCTTTTTCTAATTCTTCTTTTGATTTGTTTTCTTTTCCATTATTTATTAATAATGAATCATTAAATATGTTGTTTATTCTTATTATTTCATTATTTATTATTTGCTTATAATCTATTTCATCAATATTTTCTTCCATTGAACATATAAAAGAAATATCTTTTTCCTCATTAGGTTCAATATTAATATCAAATACTCCACTAACAATATGATTCTCTTCTGGAAAAAAGCCTCTTTTTTCTTCTTCCAAATAAAACATATTATTAAAAGTATCATTTAAATGTATAGTATACTTTCCTTCTGAAACCTTCATATATACTGGATGATGTGTATTATTATCTATAACTAGTTTAATTTTATCTGACTCAATCTCTTGTTTCAAATCAAAACTATGATTCGTATTCATAGAGTGAAAATCTCTAAAATTATAAATTGGTGCTAACTGTAATTTAGCCTTTGAATTTCCATTTCTAACTTTATAATAAACTATAGTTGTATTTCTTTCATATTGCATACATATGGTCTTGGTTATTTCTGTATCTTCAACTTTGTATTTAAATACAGGTAATATTTCTTTTTGAAAAGATTCAAGATATTTATATCCATTTGATACATAATTTTTACAAATATTTGTGAATAAATCATGTTTTCTGTCATTCAATATAATACTTTCATCCAATTTAGATAAAACTAAAATTCTTCTTGCAGGGCTGTATAATGGAGCGACCATTAAGCCATGGTATTTTCTAGTATTTGCTCCAATTATAGTTGATGAAGCATATCCTCCAATTCCATTGGTTATAATCCATTCTTTTTTTAATCCATGTTCTAAATCTAAATTGTTTCTTTCAAATTTCATTCGTATTCCTCCATTTTATTCTTATTTCAATTCATTTGTTATTTATTATTCTTTATACTGTTATATGCATTTTCAATCTCTTCTTTTTGCTTTTTCATTTCTTCAATTTTTTTGCGATCTTTTTCATTTCTTTTTATATTTGCTTTTCTTTTTTTTATTGCTTTTTCATCTGATTCACGTATAGATTTAATTCTTTCACTATATTTATTTGCAAATCTACTTTTATATTTTGGACTTTTTTCTTTCTTTTCTTTTTTATTTTTAGAAATCTTTTTCATTTCTTTATTAATTTTTTTATCTGCTTGAAGTTTAGAATTCATCAATACATATTCGATATCATCTTGTTTATCTTTAAATTTTAAGTCATCGCAAATAATTTTAATTAATGTATCTGCAATTAACATACTATTATGCCTTATAAAATCATCCTTAATAATTGACATGTTTTCTTTTATAAATTTAATTTTTTTATCTTTTACATTATCTATTTTTTGCTCTACTAATTCTGCACCGTCAAGATTGTATCTTTTTATAAATTCAGGAATAACTTCTCCTGTATCATATAAACAATAATCAATTAATCCTTCTCCACAATGTTCTATTATTGCATTTATATGATCTTCAACAGCATAATTATCTGTTAATCCAGGTTCAGTCATAATATTGCATACATATAATTTTACAGCTTTAGATTCTTTTATAGCTCTAGCTATCCCATTTACTAAAAGATTTGGTATTACATTAGTATATAAGCTTCCTGGTCCTATAATTATTCCATCTGCATCATTTATTGCTTCTATAACCTCAGGAAGTGCTTTACAGTTTCCTGGATTTAAATATACTCTATTGATTTTCGTTAATTTGTCATATACAGTTTCAGCTATTTTAGATTTTTCCTCAATCAAATAACCATTTTCAAGTTCTGCACATATTTTCATCTTGTCTTTTGTAACAGGAAGTACATTTCCACATATTTTAAAAATTTCATTTGTATTTTTTATGGCATCTGCTGTATTAGAAGAAATGTCATTCATTGCTGCAAAATACAAATCTGAAAAAGATATTCCTTTTAATTCACCACTCGGAAATCTGTAATTGAATAATTCTTGCATTTTACTGTTATCAGAAAGTGCCAGTGATGCTACCCCATTTTTTATATCTTCTAATTGTCTATATAACATTATCTCATTATTCTGACCAAAACTTTCTCCATAATCAGAAACAGTTACAACCGCCGTAATATTTGATGTGTGCTTTTTTAAACCCTCTAGAGTATTGTTTAATCCACTTCCTCCACCTATAACAACAATTTTAGGCCCTTTTGTATAAACTTTTTTATTGAAAATTAATGTATTTACATTAACTTTTTTTCCAGTATCTATTCTATCATCTGTAGCTTCAACAAAAAGCTCCATTGTTCTTTTATTTATAAATACCAATCCCATTACAACACATGTAAATCCTAAAACAAAGTATATAACAATTTTTAGTGCTTGATTAAACGAAATTGATTCATTTGAAACAATTAAACTTGCCATTCCATATGAAGAAAATACAACCCCAACTAGAATCAACATTATCCATCTTTTCATTTTTGAACTGTCTTTAAACCAGGTAAATATATTTTTCATTATAACTCTCCTACTATTCTTATTTCCTCTTTTATTTTCACCTTATAATTTTCATATACTTTATCCTTTACGTATTTTATCAATTCTATAATATCTTTTGCAGTTGCATCTCCTGTATTTATTATAAATCCGGCGTGTTTTTCAGAAACCATTGCTCCACCTATTTTGTAGCCTTTTAGCCCACATTCGTCAATTAATTTTGCTGTAACTATACCCTCCTGTCTTTTAAATGTACTCCCTGCTGAATGGTATTCTAATGGTTGTTTTTCTTTTCTTTTATTTTGGTACTCTTTCATTTGCCTATCAATATCTTCTATTTTTCCTTTTTTTAGTTTCAATCTTGTTCCTATAATTATAAAATCGGTGTTATTAAAGATGCTAGAACGATATTTAAATTTTTGCTCTTCACAAGATAATTCAATTATTTCACCTTTTCTGTTCATGCATTTTGTTGAAATAACTATATCTTTCATTTCTTTTCCATATGCCCCTGCATTCATAAAAATTGCTCCACCAATTGTTCCTGGAATACCAGATAACTCCTCAAACCCTGTAATACCCATTCTTTTAAATTGTATAGCAAGAGCCATCATTTTGATTCCGCTTCCTACATTAACCTCAATGTAATCATTTTTTTCAAGTGTTTCAAAATATTGGATATCTATTTTTATAACTAATCCTCTAATACCTTTATCTGACACTAAAATGTTTGTACCATTACCTATAATTGTAATAGGAATTTGTTTTTGCTCTGCGTAATCTAATACTTGTTTTAATTCTTCTGCAGTTTTAACACTAACAAATAAATCAGCATTTCCACCTATTTTAAATGATGTATGTTTTTTCATTGATTCATTATGGATTATCTTTTGAATAATATCAAAACTTTCATTCATATTTAAACAAAATCCTTTCTGTGATATATTATCATTTTTTTTACATATTTACAATATGTTTTATGCATTTTTTTATTGCTTTTTCATATTAAATCTGCTATAATTATACTATGTGGTAAAAATTATCATATAATATAATATTAATACTTTGGAGGAATTATTATGTGGCCATTTTGGTTAATTATAGCAGGTTTATGTTTGGTTATTGAAATATATACAGTTGGATTTTTCATTTTTTGGTTTGGAATTGGTGCATTATTTGCATTACTTGTAAGTTTTATTACAAATAATTTATTTATTCAAATTGTTGTATTTTTGGTTACATCAATACTACTTGTTATTTTAACTAAACCATTAATGAAAAAATTTATTAAGAACGAAAAAACCGTTCCTACAAATTTTTTCAGCCTATCTGGAAAACAAGGCATAGTAACTAAAAAAATAGATAGTGCAAATTCAACTGGTCAGGTAAAAGTAAAAGGCGAATTATGGTCTGCCATTTCAGATGAAGACATTGAAAAAGATGCTAAGGTCAAAGTCTTAAGTATTGATGGAGTAAAGTTAAAAGTTGAAAGATTAGGTAAATAATTCATTGATATTATTCTTTAATAAATATATATTTTTAGGAGGTTTAATTATGGGAGCAGCAATTTTTTTTGGAATTTTAATTGTTATAATTCTAATTATTGCTTTTAAATCAATAAAAGTAGTTAATCAATCAGAGGTTTATATTATTGAAAGATTAGGTAAATATTATAAAACTGCTGATGCAGGCCTTACACTTATAGTGCCTTTTATTGATAGAGTAAGCTCAGTGGTTCTATTAAAAGAACTTACAATGGACATCCCTCCACAGGGTGTTATTACAAAAGATAATGTTACAATCAGTATTGATACAGTTGTTTTCTATCAAATTACAGACCCAGAAAAATCAGTATATGAAATAGCTAATTTAAAGAAAGGTATTGAATATCTTGCAATTACTACAATCCGTGATATAGTTGGTAAGATGGATTTAGATGAAACATTTGGGGCTAGAGATAGTATTAATTATCAACTTCGTGCAATACTAGATGAAGCAACAGATAAGTGGGGTTGTAAAATTAACAGAGTTGAAATTAAAGACATTAACCCACCTTCTGATATTAGAGAAGCAATGGAAAAGCAAATGAATGCTGAACGTAATAAAAGAGCTTTGATCCTTGAAGCAGAAGCTCAAAAACAATCTGATATCACTGTTGCAGAAGGTAAAAAAGAAGCTGCAATTTTAGAAGCAGAGGCTGAAAGCGAAGCAAAAATCAGACGTGCACAAGGTGAGGCTAAAGCTATTAAAGAAGTAGCTGAAGCTAAAGCAAAAGAAATTGAAATGGTTTATGCTGCTATGAAAAATTCAAAACCAGATGAAAAATTAGTTCAATTAAAATCTTTAGAAGCATTAAAAGAAGTTGCAAAAGGAGATGCTAACAAAGTATTTATTCCATTTGATGCAACATCTACTTTAAGCTCTTTAGGGGCTGTTAAAGAAATATTAAAAAAAGATGACAAAAGCTAAAAAAGAAAAAAGGGGACGGAGTTAATTTTTCAAGAATGTGAAAAATTAACTTCGTCCCCTTTTTTTCTTTTTTTCTTTTTAATACCTTCTATAACAACCTTTTACAATACCAGTTCTACCATTATTATTTTGGTTTGGTATTATATTTCCAGAAAGTGCTATTCCTTCATTTACTGTTTGTAAAGTATTATTATCACATAAACAGTTATTGTCATTATTATTATCTGCTATATCTCCGACGATTTCATCTTTATCTGGACAAATTGAACAACAAGGTTTCAAAAAATTTCTACATATGCATCTAACAAACTTTACAATTAAAGCTGTAATATATGCTAAAAAAGTAAAAACTATTAATGCTATTAACAATGTTGCTAGATCTGTAACTACTTCTGTATCAAATAACGCAAATAATACAATTAAATATATTGCAAAAAATGTTATAGCAACTAGTATTGGAGAGTGTATCACTCTTTCTAAAACAATAGCCAAAAGGACTGTCGCAATAGGTAAGGCAAAAAATATTAGTAAATCCATAATATACATACTCCTTTTCTAAAATGTTTTATAATATATATTATGAATTTACAAAAATAAAGTTTACTTTTTTACTTATAAATAGAATATTATAAATATTGAAACACATCTCGGCTCCCTTCATATATAAACAAAATCTAATAAAGATTATAGAACCTTTTTCACTTAGTCCTCGCTTCGCTCGACGCGAACATTATTCCATAATCTTTATTGATTTTGTAATTATATATTCCAGTCACATTCGATGATGTTTAAATATTTATAATATTCTATTTACTAGTTAATTAATACTCAACTTTTACCAAGTATAATCCGTTTGGTGGCATTGTTTTTCCTGCATTTTCTCTTTTTCCATCTTCAATTATTTTAGGTATTTCATTTGGTTCAAATTTTCCAAGTCCAACTTCAACAAGTGTTCCAACAATAATCCTAACCATATTATATAAAAAACCATTTCCAGTAAGTTCTATCCACAATCTGTTATCTTCTTGTTCATAAATTTCCGCTTTATAAATTGTTCTTACACTTGATTTACTACTTGTTCCACTTGCTTTAAATGCTCTAAAATCGTGTTCTCCTTCAAAATATTTAATTGCCTGTTTCATTTTATCAACATCCATTTTTTGAGGTATATGAGTTTCTAGATTTCTATAGATTGCTGAAGCAGTAATATTGTTATTAATAATGTATCTATATGTCTTTCTTTTACATGCAAGTCTACTATGAAACCTTTCATCAACTTCCTCTGCATCTATTATTCTAATTGATTTTTTTATTTTTGTATTTATTGCTATTGGAATTTTCTCTATTGGGATTGATGAATTGGTTTTAAAATTTGCAACTTGGCCTAAACTATGTACTCCTGCATCTGTCCTCCCTGATGCATTAAGCTCTATTTGTTCCCCAGTAATTTCTTCAATTGCTCTTTCAATTGTTCCTTGAATATTAAGTTTATTTGGTTGTTTTTGCCAACCATTAAAATCTTTTCCATCATATTCTATAGTTAATTTTATATTTCTCATTTTTCTTCCTTTTCTTATATTATTATTACTTATACCTTTTTCTCCTACACGTCAAGTCTATCATCTTTCGATGATGACTTTCCTAGATCAGAGACAAAAAGACCAAATAGATGTATTTGGTCTTTAGTTATTATCGTTATTATTTTTTTCTTTATTTTGTTTATTCTTTAAATTTGCAAAAAATTCTTTAATACTATTAAAAATGTTTTTTTGTTGTTCTTCTTTTTCTGG
>ODAJ012057843.1_pt1 | contig 9995 bp, 4 predicted proteins | sample 1539241 | NCBI WGS metagenome assembly ODAJ01 (sample SAMN02144231, study PRJEB22623) | gut metagenome | biome: sheep rumen | host: Ovis aries | place: New Zealand
GGTGCACCGTGCATAGACAAGCAGTCATGGGACGACTACCAGCAGAACATAGCCAAAGCACGCGAGATATTGAAGGGAAACACGCGCATATTAAGTAAGCATGTGTACGACGAAATGATGCACAAGGCAGAGGAAATGAAGTTTGAGGAAGCAGAAGAACTGAAGAAACAGTACTTTCTGATAGACCAATTCTGCGCAAAAAGCGAGGTAGTAAGCCACACAATAACCGACGTTGACGTGTTTTGCATAGACGATGATGACTCAAAAATCAATGCTTTCATCAACTACATGCATGTAACAAACGGCACCATTAACCAGTCGTTTACCTACGAGTATAAACGCAAACTCGAAGAGTCTGACGAGGAGCTATTGCTATCTGCCATAATAGAGATACGCGAACGCTTCAAGAGTAAGGCAAAGGAAATCATCGTTCCGTTTGAAATAAACTGGGAAATGAACGATGCACAGTTCTTCGTGCCGCAGCGTGGCGACAAGCATCACCTGCTGGAGCTGTCACTAATGAACTGCAAGCAATACCGAATAGACCGACTGAAGCAGGCGGAAAAGCTGAATCCTGAGCAGAAATACACCCGACTGATGAAGGAACTGCAGGAGAAGCTCGGACTAAAGAAACTACCCTACCGCATAGAATTATTCGATAACAGTAACATATCAGGCAGCGATGCCGTAGCAGGAATGGTAGTGTATAAGGGTATGAAGAAAAGCAAGCAGGACTACCGAAAATATAACATAAAGACCGTAGAAGGTCCCGATGACTACGCTTCTATGCAAGAGGTGACGTTCCGTCGCTATCGCGACGGTGAAGACCTGCCAGACCTTATAATATGCGACGGTGGTATCGGTCAGATGAACTGCGTACGCGAAGTAATAGAAGACCAACTGCACCTCAATATCCCCATTGCAGGTTTGGCTAAAAACGACAAGCACCGCACTCAGGAACTGCTATTCTTGAAAGACGACGGAACAGGAAGGAAAGACACTGTAACGATTCAGCTCAAGCCAGAGAGCGAACTCTTCAAGATTTTGACGCAGATGCAAGACGAGGTACACCGCTATGCCATCACCTTCCACCGAGACAAGCGCTCAAAACACGCCCTACACTCCGAACTCGACGACATACAAGGCATCGGTCCGAAGACAAAAGAGGCACTACTCAGCAAATACAAGACGGTTAAAAACATTCGCGACGCCGCCGCAAGCGGCGGCTTGAAGGAACTCGCCGCCGTCGTAGGAAACAGCAAGGCTAAAATTATTATCGAATACTTTGCCGCAAGCGGCAAAGTATAAGGAGTTTAGCAATCGCTTGTTTCACGTGAAACATAAAACAGGTTGTCTTATAGCGGGTGTTTCACGTGAAACAAAGAAAACCTTGAAAGGCTAATAATGGTTGCTATGATATAGCAACCAACAAGACAAAGATGGGGGTATTTTACCATGCCGGCATATATAAGATTTGAACTATAAATAATAAAACAAATAATAAAGAAAAAGATGGATTTAAAAGAGATTATTGCGAAAGCAGTAGAGAACGATACTGCCGACGTGAAAAGATTTTTGTTCGGTTGCATGGACTACACTACATTGAAATGTACCGACAGTGAGCAGTCAGTAATGGCATTTGTTGAGACACTAAACAAATGGGACAACGAAAGACCTGACCTACCCCACCCTGCAAGCGTATGTGTGTATCCTTGCTTTGCAGAGATAGTAAACGATAGTTTGGATGTTGAGGGAGTAGGCATTGCGTGTGTGAGCGGAAGCTTTCCTTCATCACAGACTTTCCTCGAGGTAAAGACAGTAGAGACAGCACTGGCTATAAAAGATGGTGCTACAGAGATAGACATGGTAATGCCAGTAGGTAAATTCTTGTGCGGAGACTACGAGGGTGTTACCGATGAGATAAAGGAAATGAAAGCAATATGCGGTGAAGACGTAAAGCTGAAGGTGATACTTGAAACCGGATGTCTGGTGACAGAAGAAAATATACGCAAGGCATCGATGCTGGCAATGGAGGCTGGCGCCGACTTTATTAAGACAAGTACAGGAAAAGAGAAAGTCAGTGCTACACCCGATGCAGCTTTTGTAATGTGTCAGTGCATTAAGGAATATAATGAGAAGGAAGGCAGGAAAGTTGGATTCAAACCTGCGGGTGGCATTAACACCAGCATGGATGCTATTATTTATTATACCATAGTGAAAGAGGTACTCGGCGAGGAATGGTTAACACCAGAGTTGTTCCGTATCGGTACTTCAAGATTGGCAGAGGTATTGATAAATGAACTCTAAACTATAAGCATAACATGGTTCAGGCCAGTTTATAAAGGATTAAAACAGATTAATAAGGAAGCGTAAAAGCTATCACTTTACATGGTAATGTGATAGCTTTTACTATTTATATTTAACGGATGGTGGCTATGATATAGCCACAAACAGAACTAATAACTATATAATATAGACGCAAACGGAACTAATAACTATATAATATAGACGCAAAGGGAGTAAATAAAAAAGAGTAAAGGGAATAAAAAAAGTGGCAAAGATATTGCCACTTGATATAATAAAAATATTACTTGTTGCGCTGTATGCAGAAATCGAGATAAGCGGTAAGGGCTTGGTTGATTTTAGGGTCTCCTACCCTCTCATTGATATATTGGAGAGCTTCAGAATGAAGTCGATGCATCTGCTGTTCGGCATAGGTGATGCCGCCATGCTCTATGGTGAAAGTAACAAGAGACTCTATGTCTGCAGGTGTTGCTTCGTGAGCCTTTACACGCTGCGCAAGGGCAGTGACGGCAGGATCATTGGCTTCAAGAACACAGTGAATGGCAGGGAGAGTAAGCTTACCCTCAAGCATATCATTACCCGTAGGTTTGCCAATCTGTGGTGAAGGGAAATAGTCGAAGATGTCGTCACGTATCTGGAAGATCGTGCCGAGGGTTTGTCCGAAATTGGCTGCTGCCTTGACATCATCATCAGATGCACCTACAGACATTGCACCCATGGTACAGCAAGCCTCAAAGAGAGCTGCAGTCTTCTGGCGTATTACACTGTAATAGGCTTGCTCGCTAATCTCCTCAGAACCGTTGCTGGTAAGCTGGAGTATCTCTCCGTTAGAGAGAGTCTGGCCAAGTACAGAGAGATAGTTGACGATGTCTATCCTCTGTGTCTGACCGACATTTAGCAGTGCGGTAGAAAGGATATAGTCGCCTACCAAAACAGCTATCTTATTGTCATACACGGCGTTAACAGAAGCCTGTCCACGACGTTCACTCGACTCATCAACGACGTCGTCATGAACGAGCGAAGCCGTATGAAGGAGTTCCAGGGCTACCGCAGAACGATGAGTAACCTCAGAGATATCACCTAACGCTTTAGCTATCAAAAGGATAAGCATTGGGCGCATACGTTTTCCTGCACGCTGACGAATATAATTGAGTGCTTGCTCAAGGGTACCGTCGGCATGAGTGAGAGAGTCGTTGAAGAGCGAGATAAACTGCTCCAGTTCCGGCTCTATAGGCGCTTTTATTATGGAAAGATAGTCTTTCAAAATAGCTTAATCTCCAATTAGATTACAAAATTACAAAAAAAAATTGGCTTTTCGTATATAAGATGATGATTATTTGAAAAATTATTAGTAATTTTGTTGAATTATAGTAAATAGAGGAAGAGAAAAAGGGAGAATGAAAGGGGTGGCTATAATATAGCCACATACATAACGGAGAGAGAACGAAGAGAAAAAAGGAACTAAATATATTAAACAGGAAAAGAAGAATGGAAGACAAAAAGAAGGTACTGATTCTGATTGATGCCTATGCACTGATATACAGAAGTTATTACGCACTGATAAGAGCTCCGAGGATAAACTCTAAGGGACTGAATACCAGTGCGGTGATGGGTTTCTGTAATACACTGAATGAGATGCTGACAAAGGTGCAGCCTGCTATCGGTACCCTACCCTCTCATATTGCTGTGGCGTTTGATCACGGCAAGACTTTCAGACATGAGATGTTTCCTGATTATAAAGCACAGAGAGAGGAAACTCCTGAGGATATCAGATTGTCTATTCCTATTATTAAGGATATACTTAAGGGGTATAACATTCCGGTGCTGCAGGTTGACGGCTACGAGGCTGATGATATAATTGGTACCGTGGCTACATTAGGCGAAAAAGAGGGCATGATGGTGTATATGCTGACACCTGACAAGGACTACGCCCAGCTGGTAACAGAGAATATTCATATGTATAAACCTCGACATGGTGGTGGTTATGACGACATGGGACCGAAGGAGGTTTGTGAGAAATATGGTATAGATTCTACAAGCAGAGTGATTGACTTGCTGGGACTGATGGGCGATGCTTCGGATAATTACCCTGGTTGTCCTGGTGTTGGAGAGAAGACTGCCGTGAAACTTATCAATGAGTTTGGCAGCATCGAGGGACTCCTCTCCCACTCTACCGAGATAAAGGGTAAGTTGAGAGAGAAAGTGGAGGGAGCTGTTGAAGATATAAAATTGTCGAAGAGACTTGCAACGATACGAACCGACGTGCCGATGAACATTGCACTCGAGGAGATGAGTGTGCAAGAACCCGACAAGGAAAAACTGGGAGAGATTTTTGAGGAACTTGAGTTCAAGTCCTTCGCACAGAAAATTCTTGGCAACGGAACCGGAACTAACAAAGCAGGAAAGGGAAATCTGAAAAAATCAGCAGAAAAGCAAAAAACTGTTAATTCTCAACTCGATTTATTTGGCGCAGAGCCGTCCAACTCTCAAGAAGACGAAAAAAACGGGCAGGAATCGCAAGTTAAATACGAAGGCATAAAGGTTGATATAGTTGATAGTTTGGAAGATACACTGAAAATTTGCGAACAAATGACGCAATCAAAAATTTTCAGTTTTGACGTAAAAACCACTTCAAACAACCCTTTTGAGGCAAAAATTGAGAAAATAACGTTTTGCAACCAAGAAAATGAAGTTTTCGAGATAAAACTGAATCCGGAAGAGAAAGATGACGAAGAAAAACTGGAAGCAATAAAAAAAGTTTTGAGAAATGCACAAACAACGAAAATTGTGCAAAACGCAAAATTCATCATTGAGGTGATGAAGCTAAACAACATCGAAGTGGAATTTCCACTTTGGGACACGATGATTGCCCACTACATCATAAATCCAGATTTGCATCACAACAATCAATACATGTCGCAGGAATATTATTCACAACGTGCGGCGGTGATATACGAAGAAAAAGAAAATCTGGAGAAAAAGCTGGAGCAGTCTGACATGACCCGACTCTTCAACGAAATAGAGATGCCACTTGTGCCAGTGCTTGCTGAGATGGAACTCAACGGAGTAAGACTCGACACCAAGGCACTGTGTGACGTAAACCGTGAATTGTCAGAAAGACTGGCGCAGTCAGAAAAGGAGATATACGAACTTTCTGGCGAGACATTCAACATCTCATCGCCACGACAAGTAGGCGACATACTCTTCGGCAAGATGCAGATAATGGAGAAGCCGAAAAAGACGAAAACGGGACAGTTCGTAACCAGCGAGGAGGTGCTCAGTGCACTTCGTAACACACACCCTATAGTAGGAAAAATACTCGATTACCGTGCACTGAAAAAGCTGCTCGGCACATACGTAGAAGCCCTGCCAAAGCTCATACGCAAGGAGACCGGACACATACATACTACTTTTAATCAGTGTGTTACGGCAACCGGCCGACTGTCGTCGAGCGACCCAAACCTGCAGAACATACCGGTACGCAGCGAAGACGGAAAAGAGATTCGCCGCTGCTTCATTCCTGACGAAGGAGAAGAGTTCTTCAGTGCCGACTACAGTCAGGTAGAGCTGCGCATCATGGCGAGCCTCAGTGGCGACCAACACATGATAGAAGCCTTCAACAGCGGACAGGACATCCACGCTGCAACGTCGGCAAAGATAAACCACAAGGCCATAGAAGACGTCACGAAAGACGAGCGACGCAAGGCGAAAAGCGCTAACTTCGGCATCATCTACGGCATCTCTGCCTTCGGACTAGCACAGGGTCTTGGCATAGAACGCAAAGAGGCTAAAGAGCTGATAGACGGCTACTTCCAGTCGTTCCCACAGGTAATGGACTTCATAGAGAAATGCAAGGCAACGGCAAAGGAGAAAGGCTATGCCGAAACCATGTTTGGCAGACGTCGCTACCTGCCCGACATCAACTCAGGCAACGGCACCGTACGCGCCTTTGCAGAGCGCAATGCCGTCAATGCACCTATACAAGGCACTGCTGCAGACATCATGAAGATTGCAATGGTCAACGTATGGCGCAGACTGAAACGTGAAGGACTGAAAACCAAGCTGATACTGCAAGTACATGACGAATTGAACTTCTCTGTTCCGGTAAACGAGAAGGAACAGGTGGAGCGCATCGTGATGGAGGAAATGCAGAACGCAGCCCAGATGGCAGTGCCACTGATAGCCGACTGTGGATGGGGCAAGAACTGGCTTGAGGCGCATTAAAATTCATAATGCAGAATGCATAATTCAAAATTGCAATGCGGAATGAATTAAGAATTATGAATTATGAATTATGAATTAAAATTAGTGTTTCACGCGAAACATTTTGATATAGAATTGACAAAAAAACAAAGAAATGAGAAGGTTAATCATAGCAATAGCCTCGACATTTGCACTAATAGCTAATGCGCAGGATTACAGCAAGATGTCACGTTACGTAAGACAACTTGTGATGGAACAGGACAATGCCGTGCAGGCAGCTGGCGCAAAGGGTGTCTCCCCTACCCTTCCAACCACCGGAAAAGAACTGTTGGCATTCGTAAAGGCACCAGAAGATGCCGTAAGCGGATACTGCATAGCACACCAGGGCGACATACACATCATTAAGATACCTATAAGTGAGGTGGCAGCACTGTCTGAAAACGCCGACGTGGAGCGCATAGAAGCAAGCCAGAATAACTATGAGGCAAACCTCGACAGCGTGGCTTCATGCGCCGACGTGCAGCAGATATGGGAAGGACAGGCTCCGCTGACGCAGGCCTTCACTGGCAAAGGAGCTCTAATAGGAGTGGTTGACATAGGCATAGACTACAGTCACCCTACATTCCGCTCCATAGACAGCGACAAAATGCGAATAGTAAGGGCATGGGATATGCTCGACTTCTCTGATAGTCAGACATATAACGAGAAAAAGAAGTTCCCTATCGGCAAACTCTTAACCGACACCGACGACATAATAGTAAAGGGAGCTACTGCCGACAGCAAAACCGAATGGCACGGCACTCACACCACTGCCATTGCAGCCGGTTCAGGCTATGACACACCATATCGCGGTATGGCACCCGATGCCGACATCTACTCCGTAGGATGCATCATAGGCTCTAACAGCAGTTATCTGCCTTCTACCATCAAATCGCTCAACACCTCCACACTCAACACGCTTTCCTTCCAGCGCATCTTTGAGTATGCCGATACTATAGGCAAGCCTGCCGTGGTAAGCTACAGCATCAGCGGCACACAAGACATGACCAACGATGACGCCCTGCTCAACGAATATCTGGCAGGACTAACATCAACACCCGGTCATATCATAGTATCTTCAATAGGCAACAGTGGCACGAAACATCGCTATCTGCCTAAGACAGAGGACACTGACACCGTGGGTGGCATGATAGCAAAAAGCACCGAGAAACTGTTTGTGGTGAATATCAGCACACAGAAGCAGCTGAAACTGCGCATAACAGACTATTCAAGGGATGAAAGCAAGGAAAGGACAAAGGAGTATTCACTTGACTTCCTGCCAGGAAACAAGAAGAAGACTAGTTCATCAGGACTGAAATGGAATGACTATTACACTAAGAGTAACATTCCAGAACTTGACAGCATGAGCGTTTATATATTCAGTGGTACTGACGGATTCGACTCAGAACGAGTAGGTTACGACATCTTCCTCTATCAGGAGAAGTACACCTACAGCAACCTTAACTATGGCATTGAGATAATAGGTGACGACGTGCCCGCCGAGATATTCGTGCAGAACGGTGAGCTTATCAGCGGAACAGCCTACTCCCCTACCCTAACCGGTGCTCAGGTGGCAGGCAACTGCGGCAGTCCCGGCGCACTGCCAAGCGTCATCGGCGTAGGCTTTACAGCACACTGGGGCAAAGGCGGATTGCGACATAGCATATCAAGCATAGGTCCGTCGCTTCACGGACACATAAAGCCCGACATCATGGCGTCTGGCTATAACGTAAAGTCTGCACTCAACAGCGTATATCGCGCCAATACCGGTGGCATACCATCGGTAAGGGAGTCAACATACGACGGCAAGCAATATGGCTGGACATCACAATACGGCACGTCAATGTCAACCCCTGCCGTGGCTGGCATCATAGCCATGTGGCTCGAGGCTAAGCCTACACTGACGCATGACGACATAATGGATGTGTTCGCCAATACGTCACGCCATCCTGTGGAGTCGCTCTCCTACCCTAACAATGAGTATGGCTATGGCGAAATCAACGCTTACCAGGGACTGCTCTACATACTCGGCATAGACCATATAGAGGGTTTGCAGGCAAACCAGCTGACGGGTGCCACAGTGGCGCCTGCAGCAGGCGGCATAACGGTCAGAATCGACAGTGAGGCTGACTCTGCCCTACCCTGCCGCATATACTCCACAGGCGGACAACTGGTTAGACAGTTCTGCATAGACAGAGGCTCTACTGAGCATACCGTATCATTGCAGCAAGGCATATATGCCGTGCAGGTAGGCAATATGGGCAGCACGCTGGTAAGGGTGGAGTAATTCATAATGCAGAATTCATAATTAAGTTCCCTCACGATTCATGCCCCCTCCTTCGCGGTTGGGTCTCTAGAAAAATATTTTATAAAAGGGTGTTTTGTGGAATAATATTCTGATTGTAAAGCAATAATGTAGTAAAATGAAGAATTATTCGTAACTTTGCAAGTTCTTAAAAAAGTAGATTAGCAGAAAGGTATTAGATGAGCATAAAAAGACAGGAAATACTTGACATAATGCGTGAGCGCATCCTTATACTTGATGGTGCGACGGGAACATATCTGCAGGGACTGAACCTTACCGAGGAGGACTTCCGAGGGGAGAGGTTCAAGGATCATCCCGTGCCACTGAAGGGTTGTAACGATGTGTTGTGTCTTACCAAGCCTGAGGCTATCATTGGTATGCACAGGGCTTACATAGAGGCTGGAGCAGATATCATAGAGACTAACTCGTTTAATGCCAACTGCTTCTCGCTTGCCGACTATGAAATGCAGGACCTTGTTTATGAGATAAGCAAGGCAGCGGCGGAGTGTGCAGCAAAGGCAAGAGAGAGAGGGGGAGAAGCAGCAACAATGTTGCTGCCTACAAGGGAAGAAGAAGAAGGAAAAGAGGGGAGGAAAGAGGAAGGGAAGAAGGAAGAAGGTTTATTTGGTGATACTGCATCCCAAGAAAACCTTATTCATTCATCCAATCAACCTTATTCCAAGAGCATAATCATCGCCGGCTCCATAGGTCCTACCAACCGCACGTTGTCGATGAGCGGCGATGTGAATAACCCTGCACACAGAGATATTACCTTTGAACAACTCTATAACACTTACCACGAGCAGGCACGCGGACTCATTGACGGCGGTGCCGACATACTGCTCGTTGAGACTATCTTCGACACCCTTAACGCAAAGGCGGCGCTGAAGGCTATCACAGACCTTGGCGAGGAGCGCGGACTGGACATACCTATCATGTGCAGCGGTACGCTGTCTGATGCATCCGGTCGTACACTGAGCGGTCAGACGGTGGAGGCTTACTGTGCTTCGCTGACACACGGCAACCTGTTGTCGATAGGCCTTAACTGTGGTTTCGGTGCCAAGCAACTGCTGCCGTGGCTGCGCAGACTGTCTGACATAGCGCCATGCCCTGTCAGCGTGCATCCTAACGCTGGTCTGCCTAA
>ODAJ012187927.1_pt1 | contig 9993 bp, 6 predicted proteins | sample 1539241 | NCBI WGS metagenome assembly ODAJ01 (sample SAMN02144231, study PRJEB22623) | gut metagenome | biome: sheep rumen | host: Ovis aries | place: New Zealand
AATGCCATTGGGCATAATCAACAAAGCGGCCACTGCTTTCTCTTTTTTGCTATTATAAAACGCCCAATAGTCATGTGCAATATGGCAAAATAGAGAAGCAAAATACTAAATCAGGTGTAATTCTTGTCTATATTTTACAATAATTATTGTATACAAGAATACAATAATTGAAATTTGTTTGATTTAACGCTTTAAATGGGCAAAATGACGAAGACGCAAAAAAAGTGTCTGCCGCCCGAAAAAGGGAGGCAGACACCCGGGATCGTCAATATTACAGAAGAGCAATGCCCGATTCTTCACACGCCGCCACGACATCATCCGGCCAGATGGAGCTGTGAACTTCGCCGATGTGAGCCTTCCTGAGGAAGAACATGCAGATTCGGGACTGGCCGATTCCGCCGCCGATGGTCAGGGGAAGTCTGTCCTCAAGGACCGCCTTCTGGAAGGGGAGCTCGGCGCGCTCAGGACAGCCTGCCTTATCGAGCTGGCTGCGCAGTGACTCTGCGTCGACGCGGATTCCCATGGAGGAGAGCTCCAGCGCGATATCCAGGATAGGATAGTAGACCAGGATGTCGGCGTTGAGCTGCCAGTCGTCGTAGTCAGGGGCGCGTCCGTCGTGGGGCGCTCCGTCTGCGAGCTTGTCGCCGATCTGCATCAGGCACACCGCGCCTTTCTCACGGCAGATCAGGTATTCGCGCTCTTTACGGGTCTTGTCGGGGTAGAGGGCTTCCAGCTCGGAGCTGGTAATGAAGAAGATATCGTGGGGAAGGATCTCCTCGATATAGTCATAGCGGATCGCCATATACTTCTCAGTCTTGCGAAGGACTCTGTAGACGTTCTGAACGACGCTCTTGAGGGTTTCGATCGTGCGGTCCTCTCTGGTGATGATCTTCTCCCAGTCCCACTGGTCCACGTAGATGGAATGGATGTTGTCGGTGTCTTCGTCGCGGCGGATGGCCACCATGTCGGTGTAAAGCCCCTCTCCGATGCTGAAACCGTACTTGCCCAGGGCATAGCGCTTCCATTTCGCAAGGGAGTGAACGACCTCTGCCATCTTTCCGGATTCCTTTATGTCAAAAGATACCGGGCGCTCCACGCCATTGAGGTTGTCGTTAAGTCCCGAATCGGGGCGTACAAAGAGGGGAGCGGAGACGCGGCGGAGATTCAGCCGCTCTGCAAGGAGATTCTGAAAGAAATCCTTGACAGTCTTGATGGCGATCTGGGTCTCGTGGAGATCCAGAGATGACTGGTAGTGCTCGGGGATAATTAATTTTTCCATAGCAGCCTTTCCGCCGACCGGCCGGAAGGCGCGGTCCGCATTTAAAATCAGAGTATTAGGTATTCAGCACTTCATTGTCCCAAATGCTTTGCATTCGGGGTGCTGAATTAATAATTCATTATTTAATCGCAAATCTGAAAAAATTGCAATAACGAATGAAGAAAGGGATGCTATACTGCAAAGTATGGGTAAAGAAATAAGAATTTCGGTCCGGGATCTGGTGGAATTCGTGCTGCGGGCGGGCGACCTCGATGAGCAGTCGGCCGGCGCTCCTGAGGACGCTATGCTTGAAGGGGCCAGGATGCACAGAAAGCTGCAGAGAGAAGCGGGACCCGATTATATGGCGGAAGTGCCGCTCTCCGTTTACTATCCGCTTCCTGACAGCGGGGAAGACGGAGATGCTTTTGTGCTTGTGGAAGGCAGGGCGGACGGCATTTTCCTTGGCTGTGATCCGGAGAATCCCATTTTCGGAGAGGCCTGGACCATTGACGAGATCAAAACGACATACGGTAAGCTCAGCAAAATGAAGGAGCCTGAACCGGTGCATCTGGCTCAGGCAAAGTGCTATGCCTATATATACTGTGTTCAGAACCAGTTGGATATTGTGCGGGTCAGAATGACTTACTGCAGCCTTGTGACACAGGAGATCCGGCGGTTTACGCAGGAGTATACCGCGCAGCAGATCACAGCCTGGTTTGAAGACCTGATGAAGGAGTATTCCAGATGGGCGGGCATGGAGATCCGATGGGAAAAAGTGAGAAATGAATCGCTTTCAGCGCTTGCTTTCCCTTTTCCGTACAGGGAGGGGCAGCGGGAGCTCGCGGTGCATGTCTATCACACGATCTGCCACGGAAGGAAACTGTTTCTGGAGGCTCCCACAGGTACGGGAAAGACGATCTCCGCAGTGTTTCCGTCGCTGAAGGCGATCGGTGAAGGAAAAGCGGACAGGCTTTTTTATTTTACGGCCAAGACTGTGACCGGGCAGGTAGCACTGGAGACTCTGTCGATCCTGAGAGGGAACGGGATGCACCTCAAGAGCGTGCAGCTGACAGCGAAGGATAAGATCTGTCCCATGGAGAAGCGGGCCTGCAACCCTCAGGAGTGTCCGCGGGCGAAAGGGCATTATGACAGGGTCAACACGGCGCTGTTCGATCTTTTGACCCGGGAGGAGGATATCCGGAGGACTACACTGGAAAAATACGGAGAGGAGTACAATGTATGTCCCTTTGAACTGGGGCTCGACGTCTCCCTCTTTGCGGATACCATAATTGGTGATTACAACTATCTGTTTGATCCCAGGGCGAGGCTGAAGCGCTTTTTCGCCGAGGGAAAAGGGAAGTACCGCTATCTCTTCCTGGTCGACGAGGCCCACAATCTGGTGGACCGAGGGCGGGAAATGAACAGCGCTTCGCTTTCAAGAGAGGAGATGAAGACTTTCCGGAGCGAGGTGAGAGCGGTTTATCCGGGGCTGTGGAAGAAGCTCGGGAAGCTGGTCTCCGCGTTCAGGCCTTATAAGGAAGCGTTTGAACAGGAAGGAGCCGGATCGGCACCTGACGGCGCTGCAGTGATGCCGGAAGGAACACAGTTCATGCGGTCAGCAGGCGGAAAAGATAAGGTGCTGCTGGCTGAGGAGATCGATGTCCTGGCGGACGCGGCTTACAAAGTGATGGAGGAGATGCAGTCCATTCTGCAGGAGCAGCGGCGGGGAACAGGGACGGCGGACACCGCGGCGGCGCAGGTGCAGGAGAACTTCATGAACGCCTATTTTGCCTTGTCCCGCTTTCTGACGGTCTATGAGGGCATGGACGGCGAGTACCAGATCTATATACAGAAGTGCGGGAGGGACCTTGAGGCGCGTCTTTTCTGCGTGGACCCGTCCGGCAAGCTGGCGGAGTGCCTGGACAAGGGAGAGGCGAGCGTTCTGTTCTCTGCGACTTTTCTGCCGATCCGCTACTACAAGAGGCTTTTGGGCGGAACAGACGAGGACTATGAAGTCTATGCCAGGTCGTCTTTCGACCCTGAAAGGCTCGGGCTCTTCATAGCCGGCGACGTGACAAGCCGCTACCGGATGAGGGGCGCGGAGCAATATGGCAAAATAGCGTCCTGCATTTACAACTCGGTATCTCGAAGACATGGAAACTACATGATCTTTTTCCCTTCCTACAGCTTCATGGAGCAGGTGCTGGAGCAGTATATGGCCCTGTATCCGGAGGACGAAGAGACTTCTTTCGCGGTTCAGAGACCGCAGATGACCGAGGAGGAGAGAAAAGATTTCCTTGACCGATTCGAAGAAGTAAGAGATGATAAAAGCCTGTTGGGTTTCTGCGTGCTGGGAGGAATCTTCAGCGAGGGGATCGATCTGAGGCAGGACAGGCTGATCGGCGCGGTCATTGTGGGCACCGGTTTTCCCCAGGTGTGCGCGGAACGGGAGATCCTCAAACGCTATTTTGACAGCAGGGGAGAGGACGGTTTCGATTACGCGTACCGGTATCCGGGCATGAACAAAGTCCTGCAGGCGGCGGGAAGAGTGATCCGGACGGCGGACGACGTAGGCCTTGTAGTGCTTATGGATGAGCGGTTTAAAACGAGCTCTTACAGGAGGATTTTCCCCGCGGAATGGAGCGGAAACAGGGTCACAGACAGCCTTGAAATTGGGGATAAAATCTCGAGATTTTGGGACGAATGGCTATAAAATGTGGATAACTTTGTGGACAGTGTGGATTTCTTCTAAGAAAATAGAGTTTCCCTATTGCAAAATAGAGAAAAATATGGTATTTGGAGATCCCGTTCAAGATAAGGAGGATTATTATGTGGGCAGAAGAAAGCGTGATCTATCAGATTTACCCTCTGGGTATGTGCGGAGCACCTTATGAAAACGACGGTGTGCAGGCACACAGGATTCTGGAAGTGAAGGAATGGATCCCTCACCTTAAGAAACTCGGGATCACTGCGGTCTACTTTTGTCCTGTCTTTGAGTCGGATACGCACGGCTATAACACGAGGGACTACAAGAAGATCGACTGCAGACTGGGCACCAACGAGGATTTCAAGGAGATCTGCGAAGACCTTCATGCAGCGGGGATCCGCGTGATCCTGGACGGCGTGTTCAATCATGTCGGCCGCGGTTTCGCGCAGTTTCAGGATGTTCTGCATAGGAGATGGGAATCTCCTTACAAGGACTGGTTCAATGTCAGCTTCGACGGAAATTCCCCTTACAACGACGGTCTCTGGTACGAGGGCTGGGAAGGCAATTACGACCTTGTCAAACTTAATCTCAGGAATGAAGAAGTGATCGCGCATATTTTCGACGCGATCAGGTTCTGGGTTGACTATTTTGACATTGACGGACTAAGGCTTGATGTCGCTTACTGCCTTGACAGAGACTTCATCAGAAGGCTCCGCGGCTATACGGACTCCCTCAAGGAGGACTTCTATCTGATCGGCGAGATCCTCGGCGGCGATTACAAGACTGTTATGGGCGAAGGAAAGCTTCATAGCGCGACCAACTACGAGTGCTACAAAGGACTTTTCTCCAGCTTCAACAGCATGAATATGTTTGAGATCGTCCATTCCCTCATGCGTCAGTTCGGCTCCGATCCCTGGTGCCTGTACAGAGGGTATCACCTGCTGTCCTTCGTGGACAACCACGATGTGACCAGGGTGGCCAGCGTCCTTACTAACAAGAAGCACCTGCCTCTGATCTATGCGCTGGCTTTCGGTATGCCGGGTATTCCCAGCATCTACTACGGCAGCGAGTGGGGCGTTACCGGTGAGAAGAGACAGGGCGATCCCGCCCTCAGGCCCCGCATTGAGAAGCCGGAGTGGAATGAGCTGACAGAGTGGATCAGCAAACTCGCATCTGCCAAAAAATCGTCGGAAGCACTTTGCTACGGCGACTTCCGCAGTGTTGTGCTGACCAACAAACAGTGCATTTTCGAGAGAAAGGCGGCGGGCGAGAGAGTCCTGGTGGCTATCAACGCGGATGACAGCGAGTATGTCGCGCATTTCGACGCGGGATGCGGAACAGCCGTGGACCTGATCACCGGAAAGAAGCATGACTTCGGCGGCGGCAGCAGGCTTCCGGCATACAGCGCGGCTTTCTGGAAGATGGAGAAGTGACGCGGCGCCGGAATTCAGATATTATGTGGCCGGCATAATATGATATAATGTCTGTAATTCTATAAATCTAGGCGACAAAAGCCGGAAAGAGGTCTGAAATGACTATGGTATTGGTTGCGGGGTTAGTGCCCTGTGTAGTTTTGCTTTGGTATATCAATAAAAAAGATAAGGTTGAGAAGGAGCCCGCGGGACTTTTGGCCAAACTGATCCTTCTGGGATGCTTATCTACGATCCCGGCTATGATCTTGGAAATGGTGGGAACAAATATCCTTACGGCGATCGGGCTTGATGAAAACAGTTATCTCTTCGTACTGATCGAGAATTTCCTCGTAGTAGCGCTGGCGGAGGAAGGGTGCAAGAAATTCATGCTGCGCCGTGGAAGCTGGAAGAACCCGGCCTTCAACTATGTGTTTGACGGTGTTGTCTACGGCGTTTGCGTGGCACTTGGCTTTGCCGGCCTGGAGAATGTTCTGTATATCTCCGGTTTCGGAATGGAAGTCGCGGTGGTAAGAGGACTTGCCGCTGTTCCGCTCCACGCGATCTGCGGCGTGTTCATGGGTCACTTCTATGGACTTGAGAAGAAGTATACAGTAACCGGAATGACCGGACTTGCCAAGAATATGAGGACTCTGAGCATCGTGATCCCTGTCCTGATCCACGGCTTTTACGACTTCGCCGCCTCGATCGGAAGCGACGTATTTACTTATATATGGCTTGGATTTGTCATTATCGTCGACATCTTCGCGATCAACGCGATCAGACAGTATTCCAATACGGATACTATGATCTGAGAGAAGAAAAGCCAATCTGAATAAAACGAAAAAAACTGTTGACACGCGGTGGACGCTGAGGTATATTAATTCATGTCCACCGCGAAAAACGGTTGTAAATGCGATAGTAGTACAGTTGGTAGTACGCCACCTTGCCAAGGTGGAGGTCGCGAGTTCGAGCCTCGTCTATCGCTCTCGGCAACGCGGGTTGCCAAACAGTTTAATAAATGCGATAGTAGTACAGTTGGTAGTACGCCACCTTGCCAAGGTGGAGGTCGCGAGTTCGAGCCTCGTCTATCGCTCTCAGGGAACCGAAGATCTCGGTTCCTTTTTTTTGCACAATTCGGAGCTGTGCGCAGAACGCGAACCTGCCGCCGCAGTTTATTGCAGCACAGTATTTTATACAATTATTTCGCTCTCAAATGCGCTAATCGCTTGTAAAAAATTTGTCAATATCATACAATGTTCACGGCAAGCAAATGGGCGTAATGCCCCACATTGACTCTCAGTGAAGGAGAGCAATGATGAAAGGAGAACCAATGAAGAAAAATCTACTGGCAGGGATCCTTGCTGTAAGCATGGTGGCAGCACTCCTCGCAGGCTGCGGCAAAGGAACAGCACAGAACACAGGCACTGCGGGAACGCAGGCAGCTGCTGATGCAGCAGCCGGAACGGAACAGGCTTCTACAGAGAGAGCGAAGGCCAACGAGATCGTGATCGGTATCGCACAGGACCTCGACCAGAGCCTTGACCCTCACTACGCAGTGGCGGCAGGAACCAAGGAAGTTATGTTCAATGTCTTTGAGGGACTTGTGAAGTACGATTCCAAGGGAGACACTGTCCCCGCAGTGGCATCGGACGTTCAGATTTCCGATGACGGTCTTGTATATACTTTTACACTTCGCGACGGCGTGAAGTTCCACAACGGTGATACGGTGGATCTTGACGACGTGATCTATTCTATCCAGCGCTGCAAGGATGATCCCAAGGTCAATCCGCAGACTTCCACAGGACTTCAGTGCATTGAGAGTCTTGAGAAGGACGGGGACAACAAACTCGTGATGACGCTCAGCGAGCCCAACACAGAATTGATGTCTCTTCTGACGCTGGCTATTCTTCCCGCTGACTATGACAAACAGGACACCGCGCCGGTAGGTACAGGACCTTATAAATATGTTGGCCGTACAGCGCAGGAATCCGTCGAACTTGAGAAGTTTGCGGATTACTGGGGAACTCCCGGCAATATCGACAAGGTCACATATAAGATCAACGAGAAAGTAGAAGGCCTGGTAATGGGCCTTGAGAGCGGCGCGCTGGATCTTGTATCCCACTTGAGCAGCACTCAGGTGGCAGAGCTCAACAAGGACAATTTCAATATCGAGCAGGGCACGATGAACCTCGTACAAGCGCTCTATCTCAACAACGAAGCCGCTCCTTTTGACAATGAACTGGTCCGCCAGGCTCTGTGCTATGCAGTGGACAGACAGGGCATCCTGGATATGGCTTTTGACGGCTACGGATTCCCGATCGGATCCAATGTGTTCCCTGCATTCACGAAATATTTTGACGAGAGCCTGGTCGGCTACTATGAGCACGATGTAAAGAAGGCCAAGGAACTTCTCACACAGGCGGGCTATCCCGACGGTTTTGATATGACCATCACTGTCCCCTCCAACTATCAGCCTCACGTCGATACTGCGGAGGTAATCGCAGAGCAGCTCAAGGAAGTCGGCATTAACGCGACACTGAACCGTGTAGAGTGGGAGAGCTGGAAAGCGGATACCTATGCAGGAAGGAACTTCCAGTCCACAGTGATCGGCCTCACCGCTGATCCGCTGACAGCCAGAAGCCTTCTTGAGAGATTTACTACAGGCCAGCGCGTGGCCGATGAGGAAGGCAACCGCGGCAACAACTTCATTAACTACAACAACGCGGATTACGATGCTCTCTTCGAGCAGGCGGTCAAGTGCTATGACGATGCAGAGCAGGTCAAAATATACAAAGAGATGGAAAAGAACCTGACCGAGCACGCGGCAAGCGTCTATATCCAGGATATGGCGGATATGGTCGCTGTGCGCAAGGGTCTGACCGGTCTTACATTCTATCCTCTGTATGTACTGGATGTTTCCACGCTTAAGTGGGAATGATGACAGAAAACGGAATCTGACTAAGCGATCATGTGCGCAGCAATAGGGCGTTCTTATTGCTGCGCATTTTATTTGACCGGTTCGGGCTGCCTGAACCGGCAGCTGATCGGAGCGATCCGATAGAAGGAGATGCTTAATTTGAAGTATGCAGCCCGCCGAATTCTGGCACTTTTTATTACTATGATCCTGGTATCATTTCTGGCTTTTGCAGCTTTCCACATCATTTCGGGAGATCCCGCGCGGGCGATCCTGGGAATGAACGCCACAGAAAAGCAGCTTGAACTAATGCGGCACGAACTGGGGCTGGATAAGCCGTTTATCGTACAATATTTCAACTGGTTGTTGGGATTCTTCTCCGGAAATCTGGGGATTTCCTACAGCTACCGGCAGCCGGTGGCTTCCCTGATCATGCCTAAACTCAAGGTGACTTTGGTAATGGTCCTGATCAGCTTCGCGATCATTGTTGTCTTCTCGCTCCCTCTGGGACTTCGCGCAGCCCAGAAGTCCGAGAGTCGTTTCGACTGGATCAGAACGTCGATCAATCAGCTGTGTATGGCTGTTCCCGCCTTCTTTCTGAGTATCCTGGTCTCGTATGTGTTCGGGATCATCCTGAAGTTTTTTACACCCGGGGACTTTCCGAAGATGGATAAGAATCTGATGGGGGCGCTTCGCTATCTCTTTTTTGCCGCGGTCTGTATAGCGATCCCGAGGATCGCTATGGCGGTGCGAATGCTCAAGAGCACGCTCATTGAGGAGATGGAGAAGGACTATGTGCGCACGGCGATCTCAAGGGGCAATGACAGGGTGGAAGTCCTCAAAAAACACGTCCTGAAGAACTCCCTTGTTCCGACGATCACATTCCTGGGCCAGACTATGGCAGAGATCGTCGGCGGCAGTATCGTTGTAGAGCAGGTATTCGGAATTCCCGGTATGGGAAGATTTCTTGTGGCGTCGATCTCCAACAGAGATTATCCGGTCGTTGAGGCGCTTGTCGTCATTCTTGCCTTCTGGGTCATTCTCTCGGGAACCGTAGCGGATCTTATTAACCAGAAGATAGATCCGCGCCTTAAACTGGGAGGCCGCGCATGATGAAGAAGAAATTGAACGGATATCTTATTGCCGGATGCATCATAACAGGCATCATTGTCCTGTGGATCATCATCGGCAGGTTTTATACTCCCTATCCCCCCACCAAGATGAGCTCTGCAAAGCTCCAGGCACCGTCAGCGGCGCATCTGTTCGGGACGGACAAATTCGGCCGCGATATTTTCAGCCGTGTCATGCAGGGATCGGGAACGACACTGCTGATCGCGGCGCTGACGATCCTGATCGGCGCAGGGGTCGGAACAGTAGTCGGAGCTGTGACCGGATATTTCGGCGGCATTGTGGACGAAGTGCTGATGCGCCTTAATGACGCTCTGACGGCATTTCCGAGCATTCTTCTTGCGCTGGTCATCATCAGTATTCTGGGACCGGGCAAGTACAATGTGATCATCGCGCTGGGGATCGTCTTTATTCCCAGCTATGCCCGCATGATGAGAACGGCTTTCGCCGCGCAGAGAGACGTGAATTATATTATCAGCGCGAGGCTGATGGGAGCGTCGAACCTGAGGATCCTTCTGATCCACATGCTGCCCAATACGCTTCATGTGCTGCTCCCGGCGCTGACGATCGGTTT
>ODAJ011504915.1_pt1 | contig 9991 bp, 3 predicted proteins | sample 1539241 | NCBI WGS metagenome assembly ODAJ01 (sample SAMN02144231, study PRJEB22623) | gut metagenome | biome: sheep rumen | host: Ovis aries | place: New Zealand
GGCGGGATTACAGGGCTCAGCTTCGTTTTGCCCACCCGTCAAAGTACGGCAGACTTGTTCATTTTTGCGACTGCCGTAATATAAGCGTTCATAATATCATATTTTATGACAGTGCATACTGGACTTTCAGAATGACACGGTGCAATGATATTGAAATTAAAAACTTTGTAATTAACGACAACCGCCACGTGTGTAACACAGACGGCATTGACCTTATGCAGTGCAGCAATGTTGAAATAAACCACTGCTTTATATCCTGCGCCGATGACGGAATAGTTCTTAAAAACGCAATTTGGGAAGGCTGTAACGGTGAAATGAGCGATATTCACATATCCGATTGTGAGATTATCAGTTGCACCAACGCCTTCAAAATCGGAACGGAAACCACTTATCCGATTAAAAATATTGTTGTTGAAAACTGCCGTTTTCTTATGACCGACCTTTATCCCGGAAGCGTGTCCGGAATCAGCATTGAAAGCGCTGACGGCTCAACAGTTGAAAACGTGACGGTAAAAAATATTGAAATGAAACGGTGCACCTGCCCCGTATTTATCAGGCTTTGCAACAGAAACCGTGCCGCGCTTGTTAATGAGCAAAGCGCAACGGCTGTTGAATACGGAGTCAAGCCTAAAGGCAAGGGAGTCGACAAAAACACCTTTGATATGAAGGGTGAAATAAATAATATAATTATAGAAAACATCAAAGCGGATGATATTGAGCTTCCCGTGATTATTGCAGGTTTCAGGCAAAAGGGAGTTACAAAAAAGGTTTCAAACATAACACTCAGCACTTTCAGGCTTAAATACCGTGACGCAGTTGAAGTTTATGACAAAAGGCTTTTTATTCCCGAGTACTCAAAGGAATACCCTGAGTGCTGGAGGTTTAGAAACCTTCCCGCCTATGCGATTTGGGCAAGACACGCTGAAAACATCTGCATAGAGGATTTTGAATGTATCCCCGCAAAAAACACATGGAGGGAAAAATACACATTTATTGATGTTGAAAACATCAGGAGGTAATAAATGAAACGAATACTTGCATTAACTATGGCAGTAATGCTTGCAGTATGCGTAAGCTCATGCTCAAAGACGGAAAAGTCAGACAACGCCACCACACAGGCATTTACCGAAAGCGGAGAAGCAACTAAAGGCACAGGTAATCAGCCCGGGACCTTTTCGCAAACGCTTATGACAATCAGCGATGATTATTATAATGCGATTTCAAACTCAACGCCGTCTGAAAAGCTTACTTATACTCATGGCGACCACACGAAAGACGCAATTATTTATCTCCCGCCGAATTACAGTGAGAATGAGAAATACAACGTGCTTTACATTCTCGGAGGTGTTAGCTCTGACGAAACGGCATTTTTCGGCGAAGCGGGAAGCGAAACCACGCTAAAAAACATACTTGACAATATGATTGTAAACGGCGATATTGAGCCGATAATTGCAGTCAATCTTGCATTTTATCCGTCGGACGATATAAAACTTGGAGATATGAGCCTTACCGCAATGCTTACAGATTTTGAAGAGGAGTTACGAGACGTTGTTATCCCGAGTGTTGAAAGCAAATACTCAAGCTATGCAAACGACACAACTGCACAGGGACTCGAGGCTTCAAGAGCGCACAGAGCGTTTTCGGGCTTTTCAATGGGCGGCGCTGTTGCTTGGTACACGCTTACTCAGAGTCTTGATTACTTTTATTACTTCGCACCGATGGCTGCGGGAAGCTTTGAGGACTACGATAACGACTATCAGTACAAGGTAGGAGATTCTCTTAAAGACGAGCTTGAAAGACTCGGCTATTCAAATAACGAGTTGTTTCTTTTCTGCAGTGAAGGTACTGAAGATGTTACCTACGAAAAGATGGAGCTTCTTATGAAAAGATTTCATGAGGATTACAGCGATCTTTTCATATTTACGGACAGCGACAAATCACAGGGTAACATCACATATAAAACTAAAGAAGGCGCACAGCACGAATATGCAAACGCCTACGAATATCTTTATAATTCACTAAATGCCTTTTGGGGCAAATAAGGAGGAAATAAAATGAAAAAAGTTTTAGCAGTTTTACTTACGGCGGTTTTGGCATTAAGCCTTGCGGCTTGCTCAAACAGCGCTGAAAACACTGACAATGAAACCGCACAACCCGACAGCACAACACAGGCGCAAACGGATACTGCCGAAAATGGCAAAACACTTGTAATCTACTTTACAGTATCTCAAAACAGCGAAACAGACGCAGTATCATCTGCAAGCGTTGTTGACGGCACTTCAACGGGTATACTTGAATATGTAGCGCTTAAAATTGCAGAAAACACCGGTGCCGACACATTTTCAATTCAGACCGACGTGAAATATCCAAGCGACTACAACGAGCTTGTTGATTACGCAAAGGACGAGCAGAACAATTCAGTTCTTCCAAACATTACAAACAAGCTTGAAAACCTTGACGACTATGAAACTGTTTTTATCGGTTATCCGATTTGGTGGTATGATATGCCGCAGGTTATGTATAGCTTCTTTAACGAATACGACTTTTCGGGCAAAACTATAATCCCGTTTTGTACCCATATGGGTAGTGAATTCACCGGCACTATTGAAAAGATTCAGTCACTTGAACCAAACGCAACAGTTGTTGAAAACGGCTTTGAGGTAAGAGGCGACAAGGCTGATAAGGCTGACAAGGATATCGAAAAATGGGTTAAAGAGCTTGAATACTAATGAAGAAGAAAGTTAAAATAATCGTTGATGCGATTATGAGCATAGCGCTTGTGATACTGCTTTCCTTCTCGGTTACGGGACAGCTTGTCCACGAAATTACGGGAACGCTTATGCTTGCGCTTTTCATAACGCACCACATACTAAACGGAAAATGGATTAAAGCAGTCGCAAAAGGAAAATACACGCCGATAAGAATTTATCAAACAACACTTACGGCGTTCTGCCTTGTCTGTATGGCGGGTTCAGCCATAAGCGGAATTATTCTTTCGCGATACGTATTTGGCTTCGTCGATATCCCGTCGGGGCTTGAAACAGCAAGAAAAGCGCATATGCTTTTTGCATATCTCGGAATGATATTTATGTCGCTTCATATCGGCGTTCACCTTGCAAAAATAAAAAGCAAGTTGCTCCTTGCTTTGCTGTGTATTATTTCGGCAGTCGGTGTTTATTCATTTGCAGCGCTTGACATTATCGACTACTTAACGCTTAAAATAATGTTTGTGCCAAGCGGACAAAGTATACTTGTAAGCCTTGGCTATATTTGTATTATCATTCTTTTTGCAACTGTTTCAATGCTTGTTTCAAAGATTATATTAAGAAAAAAGTAAATAGGTATAGCAAAGACCCCGTGCACCTGAGTGCACGGGGTCTTGTTTTGTTTAATAGTAGAACGGTCTGTCGCCCGGAACGAATGTCGGGTTGTCACCCTTTGATGTTTCATCAAACATATAGATGTCATCAACATTACTTGTCGTAGCTTCATATTCGTTTTGCGAGATAAGGTAAACAGAACCTGACTCTGCAACCTGAAGGTCCATAGTCCTCCAGTTTGTAAATCTGTGAAGAGCCATATAATAGGTGTTCGTAATTACCCTGTCGCCAACGATACTACCCCAGATTTCAGAGTAGTAACCGTCGAGGTCAACATTACCGTTAGGCGCGTACATAAGCGCACCAAGCTTGCCGTAAACTGCGTTGTAGTTTACGTCGCCCTGGTAAGAGCAGATTGCATTCGGAAGCTGTTTAGCATTTCTTTCGGCATTCTCTCCCTTTGAATATACATTATAGAGATTTACATCGCCTCTGTTTGCAACAAGATATGTTAGTTTCATATCAATAGTTGTAACAATATTAATCTCGTTATCAGCATAAACAACTGCCGGGAAGGTATAACCGTTTGCAGAAGCTGTACCATAAGTATCAAATCCCGTCACAGACTCACTGCCTCTTATTACATCAAGCGAGAGATTCAGGCTTGGTGCAGAGAGGTTAAAGTTATGTCCGAGATAAATAAGGCTGCTCTGGCGCAGTACGCACTGGCCATATACCTTACAGTCATATGTGCCGAAGAGCGATGCGTTCTTATTAAGAGTAAGCTCACCGAGAGTATAGATACTTCCGTTATGAGGAGCAAACGTATCCTGCAGCGTATCTTTGAACTCGTCAACTCGGTCTAAAATCCAGCCGAGGATTGTTCCGTCATTTCGTGTTGCAACAGGAATATGCTCGTAAGTATCCTCGCCAAAGCTCGGAGGAAGTACCCACATATCAGCGTTACTTCTCAGGGTGATATACTTCGGAGCGAAGATGTAGTTGCCGACTGCAACTCTTGAATATGCAAACTCCTTAATATATCCCGTGTAGGTTACAAGCTTCTTGCCGATGTAGAACTGTCCGCCCTGAGCAAGGTCGGAACTATCAAGCGAAAGCTCCTTCCTGGTATCAATCGTCTTCTGGTCAACGATTGCTTCACCTTCGTGAACGTCCGAGCCGTCCGCACCTGCGTTTGTACCGCCATCCTGCTCCTGTCCGTATTCAGGATGTGAATCGTCCTTATCCTTGTAGTCGATAACTCCGCCGTCGTTAACACCCGCAGTTATCGTTGCGAGTCTTGCACCGTTTGCGTCCTGTATCGTTTCATCATACTTTCCAAGCTCGATGTATGACATGGCTGTCATATCGCCGCCTACAAAACAGTCACAGCGGTCACGAAGCTTGATGAACGAGGTCGACGCCTCCATGCTGCCGTTTACACGGAAGGTTGAATATACACCGCCGTCGATTGACGAGAACGCCTTAAGCTTCTTACCAACGTCAATTTCAGCGTCGTGACGAAGAGTCAGATACTGACCTGAAGTGAAGTCGTCCTTAACCTTAAGGTGGGTTGAAGCGTAAATCTTTGTATATCGTGACGAATTGAAGTTACCGCCGACATACATATAGCCTGCGTTGCTAAACTTGTAGTTTGCACGTTCATCGGCTGTACTGTTAATCGGGTTAGCTGCCTCGGTTTCATCTTTAGTTTTTTTAGTTTCCGGATCAATTTCAAAAAGTGACTTACCGATTTCAACATAGTTTGCACAGTAGAAATTACCGTTAATGTAAGTCTTTGTCATATCACGGATTTTCGTGGTATCTCTTACATAAGTACTGCCGTTTGCAATAATTGTTGTATTAGGTCTTGCGTCAAGGCTTGCGCCGACAAAGAAATGATAGTTATCATTATGAACTGTATCGGCAGCGAATACGCTTGTAACACCGCTTCGGTCGGCTTCAATGATAGTATTTATAAATCTGAAGACTACGCTGCCGCTTGAGGTATCGCGCTCATAAAGGTCTTTTTGTCCCTCAATAACAACATTACAGTTGTCCTTGATAAACACCTTTGAGTTAGCGTAAAGCGAACCGTATACATAAACATTAGAGTTTGAATAGATGTCAAGGTCACGTTTTGCGTTAGTGTTAGATGTACCGCCGAGGCCGAACCACGCAGGGCTCTTACCCGAAGCACCAAGGAGGTTTGCATACATATTACCGCCGGTGTAGAAGAAGGTCTGCCTGTACGGGTCGTTATTGTCGAACTCGTCGCTGATACCTATCTTTGTCGAACGGCGTGAATGGTAGTCGTCCTGGCACATAAAGATTGAGCCTTCCATGATACCGGATACTGCCGATACCCATACGCTGCCGTTTACAAATGTGTTTGAATCCGGCTGGCAGAGAAGCGTTGATACGTTATACGAAAGCTGGAAGGTTGCATAAACATTGAAGTCGCCGTCAATGTACATTGTACCCCAGTTCTGAACCGTACCGCCGATATCAACTGCGTCGCCCGAGTCAGTGTTCTTATATGAAGGGCTGCCGATATCAATGCTTCCTCCGGCATAGAAAAGTGCATTTGGATTATACCTTGCGTTACTGCTATTGGTACCTGATGCAAAGCCGTTTACTATTGCATAACCACCCATACGAACAGCAACAGCGTCAATAGCAACAGCACGGAATACTTCAAGGTGATTAAGCGGTGTTCCGTTAATCTTATACTGATGGTCTGAATATCTTACATCACCGAAGGCAACAAACTTACCGCCGTTGAGGATACACATACCGTAAAGGCAGTTGCCCTGAGTTGAAAGCTCTGCGTCATACTGGTTGTGAATCATTGCAGATGTATTTACGCTGTATGCGTGGAACTCTGCATTATCACCGTTTCTGATAGAAAGGTGAGGTGCGTAGTTTTCATCGTTACCAACGATTTGGTTGTTCCATGTGTTAGCCTGCCTTGTGTAACGTGCACCGAAGAAATATGCTTCACTCGGGATATTGTAACCTGTTACATCAACAGTACCTCTGTGATAAATCTTGCCGTAGTTTTCAACATATCCCTTGAAATAGGTTGTGCCTGAACCGCCGACATAGATTACTGAACTGCTTTCGCCGTTAAGTACGGAAACACCAAGATACTGCTTATCCTGTTCCTTCTTGTCAGAATACCATGTTCCCGAAGGAGCGATAAGATTACCGTCGATTACATAGAGTTTACCGTAGTTGTAAAGAGCACTGCCGAGAGTGAAATTCTTCTGACAGCTTACGCTCGTTCCGCTTGTCAGCTGAACGCCCTGGTCAGTCGGAGTTGAGATATAACCGCTGACGTAGGTGTTACCTGAATTTTGTAAGAAACCGGTATTTCTGTTGTTACCTGTCTTAATTGTGGACGTATTTCCATTAATAATCAGGTTGTTTTCAATATAGAGATTACCGTTACCCTCGAAATATCCGCTATAAACAAGATTGCCGAGAGAAACATTTACATCAGTAGGACGGTAATACCTTGAACCGATGAAGGTGTCAGCATTTGCGCCGAGTGTAATATCCGTTGTGTTACTTGAAACAGGGATATTTGACGGATTATAACCGCCCATAAGATACATCTTACCGTAGTTTGTAATACGGCAATAGCTTATGCTTGTAAGTCCGCCGACATAAAGCATACCGCCGTCTTCAATATAGAACCAGCCCTGATCGTTGTTTGAATTACCTCTTACGTTAAGGTTTGACTCTGTAACAAAGCTGCCGAAGCCGCCAATATTAAGCCTTTTAACAGTAAGGTCCGAACCGCTGCCCGGATAATAAATATATCCGTTGATGTTAAGACCCATACCGTTTCTCATAATGCTGTCAGGTCCGCAGAAAACCTCACTGAGATTTGTCTTTGAGCTTGATTCGGTTGTAAGACAACCTGCATCGCTTCCTGAATAGTCTGCAGTAAGCTCAATAGCGCTCATACCGTAAATCTTACCGCCGTCAGTTGCCTTAACGCCCTTTGTTCTGATCTTGCCTGAACAGTAGAAGGTATGACCGGACGGAACAGTAAGAACGGTGTTTTCAAATACAGCGTCGCCGCCGATAACCATTGTTTTACCGCTGTTAAGGAAGGTTGCGGTATTTGAAGGAATTGTAAATGTGGAATAGCAATAGAGATTACCATATTGGTGGAACTCATTTCCTGCAGTTGTTGTTGACACAGAATGTGAGTTGCTACCTTTTAAGTAAACATTGCTGTTATACTGCTCATTATAGAAGCCGTCGATATTATAGAAGCCGCCGTAAACACTAAGTACAGCACTCTGCGTTCCATTGCCTTCAATCCAGATTCTTCTGTCTCTGCCTGAAGCGGTAGAGCCCATATAACCGCCGATATAAACCTTGCAGTCATTCATTATATGAAGCGAGTCATATGCTGAGCCGTCGCCGTCGTCGATGTTACTACCCTCAACATTTCCGCAGACATACAAACAGCAATCTCCCGAGCCTTCCATTACAAGCTTTTCTCTCAAAGTCATATTGCCGTAAACATAAATCTGTCCATAGTTAACAAGTTGTTTCCAGCTGTTACCCTTTTCAGTAGCTACAAAATTGCCCATACAAACAAGAGTGCCATAGTTAACAACTCTTGCTCTTGATGTGAAATCATTTTTTACATAGAAATTGCAGTAAAAATTATTGATTTCACCGCCGCCGCCCCACTCGCTTGCGGTTGCTTTACCCTTGGTATTAATATAAACAGAATTACAAATTATTGTGGTTGATTGATCGGTTCTGGAATTGTCTGAATTACCTTGATGGTTCTTTATTTCAATCTGACCGCCGCATACAATCTTTGCACCATCTTCAAGATAAATATTATTACAGGTAATATTACCATAAACATAAAGTGTTGAATTTCTTCTTACCTGAACTATATCAGAATTTACATATCCTGTAACTATAAGAGTAGCATTTGAACCGCCGCTTCTTCCGACATCACAGTTTTTACCGGAACGGTCAACATTTCCTATCTGTAATCCGCATTTACCGCTTGGAATCGAGAATGAGTTGTTGGAAGTGAAATTACCGCTGTTATAAATATATGTACTGCTTGATGTCATCTGACCGCTACTAATAGAACATTTTGTCATATTATAAGTACCTGCGTTTGCACCATTAGCCCATGGAGCTTTAGCGGTAGTTATAACACTCGTGCCACTATAAGTAGGCATAAGATCACTTAAATTATTATCTTTAATTAAAGAAGCTTTTTCATTAAATGTCTGAGTAGGAACATATGATGCATCATTCTTTACAAGGAACACGCTCTTTTCAGAAGGATAAGTGATGTTATCATTTATCCACTGCTGTTTTTCCTCATATGCATCGCCGATTCCTTCAGAACTATCGCCTGAAAGTTCTGCTCTCTTTTTCTTTACAGCGTCGGCAGCATAATTTGTATCATAATTATCATTTTCATTGTCAGCGATATTATCGTTATAATAAGTATTGATTGCACCAAAGCCGTAATTGGTTTCTTCAAGATTACCGTCTGCAAATTCGGCTGACTTAAACTCTGCAATGTGAGTTGCAGCGTCCTTGAGGATACCGCTTGAATTAAAGAGCGAATAACCGTGGAATACGGTTCTGTCAGTTCCTGTAAGAAGCTGTCTTGCGCTGTCCTGTGAGGCTTGGTAATACTTGAAGAGCGGAGTTGTTTCAAGATTTGTATAGTCAGAGGTGTACTGATAAGTATCATCCTCATAGCTTGTATCTGTCTTGATATCTTCAACATCTTCACTGAGTCTTGCAACAGCCATCTTGACAGTCTTATCGCCTGTTGCCTGTGAGGTCGGATCGGTAAACTCTTCGTAAGTCTGGGTTGCAGACCTGATAGATGTATTAACCTGACGTGTGAAGTAAGGCTTCATATTAGGAACTGTGATGTATTCACTATGCTCCTGGAAGGTGCGTACAAGAGCAAAGCGTGAACCTGCCAGAGTAGCAGAGCTCATGCTTGCGCCGCCTGACCCCTGGAGATTTGAAACGTCACGGTTTACCTGTGTGCCCTGAATAACAATGCTTGCGCTTTGGTCGGCAGGCTGAGTAGTCGTCATTGTATCAGCCTTTGCACAGTTAGGACAGCGGGTCCATGTTGTTGTTGACTCGTAACCGCAGTCTGAGCAAACATAAACGTCCTTAGTGAACTTGATTCCGTAATTGATTGAACCCTTTGTATCAGCATAATTCTGATATCTTAAGGCTGAATCATAAGAATTAGGATTGAGGAACATATTGTCAAGACCTGCTGTATTAACCTGCTGCTGAACATCATCAATACCGTTTTGTTCAAGGTAATTGAGATAATCCTCCGCAGTCTGCTGGCTGACATTATAAACTACCTGTCCCTGATTTAAGAGTGAATAGCTGTTTTTAGCTCCGTAGTTGAAATTATCTGCCTGTGCACGAATTTCAGCCTTTTGTGAATCTGAGATGTTCTTGTGAACAGGATTTGAAAAATAATTGTCGCAAGCCTTGTCATACTCGTTTTTAAGGTCTGACAAGCTGTTAACCTTGTTCTTAAAATCAATAGTATTAAGAATATTAAGGGTAGCCTGAGTAATCTCAAGATACTGCTGATTCTGAACATATACGTGAGTTGAGTTATTATTAGT
>ODAJ012171291.1_pt1 | contig 9989 bp, 4 predicted proteins | sample 1539241 | NCBI WGS metagenome assembly ODAJ01 (sample SAMN02144231, study PRJEB22623) | gut metagenome | biome: sheep rumen | host: Ovis aries | place: New Zealand
ACTGGGATCGACCAGATTGTAGTGTTCTCCCGCCACTGCGGTAGAAGCCTCTGCATCTACGGAATACGTAACTGTGGTGGAGATGGGCTCTATAGAAGCAATCGTGACAGGTATGGAAACCGTCCCGGCCGTTTCTGTTGCAGCCATGCTGGTCTTGTCAAACGCAGCATAAGAATCGCTGGGATTGAATTTCGGATTCTCGTTCAGTTTCGAGCAGGAGGCCAACGCCAGGATGGTGGCACCTGCGAGGATGAGTTGATATGTTTTCATCTTTGTTCCTCCTTTTATTATTTGCTGTAACCCTCGTTCTGAACCAGATTCTCGTTCACGGTGAATTCACGTGCGGCGATAGGCATGGCCCAGCGGTAGTCTCCGGCGGGGATGCTGGTGGGGACGGATGTACCGGAAACGTCGGTACGAGTCATGTCGCGACCGGTACGGGCCAGGTCAAACCACAGGTGGCCTTCCCAAGCCAGTTCCTTTTCACGCTCCAGGTAAATGTTGGACAGCGTAGCCTGCAGCGGGGTTGCGCCACGGTTATTAGCAATGGTTGCCAAATCATCGGCAGCGCTGGCACCGCTTACCTGGGCCCCGTTCAAGATGGCCTCGGCACGGTTCAGGTACATCTCGGAAAGACGCAGGACAACAATATTGGCCGCATCGATGGTTCCCATGCCCTTGCCGAAGTATTTCATGGTAAAGAGCGCGTTGCCGTCCGGGTCAGGAGAAACCAGCGTCTTGCGCACGTCACCGTCCTCATAGATGTTCAGAAGATCTTCGGAGGCGCCGCAGTCGCCATACCCATTGTAGCTGGACATGCCGCATACGTTGGTGTTGCCGGTACCGTAGGTCTGGGTGGTGTTCGTGTAAATCTCGAAGATAACCTCACCCTTCGTACGGGGCTCCTCGCGCCAGACATTGCCGGCCTTGTTGGTCACCTGATCGGCCGTCCACATGGTGTATTTCCCGGACTCGATGACCTTGGTGGCATAGTCAGCCGCACCCTGCCAGTTCTGGGAGTAAAGGTATACGCGGCTCAGCAGGGCCTGGATGGCCGTAAGGCTCACCTTGGCATAGGGATCGGTGCCGCCGGAGCGGGTATAGTCGGGGTCAATGATTTTCTCGGCCTCCAAGAGGTCGTCGATAATCTGCTTGTAGGTGTTGGCCATGGTCTCACGGGCCGGCTTTGCCGTAGCGTCTGCGGTAAGCACCACAGGAACACCCAGGTTCGCGGGTTCGGAGCTGGCCTTGATGGCATAGTAATACGGCATGGCGAAGGTGCGTACCAGGTCAAAGTGAGACAGGGCACGAAGGAACAGGCATTCGGCCTTAATGTTGTTCAACTGGGCCTCCGTAGCCTCAATGCCGTTGTTTTCCTCGTCAATCTTGTTGATGACCGCGTTGCAGCTCAGGATGACATAGTAGGCCTGTCCCCACAATGCCTTGGTGTTGGAGGCGGTGTAACGGACGGAATACTCGTCGGTATAACGGCCGCTGTCATACTTAGTGAAGTTGACCCAGCGCTTGCCGTTCATGGTCTGCATTTCATTGGAGAGGATGAAATCGGCACCGTACCAGTTGTTCGAGGCCAAGGGAGCATAGGCTCCGGAGGTAGCCATATCCAAGCCCTCGAAGGTGGAGAGGGTAAGGACGTCACTCTGGGACAGCTTGGGGGCCTCTTCCAGGAAGTTCTTGCCGCAGCTTACAAAAGCGAGGGCGGCAGCAAAAGCAATGATGATATATTTTTTCATAATCATTTCCTTTTTAGAAGGTTATCTCGATACCGCCGACAAAGGACTTGGTAAGCGGATAGGCACCGGCAGTGATACCGGTCACGCCCTGCTCGGGATCCCAATAGTCAACTCCGTTGAAGCAGTAGAGGTTAAGGCCGCTCACGTAAATGCGAAGATTGTTGATGAAAATCTTCTTGGTGAGGTTTTGAGGAAGGGTATAGGACAGGGTAACGTCCTTGATACGCAGGTAGCTGGCATCCTGCAGCCAACGGTCGTTATACCAGTCACTGGACCCGGACGTGTTGCCGGCAATGGGTTTGGGATCGCAACCGGTGTCACCGGGCTTCTTCCAATAGTTGTTTGCACTGGCAAACTGGTTCATGTCCATCTGGGCGCCGTCAGAGTGCAGATAGTGGTTCTCGTTCCAGAGCAGTACCTTGTGACCGGCCTTGAACTCGAAGAAAGCACTCAAGGAGAGGCCCTTCCACTGGAAGGAAGTGTTGAAACCACCCACCCACTTGGGTTCCGGGGAACCGGCATAGTAACGGCGGGCCTTGGCATACTGGTTGGTCAGGGAACCGTCCTCGGTAACCCAAAGCGGCTCACCGTTGGAAGGATTCACGCCATAATAGTCGTACAGATAGTAGGTATACATGCCCATGCCCACAACCTGACGGGTATTGGTGCCAATGAACTCGTCGCCACCCAGATCCAGGATCTTCGTCTTGTTGTAAGCCACGTTACCGCCGATGGTCCAGAGGAGGTCGGGCTTGGAGATGATGTCGTAGTTCAGGAGGAGTTCAACACCGTCGTTCTTCATGCTTCCCACATTGGTGAAGATGGAGGAGAAACCGGTGGTCTGGGGTATCTGCTTGGTCAGGAGCAGGTCCACAGTCTTGCGGCTATATACGTCAATGCTACCGTTCAGGCGGTTCTTGAAGAAGCCGAAGTCGATACCTACGTTCCAGGTCTTGTTGCGCTCCCAGGACAGCTGGCGGTTCTCCAGCTGGGAAGGAAGATAACCGGAAATGCCATTGTAAATGGCGGCGCTATACAAACCGTAGGCTTGATAGGCCGAGATGCCGTTGTTACCATTCACACCATAGCTCAAACGGAGCTTCAGCAGGTCCACATTTTTCACATTCTTGAGGAACTTCTCGTTGGTGGCGTTCCAGGAAGCGGAAACAGACCAGAAAGTACCCCACTTGTTGTCGGCGCCGAACAGGGAGGACCCGTCAGCACGGACGGTTGCCTGGGCAAAGTAACGGTTGTCGTAGTTGTAGTCGGCAATGCCGAAGAAGGAGAGCATGGTCTCATTGGTTTCTCCGTACTGGATTTCGGTGTGGCTCTGGTCCAGGGAGCTCAGGAAGTACGGCATATTGGCATCGGCCGCATCCGTGTACATCTCGTGGGTTTTGCCGGTATAGCGCATGGCTTCCTGGCCTACGACGGCACGGACAGAGTGATAACCTCCGAAGATATTGGCGTAGGTGGCCGTGTTGGAAGTGGTAAGCTGGAGAATCTGGCGAGAGCCTTCGTCCAACTGGTCGGCATAAGCGGCACGGTGGGCCATGGGGCTGTAGTAGTGACGGGAATTCACAAAGAAGGTTTCCATGGAATTCTTGGTCTCCAGATCCAGGTGCTTGATGGGGGTCCAACGCAGATTCACGGTACCGTTAATGTGCCAGGTCTGGTCCCATTTGTCATCGTACGTGGCGCTGGCGCGGGCGTTTTCACCACCGTTGTAGTTCACGTTGGTCACATAGAGACCTTCGTCGTTGGTGGTGGGGTCCCAAGGCAGCCAGGTCATACCGGACCACAGCGGGTTGGCGCTATAGAGAGACTGCATGGGAACGTCGGACTGCTTGGTGTAGGCCAGGTTGAAACGTACGCCCATCTCCAGGTTGTTCAGGAGCTTGTAGGAGGTGTTCACGCGGCCCTGCAGCTTATTGTAATCAATGCCGTAGAACACGCCCTGGCTCTTCTGATAGGTGAAAGAGCTGTAGAATTTGGCACGGGCATTACCGCCGCGGGCGCTTACTTCATACTCTTGCAGGGTACCCACGCGGCTGAACTCGTTCACGGCATTGGAAAGCTTGCCGTTCAGCAGAGACCAGGGGCGGTAATAGGAGCTGCTGGGGTCATCCGGGTCCATACCGGCATTGATGATGGCGTCACGCTGATAAGTGAGGAGTTCCTTGGCATTCATCATGCGGAAACCGCTGTCGCTCTGGAGCCAGTTGGCGCCGAATTTGGCGCGGGCAGTAAACTGGGCCTTTCCCTCACGGCCGCTCTTGGTTGTTACCAGGATAACGCCGTTGGCGGCACGGGAGCCGTAAGCGGCGGCGGCAGCAGCGTCCTTCAGTACGGTAATGGACTCGATATCGTTCGGATTCAGGGCATTCAATGCACTTCCGGACTGTTCGTTACCGGTGAAGTTCACGGGGCCGGACACCACCGGAATACCGTCAATAACCCACAGGGGAGAATTGGATGCATTGATGGAGCCGGTACCACGGATACGGATATAGGTGTTGGCACCCGGCTGACCGGAATTGGCGCTGATGGCAACACCTGCCAGTTTACCGGACAGGGCATTCTCTACGGAAGTAACCGGGGCCGATGCCAGCGTTTCACCTTTCACGGAAGAAACGGAGCCGGTCACGGCCTCCCGCTTTTGCGTACCATAGGCCACAACCACAACGTCTTCCAGAACCTGGGCGTCTTCCACCATCACAAAATCGATGGCAGTGCGGCCGTTCACGGGAACCGTCTGTTCCTTGTAGCCGATAATAGAAACAGTCAGGGAACCGTTGGCGGGCGCATTGAGGGTATATTCTCCCTCAAAATTTGTCACAGCACCCTGGGTGGTACCCTGCACAAAGACAGCAGCTCCGGGAAGCGGGTTTCCGCTTTCATCCTTCACAGTACCGCCCACACGGACATTCTGGGCAAAACCCAGGGCTCCGATAAGCAGGAATGTGGCTGCCGAAAGAACAAGCTTAATTCTTTTCATAAGCAAGACATTAGTTAAACATAAATATTGATACTGATACAAAATCCTAAATTTGCCGTATCGATACACTACTAAACGTCCGTTTATTAGTTTTTTATAATTATCAACAAGAAGGGGTGCTAAACTTTTAAATTGAAAGAATAATTCCTAATTTTGTTTAACTATGAATTACGCTTATATCCGCGTGAGTACGGAAATGCAATCTTACGAGGGTCAACGTTATGAGATTGAGCAGTGGAGCCTTCGCCGGGGCTGGGAAATAGGCCGATGGGTACAGGAAAAGGTTTCCGGCACCCAAGTGCTGGAGAAGCGCACGCTGGGAAAGCTGCTGCACAAAATGAAGCCCGGAGACACGCTGGTATGTACGGAGCTCTCTCGCTTGGGGAGGAACATGATGATGGTAATGTCCATCCTGAACACTTGTTCCCAGAAAGACATCCATCTGTATTCCATCAAAGACAATTTTGAGCTTTCGGACAGCCTCAACGCCAAAATCATCGCCTTTGCCTTCTCTTTGGCGGCGGAGATAGAGCGAAACCTTATTTCCCAACGCACGCGCGAGGCGCTGGCCGCCAAAAAGCAGGCGGGCATCAAATTGGGACGGCCAGCGGGACCATCGGCCCAAAAACTACTCTTTGAAATGCAGAAGACCGATATTCTGGAACAACGCTCCCGAGGGGTCACTATCGACCGGCTAGCCCGAAAACTGGGTATCCATCCCAACACCCTTGCGAGGTATTTGAAAGATGAATAAAGCAGTTAAGCTATTGGTATTCACCTATTCGCAAAAGAAGTGCAGAAATAAGCATAGAAATGAAAAATTTTTTTCGCTTTCAATTTATTAGAATACAGTGCGGAAAAATGGAAAATTATAACTAACTTGTGCCTGAAAACACATTAAAAACTTTTAAAAACCGAGAAAACGTTGTTAAATTACACTTTTAGACTACCTTGAGGGGCTTGCAAATTAAAAATTTGTTTTGCATTTTTGCAGGCAAGTCCCATTAATTTTTAAACGGACGATTTGTAGTGTACAGATACCTTAAGTGACTATTGTATCAGTATCAATATTTATGTTTAACTAATGTCTTGCTTATGAAAAAGTTCAAGATTTTTCTCACGGCAGTGGCAGTTTTCGCAGTTTCCCTCACGGCTGCGGCACAGAATATCGCTGTGACCGGTACGGTGAAGGATGCGGCCGGTGAGCCCATCGTGGGCGCCAATGTGGTGCTCCAGGGGTCTTCCACCAACTATGCCCTGACCGATTTCAACGGAGCCTTCAAAATCACCGTTCCCAAAAATGGAACGCTTGAAGTAAGCTCTATGGGTTACCAGACGGCGATTGTTCCCGTCAAGGGACAGTCGGCCTTGAACATCGTCCTTGAAGACGATTCCCAACTGCTGGACGAGACCATCGTGGTGGCCTTCGGTACCGCTACCAAGGAATCCTTTACCGGATCGGCCAAGGTGGTGCACTCCGAAACCCTTGAGAAGTCTCAGGTATCCGATGTAACCCGTGCCATCGAAGGCCGCGTAGCCGGTGTGCAGATGACCACGTCTTCCGGTACCCTGGGCTCCAGCCCGTCCATTATCATCCGTGGTATCAGTTCCATCTCTGCCGGCAATACCCCTCTCTATGTAATTGACGGTATTCCGTACAGCGGAGACATGAACAACATCAACCCGGCCGATATCGAGAGCCTTACCGTCTTGAAAGATGCCGCCTCCAACGCCCTGTACGGCTCCCGCGGTGCCAACGGTGTCATCATGATTACCACCAAGAAGGCAAAGGCCGGAGAGGCTGTCGTGAACGTGGATGCCAAGTGGGGTCTGAATACCAAGGCCCTGCAGGACTACGACTACATCCGCAACCCCGCCGTTTACTACGAAACCTACTACTCCTCTCTGTATTGGTACTACATGAATCAGGGAATGAGCACCTCAGAGGCACACCTCCGCGCTGCCACCATCACTCCCGGCACCATCGCCAGCGGCGGTCTGGGTTACAATGTGTACACCCTTCCGGAAGGCGAACTGCTGATTGGTTCCAACGGAAAGCTGAACCCCAACGCCACCCTGGGCCGCAAGGTCACCTATGGCGGACAGGAATACCTCCTCACCCCCGACAACTGGGTGGATGAGGCCTATCGCAAATCCCTCCGCCAGGAATACAATGTTAGCGTTTCCGGCACCTCCGGCCGCGCCTCCTTCCTGGCTTCCTTCGGCTATCTGAATAACAAGGGTATCGTGCAGTCCAACGACATGCGGCGTTACACCGCCCGTTTGAAGGCCGATTACCAGGCCAAGCCCTGGCTCAAGGTGGGTGCCAACATGTCCTACACCAACTTCCTGTGGAACAACTCCAACAGCGACGAAGGTTCCGCCGGCTCTACCGGTAACATCTTCGGCACCGCTACCATGATGGCCCCTATTTATCCGCTGTACATCCGTGACGGAGAAGGCAACATCATGAAAGACCAGTGGGGACACATCATGTACGACTACGGTGACGGCGCCAACGGCGGCCAGAATCGTCCCACCTCCCCTAATTCCAACGCCCTCAGCTCTGCCATGCTGGATGTGGACCGCTCGGAAGGCAACGCCTTCACCGGCACCGGCTTTGCCGAAGTGCGCTTCCTGAAGGACTTTACCTTCACCTTCAATGCCGGTGTAGGTCTGGACGAAACCCGCACCCAGAACATGAACAACATGTACTATGGCCAGTTCGCCCCCAACGGTGGTACCCTTTCGGTGGGTCACTCCCGTTACATCTACTACAACCTGCAGCAGATTCTCAACTACAACAAGACCTTTGCACAGGACCACACCATTACGGCCATGCTGGGTCACGAGAATTATTCCACGACGTCCAAGAGCCTGTCCGGTTACAAGACCCGTCTGTTCTCCCCGGAGAACCTGGAACTGAACGGCGCCGTCATCGACGGACAGAACACCGCCTCTTCCATGAGCACCTACAACACGGAAGGTTACTTCGGCCGCGTCCAGTACGACTACAAGAACACCGTATTCGTGAGCGCTTCCTACCGTCGTGACGCTTCTTCCCGCTTCCATCCGAATCACCGCTGGGGTAACTTCTGGTCGGCCGGTGCCGCCTGGATTATCTCCAAGGAACCTTGGTTCAAGGCCTCCTGGATTGACATGCTCAAACTGAAGGCCTCCATCGGCTCCCAGGGTAACGACGGTATCGGCAACTACCGTTATACGGATACCTACTCCCTCTCCAACAACGACGGCCAGCTGGCCATCAGCTTTAGCAACAAGGGTAAGGAAGACATTTCCTGGGAAACCAATACCAACTTCAACGCCGGTATCGAGTTCGAGCTCCTCAAATCCCGTATCAACGGAAGTGTGGAGTACTTCTACCGCAAGACTTCCGACATGCTCTTCTGGTTCACCGTTCCCGCCTCCTTGGGCTACAGCGGATACTATGACAATATCGGCGACATGCGCAACCAGGGTATTGAATTCAACCTGGACTTCGCCGTGATTCGCAACCGTGACTTCCAGTGGAACATCAACCTGAACGGCACGCACTACCGCAACAAGATTATCCGCCTCCCGGACGAGCGCAAGACCCGTACCGTCGAGGGTTACGAGGGATATGCCAGCGGCAACAAGTTTGTGGGTGAAGGCCTTCCGCTGAACACCTTCCTCATGTCCAAGTATGCAGGAATCGACCACGAAGACGGTCTCCCCATGTGGTACATGGACCTGAAGGAAGACCCCAACGACCCCGAAAAGGTGACCGGCCAGACCACCACCAAGAAGTACTCCGACGCCACCCAGTACCTGTGCTCCAACACCACGCCCGACCTGTACGGCGGCTTTGGAACAGACTTGGCTTACAAGGGCCTGGACTTCTCCGTCCAGTTCACCTACAACATCGGCGGCCGCACCTATGACTCCGGTTACGCCAGACTGATGGCCAACCCGGAAGGTACGCCCGGTTATTCCATCCACCAGGACATCCTGAATGCCTGGACTCCGGAAAACACCACTTCCGACATTCCTCGTTTCGTTTACAAGGACACCAACATCACGGCGGCATCTGACCGCTTCCTGGTGCCTGCCAGCTACCTCAACATCCAGAACGCACAGATTGGCTACACCTTCCCCCAGAAGTGGACCAAGAAGATTGGCGTGAGCCGCCTGCGCCTCTACGCTACCTGCGACAATGTGTGGTACTGGTCTTTCAGAAAGGGTCTTGACCCTCGTCAGAGCTTCACCGGAGCCACCAACAACGCCAGCAACTCGCCTGTGCGCACCATCTCCGGCGGTATTAACATCACATTCTAAAGAGGAGGACAGCTATTATGAAAAATATTGCAATCAAATCCTTCAGCGTCCTTTCCGCTCTTCTGGTTCTTGCAAGCGGATGTATCAAGGAAACCTTCCCGCAGGGTTCCACCCAGACTGCCGCACAGGTAGCCAAGAGTGACGGTGCCCTGGATGCCATGATCAACGCAATCCCCGTGAGCATGATGGGAACCAACGAGCTGGGATATTTCTCCAACTACGGCGTTCACTGGGATTACGGCATCGGCGCCATCCACATGGCTTCCGAACTGATGCTGGAAGATATGGCCACCCTGGGTGACAACCCCTATTACAACCGTTACTACGCCTGGGCCTATAACCAGAACCAGGGAGACCGTTATATCTACTGCGCCTACTTCTGGGATGCCTATTATACCTGGATCAAGGCCGCCAACGACATTATCAACGTGGTTAATCCCGAAGACATGAACGACACCGCCAAGAAGTACCTGGGACAGGCCCTGGCCTATCGTGCATCCTTCTACCTGGATTTGGCCCGTTATTTTGAACCCCTGGAGCCCGGCGTTAGCTATCCCGGCTATGACATTTCCAAGGTGAAGGGACTCACCGTTCCCATTGTGGACGAGAACACCACCGAGGAAGACGGAAAGAACAATCCCCGCGTCTCCCATGACGAGATGTATGCCTTCATCCTGAACGACCTGGACCGTGCCGCCGAGTACCTCAAAGACGTGAAGACGGACTATTCCCACCCCTCCATCAATCTGGTGAACGGCCTGTATGCCCGTACCTATCTTGAGATGGGTGCTGCCGGAACTGCCGGAGCCTATGAGAAGGCCGCACAGTATGCCCGCAAGGTGATTAACGAGAGCGGAAAAACCCCGCTCACCCAGGCCCAGTGGGAAGACCCCAAGACCGGTTTCAACAGCGGTTCTTCCAAC
>ODAJ012187280.1_pt1 | contig 9988 bp, 7 predicted proteins | sample 1539241 | NCBI WGS metagenome assembly ODAJ01 (sample SAMN02144231, study PRJEB22623) | gut metagenome | biome: sheep rumen | host: Ovis aries | place: New Zealand
GTTCATGGTATTGTACGTGAGCTTTGCAATGAGAACATTGACGTTATCAACTTCACCACCAACACCAAGCTATTCATTCAGCGTGCACTGAGCCCTGCCAAGGTGTCCAGCATATCTATTGACGAGGAGAATCAGAAGGCTGAGGTTTACCTGTTGCCAGAGGAGGTGAGCCTGGCTATCGGTCGTAATGGACTGAATATCAAGCTGGCCTCAATGCTGACAGGTTATACTATCGACGTGTTCCGTCAGATTGACGAGAGCGAGGCCGAGGAAGATATCTACTTGGAGGAGTTCTCTGACGAAATTGACCAGTGGGTCATCGATGCCATCAAGTCTATCGGTCTTGACACAGCAAAGCAAGTGCTCAATGCTCCGCGCGAGATGCTGATTGAGAAAGCAGACCTTGAGGAGGAGACCGTTGACTATGTACTCAAGGTGCTCCAGGCAGAGTTCGAGTGATAATGGCGTAAACAAAAAAGAAAGGAAAAGGATGAGTATAAGATTAAATAAAGCAATCAGAGAGCTGAATATCGGCTTGCAGACGGCGGTCGATTTCTTAGACAAGCGCAAGGAACTGGGTGAAGTGGAGGGCAATCCCAACTTCAAGCTCAGCGATGAGCAGTACAATGCACTTGTCGAGGAGTTCAAGGTAGACCAGAACGTGAAGCAAAATGCCGCTAAGCTCTTCTTGAAAAAGATTAAGGAGAAACGGTCGAAGGAGCCCAAGACCACCCCTGCTCCAGAGAAGATAGAGACTAAGGCCGAGGAGTTGCTGGAGTCGTCGAGACCTCAGTTCAAGACTATCGGAAAGATAGATCTCGATAATGTAGGTAAGACTCAGCCTGCTAAGGAAGAAGAACCTGTTGAGGAACCTGTACAGCAGGAGCCAGAAAAGGAGATAGCCAAAGAGACGGTCGAAGAGGAAAAGCCTGCCGAACAGCCAAAGGCTGAAGCTATGGAAGAAGCTCCTGCTGAACAGCCTGTTGTTGATGAGACACCAGTAGAAGAGCGCGCACAAGAAGAATCTGAAGAGACCGAACATGCTCCAGAGCAGATGGCAGAGGAGCCAGTTGAGGAAATCGCCGATGAGCCAGTTGCAGAATCAGCCAAAAGCGATTCTGGAGTAAAGGAACCAGCCGCTCCTTTCACAACAAAGTCTGAGCAGAAGATACTCAATGCCACAAAGGTTAATGTCCTCGGAAAGATAGACCTTGACGCAATCAACCAGAGTACGCGTCCGAAACGCAAGTCTAAGGAGGAACGTAAGAAGGAGCGTGAGGAGAAGGCAGCCCAGCAGAACGAGCGCAAGAAGCGTGTTCGTATTGGCAAAGAACGTGTCGACATAGCTGCCGCAGGCAATCAGGTCGCTCAGCAGGGTGGTGCCGGTGGTCAGGGTGGTAAGAAAAAGAAGAACAAGAACCGCAACCAGCGTCAGCTCGAGGTTAACGAAGAGGACGTGGCACGTCAGGTAAAGGAGACACTCGCACGCCTCACCAACAAGCAGAACCAGAATAAGAAGGGTGCTAAGTACCGTAAGGAGAAGCGTGAGGCTGTGCAGGAGAAACTCTCTCAGGAGGCACGCGCTGAGCAGAAGGAGAGCAAGGTGCTCAAACTCACCGAGTTTGTTACCGTCAGCGAGTTGGCTACTATGATGGACATCAGCGTCACACAGGTCATCTCAACCCTTATGTCAGTAGGTATCATGGTATCTATCAACCAGCGACTCGACGCAGAGACCATCAATCTTGTTGCTGATGAGTTCGGATTCAAGACCGAATATGTCAGCGCAGAGGTACAGGAGGCCGTCAGCGAGGAGGAGGATGATGAGAACGACCTCATCCCACGTGCTCCAATCGTTACGGTGATGGGTCATGTCGACCATGGTAAGACTTCGTTGCTCGACCACATCCGCAACACCAACGTCATCGCTGGTGAGGCTGGTGGTATCACCCAGCACATTGGAGCCTACAATGTTAAGCTCTCTGATGGTCGTCGCATCACCTTCCTTGATACCCCAGGTCATGAGGCGTTCACCGCCATGCGTGCCCGCGGTACTCAGGTTACCGATATCGCCATCATCATCATCGCAGCCGACGACTCCGTGATGCCTACCACAAAGGAAGCCATCGCTCATGCCCAGGCTGCCAATGTGCCGATGGTGTTTGCCATCAATAAGATAGATAAGCCAGGAGCTAATCCTGACAAGATACGCGAGGACCTTGCACAGATGAACCTGCTCGTAGAGGAGTGGGGTGGTAAGTATCAGTGTCAGGAGATCTCTGCTAAGAAGGGTATAGGTGTCGATGAACTCCTGGAGAAGGTGCTCCTCGAGGCAGAGATGCTCGACCTCAAGGCTAATCCTAATCGTAAGGCTACGGGATCAGTCATCGAGTCGTCGCTCGACAAGGGCCGTGGCTACGTGTCTACTCTCCTCGTTTCTAACGGAACGCTGAAGATAGGCGACAACGTAATTGCCGGAACCAGCTACGGTCGTATCAAGGCTATGTTCAACGAACGTAACCAGCGCATAGAGAAGGCTGGTCCTGCGGAGCCTGTTATCATCCTCGGACTCAACGGAGCACCTACGGCTGGTGACACCTTCCACGTTCTGGAGTCAGAGCAGGAGGTGCGTGAGATTGCCAACAAACGTCTGCAGTTGCAGCGTGAGCAGGGTCTGCGCACTCAGAAGAAGTTCACACTCGACGACATCTCCCATCGTATCGCACTTGGTGAGTTCCATGAGCTGAACATCATCGTTAAGGGTGATACCGACGGAAGTATCGAGGCACTCTCCGATTCGTTCATCAAGCTCTCCACCGAGAAGGTACAAGTCAACGTTATCTCCAAGGCCGTCGGTCAGATTTCCGAGAACGATGTCATGCTGGCGAGTGCGTCAGATGCCGTCATCGTAGGCTTCCAGGTTCGTCCTTCAGCCGATGCTCGTAAGGCAGCCGACCGTGAAGGAGTTGAGATCAATACCTATAGCGTCATATATGATGCCATCGACGATGTGAAGTCGGCAATGGTTGGTATGCTTGACAAGGTGAAGAAGGAGGTCGTTACGGGACAGGTAGAAGTAAAACAGGTGTTCAAGATTTCGAAGGTTGGTACCGTAGCAGGTGCCATCGTCACCGAGGGAAAGGTTCACCGCTCCGACAAGGCACGTGTGGTACGCGACGGTATCGTCGTCCACACCGCACCTATCGATGCCCTGAAGCGTTACAAGGATGACGTCAAGGAGGTTGCCGCAGGATTGGAGTGTGGTATCTCACTTGTCAACTTCAATGACATCCTCGAGGGCGACGTCATCGAGACCTTCATGGAGATCGAGGTAGAACAGAAACTGTAATAAGAAAAGAATGTTACTTACTTGTATTTCGACTGACAAAACCAGTTTTGTCAGTCGATTTCTTTTTAATACTGTATCCGGGAAAGTGCAAACAAGTTACTTGCACTCGGAAAAGTACAAATAAATTTGCCTTTTCTCTCGACTTTTCGTAACTTTTCTTTCTGAGAAGTTACTTGCACTCGGAAAAGTACAAATAAATTTGCCTTTTCTCTCGTTTTTACGTAACTTTGTGCCCACTTATTATAAATAGGTGTAATTAGGATGAACGACAGTAATAAATTCGTACGACAGGTGGCGGAGCAGAAGTATGAGTTCGGCTTCACTACCGACGTACAGACCGAGATAATCGAGAAGGGACTCAACGAGGATGTGGTGAGGCTCATCTCTGCCAAGAAGAACGAGCCCCAGTGGATGCTGGAGTTCCGACTGAAGGCGTTCCGCTATTGGCAGACCCTGCAACAACCATCGTGGGGGCATCTGCACCTGCCTCCTATCGACTATCAAGCCATCTCTTATTATGCCGATCCGTTGGCACAAAAACCTAAAGGCGACGGCAAGATTGATCCCGAGCTGGAGAAGACATTCGACAAGCTGGGTATCCCTCTCGAGGAGCGACTGGCTTTGAGCGGCAATACCGCCGTGGATGCTATCATGGACTCGGTCTCGGTGAAGACTACTTTCAAGGAAAAACTGGCAGAGAAGGGTGTCATCTTCTGCTCTATTGGTGAGGCTATACAGGAGCATGGCGAACTGGTAAGGGAATACCTTGGTACGGTGGTGCCCTATAGGGATAACTTCTATGCAGCTCTGAATAGCGCCGTGTTCTCGGATGGCTCGTTCGTATATATCCCGAAGGGTGTCAGATGCCCCATGGAGCTGAGCAGCTACTTCCGTATCAACGCCAGGAACACGGGCCAGTTTGAGCGTACTCTCATCATTGCCGATGACGACAGCTATGTGTCTTACCTTGAGGGATGTACCGCCCCGATGCGCGACGAGAACCAGCTGCATGCCGCCATCGTGGAGATAATAGTCAAGGAAAGGGCGGAGGTGAAATACTCTACCGTGCAGAACTGGTACCCAGGCGATGAGAATGGCAAGGGTGGAGTCTTGAACCTCGTGACCAAGCGTGGCGAACTGCGTGGCAACGACTCCAAACTGTCGTGGACGCAGGTGGAAACAGGGTCGGCTATCACGTGGAAATACCCGTCGTGCGTGCTCCGTGGCGACCGTTCGGTGGCAGAGTTCTATAGCGTTGCCGTGACTAACAACTATCAGGAGGCTGACACGGGTACGAAAATGATACACATCGGTAAGGACACTAAGTCGACTATAATATCCAAGGGTATATCTGCGGGACATTCACAGAACTCGTATCGCGGACTGGTGCGCGCCACAGCCAATGCCGACAACGCCCGCAACTACTCCTCGTGCGACTCGCTGCTGTTAGGCTCCGAGTGCGGCGCACATACCTTCCCATACATGGATGTGCACAACGACACAGCCATCTTCGAACACGAGGCGACGACCAGCAAGATCTCTGAGGATCAACTGATGTACTGTAACCAGCGCGGCATACCTACCGAACAGGCCGTAGGGCTCATCGTCAATGGATATGCCAAGGAGGTTCTTAACAAACTTCCCATGGAGTTTGCCGTTGAGGCTCAGAAGCTCCTGAGCGTTACTCTCGAAGGAACGGTGGGGTGATTGAAACAGTAAACTATAAAAAAAGAATATGCTTGAAGTAAAAAACCTACATGCCACCATTGCTGGCAAGGAGATATTAAAAGGAATCAACCTCACTATCCGAGACGGTGAGACGCATGCCATCATGGGACCTAACGGTTCGGGAAAAAGTACGCTGAGTGCTGTGCTCGTGGGCAATCCTCTCTATGAGGTCACCGAGGGTGAGGTGTGGTTTAATGGTAAGAACCTGCTGGAGATGAAGCCCGAGGAACGTGCCCATGAGGGACTGTTTCTCTCTTTCCAGTATCCTGTGGAGATCCCTGGTGTGTCTATGACCAACTTCCTGAAGGCTGCCATCAATGAGAAACGTAAGTATCAGGGACTGCCAGAGATCAAGGCTGCCGACTTCATCAAGCTGATGAACGAGAAGCGTGCACTCGTCGAACTCGACTCTAAGTTCACACGTCGCAGCGTAAATGAGGGCTTTAGCGGCGGAGAAAAGAAGCGTAACGAGATATTCCAGATGGCGATGCTCGAGCCAAAGCTCGCCATACTCGATGAGACTGACTCGGGACTCGACGTAGATGCCATGCGTATCGTGGCTGAAGGTGTGAACAAACTGCGCACCTCAGAGAATAGCCGTATTGTCATCACACACTACGACCGACTCTTGGAGATGATCCGTCCCGACGTTGTGCATGTGCTATATCAGGGTCGCATCGTCAGAACGGCAGGTCCGGAGCTGGCGCAGGAGATACAGGAGAATGGATATGAATGGGTGAAGACTCTTGACAATTGATAAATGGCAATTGGTAAGATGAATATCGAGCAACAATATATTGATGTTTTTGAGCAGGCACGCAATATGATCTGCCAGCATTCGTCAGATGTGATGAATGCTGTGCGCGATGCTGCTTTTGAGGACTTCAAACGACTGGGATTCCCCACGAAGAAGGTGGAGAGGTATAAGTATACCGACATTCCGTCGCTTTTCGCACCCGACTACGGATTGAATCTCAACCGTTTCAAGATACCCGTAGATCCTTATGAGGCTTTCAAATGTGACGTACCCAATCTCAGTACGCTGCTCTACTTCATGGTGAACGATGCTTTCTATAATGGACCGCAGGGGAGTGAGAACATGGTGGCGAAGGAGCGCAGGAAACTTCCAGAAGGAGTCTTTATCGGATCAATGCAGGAGTTCTTCTCTCACCCGACATCCAACGTTCCACGTTCCACGTTCCACGTTCCGTCCCTCTATGGCAAGATTGCCAAGACTGGCGATGACGGAGTGACCGCGCTCAACACGATGCTGGCTCAGGACGGACTATTGGTATATGTGCCAAAGAATGTCAAGATGGACCATGCGGTGCAGGTTATCAACGTCCTGAAGTCGCCGCAGGGTCTTGACGGACCCTTTATGCTCAACCGGCGAGTACTGATAGTGCTCGAAGAGGGCGCAGAGGCGCGTCTGCTCTTTTGCGATCATGCCGCAGATGACAAAGACTTCCTCACCACTCAGGTAATAGAGGCATACGTGGGCGACAATGCCAGTCTCGAACTGTATTGTCTTGAGGAGACCCACGCTAAGAATAAGCGTATCAGTAATGTGTATATCGAGCAGCAGCGTGACAGTCGTGTCAGCCATAACATCATAACTCTGCACAACGGATTGACACGCAACAAGCTGGATCTCACCTTCAAGGGTGAGGGTGCGGAGTGCTGGTGTAATGGTGCGGTGATTGCCGACAAGTCACAACATGTTGACAACAATACACTTATCGACCATCAGGTGCCTCATTGTACCAGCCATGAACTATACAAGTACGTGCTCGACGACAATGCCGTGGGAGCCTTCGCTGGTAGGGTCCTCGTCAGAGAGGGAGCGCAGAAGACCGTCAGCGAGGAGCGCAACCAGAACCTTTGTGCCACCAAGGAGGCGCGCATGTATACCCAACCCGTGCTGGAAATCTATGCCGATGACGTTAAATGTTCGCACGGGTCTACCGTAGGACAGCTCAACGATGCGGCGATGTTCTATATGCGTCAGCGTGGTGTCAGCGAGAAAGAGGCACGCCATCTCCTGCAGTCGGCATTCATCAATGAGGTCGTCAATGAGATTACGCTTGAACCGTTGCGTGACCGACTGCGCTATCTTGTCGACAAACGACTGCGTGGCGAACTGAATAAATGTAAGGGTTGTAAACTGTGTAGATGAAAAACGACTGCGACAGATTTCGACTGAGCTCGTGTGTTTTGTCGCAAATACCACTAACTGTCGCTACAAGTGTATAAATGTTTTTGAACATTAGTTGGATATATATTAAACGACATCATACCTTTGCCGAGTCAAAATAAATAACCAAAGTAGAAAAAAGAAAAAAAATAGTAACTATGGAAACAAGGTTTTTATGCAAATCGGCTTTAGTATGCATGCTTATAGGTTGCATGTCATTGGGTATGGTGTCATGTAGTGATGACGATGATAACAATAACAGACCGACTCCGAAAACAGATAAGAGCACATTGGAGTATCTTACAAGTGACTATCTTGCTGCAGTCAATCAGTATCCGGAGTTTATCGGTCACTTCATGGAGGCTCAGTATGAGTTGACAGGTAAGGTTTCGGAGCTGGATCTCAACGAACTAAAACCAGTAAATGTACACTACGTATGGTACTATGTCGACAGAGTACAGAATCCTTCTAACCCCCAAGAGTATGGTAGTGTGCCCTATTTGCTTGAGCAAGACCGCGACTTCACTACAGGAAAGACGACAGAACTGGTAAAGACAAGAGTGAACTCGCCATGGATCTTCGACATGACAATGACAAACTTCGACCACTTCATTTCTCTTGAAGAAGTCATTAAGATAATAAAGACATCGGAATATGCTGACTTGGCACAAACAAGGTTCATCACCCTGCGCGCTCCAGTCATCTCCGATGATCTGTTCCCACAGAGGGAGTATGATGCTCAGTATGTCTTCGGAGGCTCTGAGGACAGAGAGAAGCACATCCTCGTGGATGCAGTAACTGGCACTATCAACGTGCTGGAGAAGTAGAAACAATTGATAATGAATGAATAAACAAAGCCTACAAAAGATTAGAACAGACTTCCCAATACTCTCGCGAGAGGTGTATGGGAAGTCTCTTGTGTACTTAGATAATGCGGCGACAACCCAAAAACCGCTGTGTGTGCTTGACGCTATGCGCCAGGAGTATCTTAATGTGAATGCCAACGTGCATCGTGGCGTTCATTACTTGTCTCAGCAGGCAACGGAACTGCATGAGGCTGCGCGCGAAAAAGTGCGCCAATTCATCAATGCTCCGAAGACCGAAGAGGTTATTTTCACACGTGGCACCACCGAGAGTATCAATCTCGTGGCTTCGTCTTTTGCCGAGGCTTTCATGCAGGAGGGCGATGAAGTCATCGTCTCCACGATGGAACATCATAGCAATATCGTACCTTGGCAGCTGCAAGCAGCAAAGCGAGGCATAGCCATTCGTGTCATCCCGATGACCGATGACGGTATGTTGATGATGGAAGAATACGAGAAGTTGTTCACGGAAAAGACCAAAATTGTCAGTATTGCCCACGTCAGCAATGTGCTCGGTACGGTCAATCCCGTAAAGGAGATGATACGTATTGCCCATGAACACGGCGTTCCTGTGCTGGTGGATGGTGCCCAGAGCACCCCTCATTTCCGAGTAGACGTACAGGATATGGATTGCGACTTCTTCGCATTCAGTGGTCATAAGATGTACGGACCAACAGGTATTGGCGTGCTTTACGGTAAAGAACAATGGCTCGACCGCATGCCGCCATATCAGGGTGGGGGAGAGATGATTGAAACGGTGAGCTTTGAAAAGACAACCTTCCAGGGGCTTCCGTTTAAGTTTGAAGCAGGAACACCTGACTATGTGGCTACTCATGGACTCGCTAAGGCAATAGACTACATTCTCTCTATTGGGTTCGATGAAATCGAAGCATACGAGCAAGGACTGACTAATTATTGTGTGGAGCAACTACAAACCATCGAGGGTATGCATATCTATGGTCCTTTACCCTCATCTCTCACCTCTCAGCCCTCAGCCCTCAGCCTTAAAAGAGATGCCGTTGTCAGCTTTAACGTTGGTGATATTCATCACATGGACATGGGAACACTGCTCGATCGCCTTGGCATTGCAGTTCGAACAGGTCACCATTGTGCCCAGCCGTTGATGGACAGACTTGGCATTCTTGGTACTGTTCGTGCCTCGTTCGCTGTATATAACACCAAGGAAGAGGTTGACTCTCTTGTTGCTGGCATTCGTCGTGTGGCGCAGATGTTTTAGATTTCCTTCTTACAACGAAGCAGGGCGAGCAGGAACCATGCGGCGAAAGCTACTCTCATCAGCAGTGGACAGGTGGTGAAAGCTGCAAGGACGAATGCCACCTGGGTACGTGTTATCAGCCATGTTTGGCTCATGTTGATCTCCTTCCCAATACAGTGGGAGTAGTATGTACGTAGCCATTCCATCGGAGCCTGCATACTGCCTGTCATAGTACGAATAGTTGTCATTATTGAATTGATAGCACTTTGTGGGGTATTCATCTGTAAAGTCATTCTCTTTTCCATAGTAATTCGTTTTTAGTTGTTTTCTGGGTGCAAAATTATCGTGTATTTGTGCACAATATGTTCACTCCAAATCCGTTTATGTTAAAAACGCAATCGCTTAACAATCTTTAAGACAATGCTAAGGAATTACTACTACAAAGACAAGGTAGAAGCAGGTTGTGATGAGGCAGGGCGTGGCTGTCTGGCTGGTAGTGTCTATGCAGCAGCAGTCATTTTGCCGCCAGATTACCACAATGATATGCTCAATGACTCCAAACAACTTACCGAAAAGCGTCGCTACCAACTGCGAGAACAGATAGAGCGCGACGCTATGGCATGGGCTGTAGGCATTGT
>ODAJ011989409.1_pt1 | contig 9987 bp, 9 predicted proteins | sample 1539241 | NCBI WGS metagenome assembly ODAJ01 (sample SAMN02144231, study PRJEB22623) | gut metagenome | biome: sheep rumen | host: Ovis aries | place: New Zealand
CCATTCGGCAGCGAAGCTGACGGATGTTTGCCATAGAGTCCCGACGGCTTTGCCGCCGTCAGGACAAACCTGAAAGAAGGGGAGCCAAGACTAATGCAACTTGACAACGAGCATAAACAATAATTCCCTTCCCAAAGAACTATCAAAAAATAAAAAACTCCGAATATAAGAATATAATATGTTGATTTTTTTAATTTTTATTGTTATAATGGTAATAAGTATATTTTTTATTTGTTATATTAATTTTTATCCTATCGGGAGGTCAATTATGGATTACAAATCAGCAGGCGTAGACGTTGAGGCGGGCTACAAGGCAGTGGAATTGATGAAGGGTCATGTCAAGAGCACATTCAGACCCGAAGTTTTGACGGATATAGGCGGTTTTGGCGGCTTATTCGGCATATCACAGGCAAAAAATATGGAAGAGCCCGTGCTTGTAAGCGGTACGGACGGTGTAGGCACAAAGCTCAAGATAGCGTTTTTGCTTGACAAGCACAACACTATCGGCATTGATGCGGTAGCTATGTGTGTTAACGATGTTGTGTGCAGCGGCGCAGAGCCTCTGTTTTTCCTTGATTACATAGCTTGCGGCAAGAACGAGCCCGAGAAGATCGCCGAGATAGTAAGCGGCGTTGCAGAGGGCTGCCGTCAGTCGGGCTGTTCGCTCATAGGCGGCGAAACGGCTGAAATGCCCGGTTTTTATCCCGTTGACGAGTATGACCTTGCAGGCTTTACCGTTGGCATAATGGATAAGACAAAGGCAATAGACGGCAGCAAAATAAAGCCCGGTGATGCGCTTGTGGGCATAGCTTCAAGCGGCGTACACTCAAACGGCTATTCTCTTGTGCGCAAGGTATTTGAGGTAAATAAGGAAAACCTTAACAAGCACTATGACGAGCTTGGCGGCACACTCGGCGAAGCCCTGCTCACACCCACAAAGATTTATGTAAAGCCTGTGCTTGACCTTATCAAAAAGGTGGAAGTAAAGGGTATCAGCCATGTTACGGGCGGCGGCTTTATCGAGAATATACCGCGTATGATGCCCAAGGGCACAAAAGTTAATATCAACGAGGGTACATGGGATATCCTCCCCATCTTCTCCCTGCTCGAAAAAGAGGGCAATGTTGCACGTATGAGTATGTACAACACCTTTAATATGGGTATCGGTATGGTAGTATGTGTTGCGAAAGAGGATGTTCAAAAGACCATAGACACCCTTGCGGCTTCGGGCGAAAAGGCTTACGAGATAGGCTTTGTTACCGAGGGCGAGGGCATTGAGATAAACTTGAAATAAGGTGTAAGATATGTTAAAGATAGGTGTGCTTGTAAGCGGCGGAGGCACGAACTTACAGGCGATAATGGATGCGATTGAAACGCAGGGTATAAATGCCGAGATAGTTTCCGTTGTAAGCAGCAATCCAAAGGCATACGCTCTTGAAAGGGCGGCAAAGAAGGGCATAGAGGCAATCTGTATGCGTAAGCGCGACTATGCCGATGCAAAGGCATATGACCTTGCACTTGCCGAACATTTCAAAAAGCGCGGTGTCGGTCTTGTGGTGCTTGCGGGCTTTATGACGATACTCGGCGAGGATTTTGTAAATGCTTTTGAAAATAAAATAATGAATATCCACCCCGCACTTATACCGAGCTTCTGCGGCGACGGTTTTTACGGTCTGCATGTTCACGAAGCCGCACTTGAAAAGGGTGTTAAGCTGACGGGTGCGACCGTGCATTTTGTAAGCCCTATAACGGACGGCGGCCCTATCATCCTGCAAAAAGCGGTAGAGGTCAGAGAGGACGACACCCCCGAGGTGCTGCAAAAGCGTGTTATGGAAGAAGCCGAATGGAAAATTTTCCCCGAAGCGATAAAGCTGTTTGCCGAGGGCAAACTTGAGGTTGTGGGGAATATTGTGCATATAAGGAAATAAATATTGTACATTTATGGAAGTAAATAAGGAGAAACACTATGAAAGTTTTAGTTGTCGGCAGCGGCGGACGTGAACACGCCATAATATGGAAGCTGCTTCAGAACAAAAAAATAGAAAAGATCTACTGCGCCCCCGGTAATGCGGGCATAGGTCAGCTTGCGGAGCTTGTACCTATCGGCGCAATGGAGATAGACAAGCTGGTGGATTTTGCAAAGTCAAATTCCATTGACCTTACCGTTATAGGTATGGACGACCCCCTTGTTGCGGGTGTTGTGGATGCCTTTGAGGCAGAGGGTCTGCGTGTTTTCGGCCCGCGCAAAAATGCGGCTATAATCGAGGGCAGCAAGGCATACAGCAAGGAATTGATGAAAAAATACAATATACCCACCGCAGGTTACGAAACTTTCGATAACTATGATGCGGCGCTTGAATATGTCAGAAAGGGCGATTTCCCCGTTGTGCTGAAAGCGGACGGTCTTGCGCTGGGCAAAGGCGTGCTTATCTGCAACACCTTTGAGGAAGCGGAAGAGGGCTTAAAGACTATCATGGTCGATAAAAAGTTCGGCGAGAGCGGCAACAAAGTCGTTATCGAGGAATTTCTTACGGGTCCCGAAGTCTCGATACTTTCGTTCTGTGACGGCAAGACGGTAGTCCCCATGGTATCCGCGCAGGATCACAAGCGCGCTTACGACAACGACCAAGGTCTTAACACGGGCGGTATGGGCACTTTCTCCCCGAGCCGTGTTTATACGGACGAGATCGCGGATGTATGTATGAAGACGATCTTCCGTCCGACTGTAGATGCACTCAACAGCGAGGGCAGGACTTTCAAGGGCATAATCTTCTTCGGGCTTATGCTCACGGCAAAGGGTCCGCGCGTGATAGAGTACAACGCACGTTTCGGCGACCCCGAAACACAGGTGGTACTTCCGAGATTAAAGACAGACCTGCTCGATATTTTCAATGCCTGTGTTGACGGCACACTTGACAAGATAAATGTCGAGTGGTACGACAATGCGGCAGCCTGTGTTATACTTGCAAGCGGCGGCTATCCCGAAAGCTACAAGAAAGGCTATGAGATAGAGGGTCTTGAAGATGCCGCAAAAGCCGAAAACATCTATGTTTTCCACGCAGGCACGGCTTTAAAAGACGGCAAGTTCGTCACAAACGGCGGACGTGTTATCGGTGTTACGGGCTGGGGCGAAAACCTTGACAAAGCCATAGAAACGGCATATAACGGCGTTAAGCTCGTCAACTTCAAGGATGCGCACTACCGCAAAGATATAGGAATAAAGAAATATTGAAAACGGAGGCAATAGTATGGGACTGTTTGATTTTTTGAAACCCAAGAAAAAAGAAGCCGATTTCAGCACATGGCACGCAGAAACCGACATTGACAAGTTTTCGGGCATTGAAAAAGCGGATATAGAGAGCTATATCTCGCGTATCAATGACGGCATTTACGAGTTTGTTATCCTGACCCCGAGCGAACCCGTCGGCGGCTGCAACGCTCTTGTTATATACAAGGAAACGGGCTTTACAATTGAAATGAGCCTTGTAGGCGACCATGATATGAACAAGGTATACAAAAAAGGTGCTTACTTGCAGGACGAGATACTTGAAGTTATTGAGAAGATCGCAGCAGACGGCACTTTGCCCGATGTTGAGCAGATGACGAACCTCGGCACCATGACAGACCCCAAAGCTACATGGAGACAGCGTAAAATAACGATTTGATTCGTTAGGAAATGCCAAAAAGAAAGGAGCATTTATATGGGATTTTTGGACAAACTGTTCGGCAGCAAGGAAATACCTGCGCCGACACCGGAGGAATTTGACAAAGATATATTTATGGAGTTTGTAAAACTTTTGTCCGATGATGCCGAGTTTATCGCAAGAGCGGAGCAATGCGCGGAAAACCCGAGAAAGACATACAAAGACAGCGCAACACCCAATACAAATATAAACGGTCTTTCGCATAAAGAGGCGGCATGGTATGTTACACTTACCGAGCTTTGCAATACGGGCGAGGGTTTTGAGTCGGGCAATGACTGCTTTGATGCGGACGAGTTTTCCGAGCAGATAGAGGATATAGCGAAAAAGCGCGGTCTGCCGTTTGACGAAAACTGGTTTGATGCGCTTAATGAGGATGAAAACACCGATTATATGGATTATATCGCGCTTGTTGCCGAGAAATGGACGGACTGCGTGCTTCCCGCCTTTGATGTTGAGGTTGACGGCATATGCGTTGTCGGCATATGCAAAAAATCCGATTTTGCGCGTGTTAAAGAGATAGCCCAAAACTATTTCGGAAAAAAACTTGTGGAATAAGGGGGCGGAGTTATGTTTCGTGTTGGACTTGGATATGATGTACATAAACTGACCGAAAACCGCGACCTTATAATAGGCGGCGTTAAAATACCATACGAAAAGGGGCTTCTGGGGCATTCCGACGCGGATGTGCTTATCCACGCAATTATGGATGCACTCTGCGGTGCGGCAAAGCTTGGCGATATAGGCAAGCTTTTCCCCGATACCGACCCGAAATACAAAGGTATTTCAAGCCTGCTGCTGCTTGGCTGTGTAAAAGAGGAGCTGGATAAAAAGGGTTGGAAAGTGGTCAATATAGACAGTATAATAGTTGCGCAAAGACCGAAAATGCGCCCCTATGTTGACGAAATGGAAAAAAACATAGCAGAAGTCCTCGGCATAGATGTCGATATGATAAACGTGAAAGCGACCACCGAGGAGGAGCTGGGCTTCACGGGACGCGGCGAGGGCATAGCCTCAAAAGCCGTATGTATGATAGAGAAATAAATAATTATAAAATAATTTCAAGGGGCTGTCGCATTAAGAATATGATAATACTTAATGTTTCAGCCCCTTATATTGTCTATTTCCCGGTCAATGATATAATGCGACACCAAAAAAAGGAGACCGTCCATCGGACGGCCTCTTTTTTTATGCGGGTGATGTTCCGAAAGGAACTCACTCTTTTTGGCTTTATTGTATTTTAAGCTTTATACGATTTGGAAATTACTGATCAACCTCTGTAGCTTCCTTATCGCTGTCGCCTGCATATACGTTTTCGTCATAGCCTTCAACTGTTGTTTCGATAGTTGATGTAACAACTTCATCATCAGCAGCTTCTTCAACTACAACTGCTTCTTCAGCAGCCTTATCAGCTTCAAGTGCTTCGTAAACATTGTACATAATAACAGCAACTTCAGCTCTTGTTATAGAAACATTAGGATTGATCTTGCCGTTAGAACCGCTTACGATACCTGCATCAACAAGGTATGCAACATAAGGAACAGCCCATGTGGGGATGTCAGCCTTATCGCTGAACTTGTCAAGTACAGACTCATCAGCCGAAATATCCTTGCCTGCAACCTTAAGTGCATTAGCAACCATTACCATGAGCTCTGCTCTTGTGCAGAAGTTCTCGGGACCGAACTTGCCGTTGCCGTAACCGTTAACGATGCCTGCTTCCTTAGCAAGACCTACAGAGTTGTAGTAGTACTTGCCCGGAACAACGTCGTCAAAGTTATCTGTTGCTGTACCGGAGATACCGAGTACGTTTACAAGGATGATAGCGAAATCAGCTCTCTTGCAGTTTGCATCGGGATCGAACTTGCCGTCGCCGACACCGTTGATGATGCCGAGCTGTGCAAGGCTGTTGATAGCATCTGCTGCCCAAGGCTTGCTTGCGATGTCGTTGAATAACTCAACGCTGCTCTTTGTTGTAGCTTCTGTTGTTTCTTCAACAACAGCCTTCTTTGTTGTAGCTTCTACATCAGAATCTGTAGTATCTTCTGTTGCAGCTTCGGTTGTAGTAGTAGTTCTTGAAGAAGAACTGCTGCTTCCGCCGCCGCCACCGCCGCCACCACTGAGTGATGAAGCACGGCCGCTCTTGTGTGTTGTAGTTTCGGATACGTCTTCTGTAACAACGATAACGATAACGTCATTGCCCTTTGTTGTAGCTTCTGTTGTAGCTTCTGCTGTTGTAGCTTCTGTTGTAGCTTCTGTAACTACCTGAGCCTTTGTTGTTACTTCTGCTGTTGTTGTTTCTGTATCTTTTTCTGTTACAGGTGCAACTGTTGTTGCCTCTGTTGTAGGTTCTTCCTTGATCTCTGCAACTTCGATATCGGAAGGAGCGCTCTCGTACTTGTTAACCTTGCCAGCCTGGCTGTTAACAGGTGAAGGAGCGAATGAGCCGTCAAGAGCGATCTTTGCATCGCCTTCGCCAACTACGTCAAATGTGATAACAACGAACTTGCCGTTGCCTGTTACTTCAAGGATGTTGTTGTTGCTGTCTACATAAGAAGCAGGAGCTGTCCAAGCTAATTTAACCTTACCAAGCTCTGCTGCGCTCTTAACGCCGTCAGCCTTAACATCTGTGTAATCTTCGTCACTTGCTAAAGGAACAAGTTTGATCTGGTTGTTTACTGTTGCTTCCTCGTAAACAGGTGTGTAAGTTGTGAATGTACCTGCACCGGGGATAGTTACTGTGCTCTGGATAGATACATAGCTTGCATCATATCCGTCAGCGGGAGCCTTTACAGCTACAGGCTTAACAACAGAAGGATCGTATGTTAAGAATAATGTGTAGCTTGAGAAGCCCTGGTTGTTGAGGATATCAAATTCGATATCTGTCTGGCTGCCGATAAGTGCCTTGTCGATAACATTGCTGTCAGAACCTGCAACCTTGCCCTGAACATACATTGTGTCAGCGGAAGGTACGAATTCTGTCTTTGCTTCTGTAGGAGCTTCTGTTACAGGAGCAGCTGTTGTTGCCTCTGTAGGAGCTTCTGTTGTAGCTTCTGTAGGAGCTTCTGTTACATTAGCTGTTGTTGTTTCGTCAACAGGTGCTTCTGCACCAACGATAACGCCTACGATATCAAGTGTGGATACACCATCGGGAACAACACCGTAGTATGTGCCGGGTGCATCAAAAGTAATGCTTAAAGCTTCTGCTTTTCTTGTAGGTGCATCAGCTGTGCCCTTATCAATAAATGTGAAGTTGAGCTTCTGTGTAAGACCGAAAAGATCGTCAAATACATAGAAGGGGATAGAAGCATCAGCGTTGTGAGCAGCTGCAAGGAGCTGGATAGTTACAGGCTCTGAGATCTCAAATCTGAAACCTTTTTCTACATTTTCGGGAACGATCTTTGAATCAACATAATCACCGATCTCAAGATCAAGCTTTACTGCGAACTTTTCGTCAGCTGTGCCAACTATGGGATCGCCTGAACCGTTACCGTCTTTGTAGTACTTGTTGCCCTTGCCCATTTCAACAAAACCCGTCTGCTCTCCAACATTTGTGTTGGTGAAAGCGAAAGTTCTGTCGTTCTTGAAAAGCATAGCGCTGGGGCCGTTGTTTACGATGTAAACACCGCTTTCGCCGATCTGTGCTTCGTTGTTTGCCTTAACACGGTCGTTGTTTTCTGCGTCAAACTGTGTGTTGACAAGGTAAGTGCCGTTTGTGCCGTAAGCCGAAATAGCGGATGAGCTTACAACAGCGTCTGCAACTGAAAAGTCAGCAGCACTTACAAACGTGTTGCTTGTGAACATGCTTGAAAGAAGCATACTTGCTGCAAGAACAGAGCTCACAAGTCTTTTTGTAGTTCTTTTCAATTTACTTCCTCCTTTTGGAATTGTATTTTGTATCGGAAACCCCTTTCTTACGCAGACATAAACCAATTTATCGTTACTTTCTGCCCGCGCCTGTCCTGTTATTTGTGAACCTGCGCAGACCTAAAATAGGATAGAGCGATTTGTGCCCTGTTTGAAACGCAGTTTCCATAGAAATATCGGTAAAGGAATGTGCATTGTTTGCCCAAACCGACATAATCTCAATATGATTATATAATTTTTAAGTCAAAATGTCAATTTATTTTATAAAAAAAAGTATTTTCGTACAAATAAACAAGGTATATTTCAGTTATATTTCAAACAATTAACAGTTTAAACTTTTATTTGTATACTTTTAACAAAGTTTTGTCAAGAATTTTAGTAAAACCACATATAAGTTATAGCAAATCCGCAATATCTATGCTGAAATTTTGACTTGTTGACCATTTTGACCGATTTTCAAAAAAGCAGTTAAAGCTCCTGAACGTCAACGACTTTAAGGCCGCCGCTCTTCTTCTGTGTGGTGATGATAACGGTCTTTGTCTCCGCTTCCCAATCAACATCCGCGCCTATCGCCTCGCCGACTGCACGCAGAGGAAGCATAAACCTGCCCTCTATTATCTGCTGGGGCACCTCGGGTGTGACCACTTCGCCATCGACTGTGAATGTGGTCTCGCCGCTTACGATAACAACAGTCTTTTCACCCTTAAGGGTAGCCGTCTTTGTTTCGCCGTCCCAATCCACCGTGTAGCCGAGTTCCTCAAAAACACCGCGCACGGGCACAAGTGTCCTGCTGTCTACAATAACAGTCTGCGCACCGATAATATTGCCGTTTACGGATACATCCCCCGCAAACACACTTGTTGACATAACACATACAGCCGCACATAAAAATGCAATAAATCTTTTCATTTTCTTTGACTCCTTTAAGATAAAATTTAATTCAAAAGCAAAAAAAGCGGTTTTCCTTTTTTTGCTTACTTACAGTATTTTATCGTTGCCCCGATTACGATTACGATAAAATTTTATTCAAAAGCAAAAAAAGTGGTTTTCCTTTTTTTGCTTACTTACAGTATTTTATCGTTGCCACGATTATGATAAAATTTAGTTCATATACTTCTCTATCTGCGCAACAACATTCTCCACACCGTTCGTGCCTGTTGAATTTTTCATCGCGCCGATATACTTATCTCTGTTATTATATAACATATCCACAGCTTCCGCAAGACTTTTGCCGTCAAGTTTCTCTTCCTCTATGACCTCGGCAAAACCCTGCGCCTTGAACGAGTTTGCGTTGAGTATCTGGTCGCCCCTGCTCGCCTTTCTGGAAAGCGGTACAAGCAGCATAGGCTTGTTGAGCGCCAGAAATTCGCTTATGGCATTCGAGCCCGCACGCGAAAGCACAATATCGCTTGCGGCAAACAGATCGCGCAGCTCCTTGTTGATATACTCAAACTGCCTGTAACCCTTTACACCCTCAAGCTCGCCGTCAAGGTTTCCCTTGCCGCGCAGATGTGCAATATCAAAGCGCTTTGTCAGCTCGGGTAAAACGTCTTTCACCGCATCGTTGATGACAACGGAACCGAGAGAACCGCCCATAACGAGCAGCACGGGCTTTGAGCCGTCAAAACCGCAGAGAGCAAGCCCCTTTTGCCTGTCGCCGCGGAAAAGCTCCTGCCTGATAGGCGTACCCGTATGCACGCCCTTGCCGCCCTTGATATACTTCACAGCTTCGGGGAAGGTAGTGCAGACCACCTTTGCAAACGGCATAGCCAGCTTGTTCGCAAGCCCCGGGGTCATATCCGACTCATGCGCGATAAACGGCACACGATCAATAAACGCGCCCACTGCAACGGGCACAGCCACAAAACCGCCCTTTGAGAAGATAACATCGGGCTTTTCCTTTGCGATAATGCCTATCGCCTGAAAAATGCCGCCGATAACACGGAAAATATCCGTAAAGTTCTGCCAATCGAAATAGCGGCGCAGTTTTCCGCTGCTGATAGCATGGTATTTCACGCCCGCACCCTCGATAAGCTCCTTTTCAATGCCTTTTTTGCTACCTATATAAACTACTTCGTAACCCTTTGCCTTTAACTGCGGCAAAAGCGCAAGGTTCGGCGTGACATGCCCCGCAGTGCCGCCGCCTGTAAGAATGATCTTTTTAGACATAATATCTTCCTTTTTTAGTTTGTTTATATGTTACCCACCATTTAAAAAAGGAACTGAAACAGCTCCTTTTTATTATGAAAACGCTGATTAAATTCAAAAAAACAAAAATAATTTTAGCCGATGGCGGCGCATTTGTAGGTGCGTTCATTATGGCGCGCAGCCACGACCATGCTAATGTGAAGCTATCGCCGATACGCGCGACAAGCGCGTAGAGGCTCAACGACACAGGTTGGACGGCTCAGCCGCCATCCAA
>ODAJ012170223.1_pt1 | contig 9986 bp, 10 predicted proteins | sample 1539241 | NCBI WGS metagenome assembly ODAJ01 (sample SAMN02144231, study PRJEB22623) | gut metagenome | biome: sheep rumen | host: Ovis aries | place: New Zealand
ATGGCAAAACAGCAAGGCTGTTTTGCTGCGCAGCAAAGCTGCGCGGCGAAAAGCTTTTTCGCTTTTCGCCATCATATAATCATTATAAAAAAACGGGATGTGAAAAGTCGTTTTCACATCCCGTTTTTTTGTTCTCGGGGGTCAGAGGTCGATGGTCAGGAGGATGGTGTCATCCTCCAAAACCTCCTCGCTCTCCAGACGCATACCGTGCTGCTCCAGATTGCAGCGGATGGTCTCATAGGTAAACCGCTGGACATTTCGGCCATACTCGTTCTCCAACAGGTCCAGGGAATGCAGAAGCCCGTTGGGGTCCTTGATGCGGGAGGCCTCCACCTGAAAAGGCCGGTCGGAGGCCGTGCGGAAATAGCGGAGAAAGCCCGCCTCGGTCTGAACGGTGTATTCCTCCTCCGACACCTTGTTCACAGAAAAGCCGTGCTCCTGCAGCGTCTGCAGCAGCAAAGCCCCGTCCAGAAAGGCGGTATCAACGGCCGGAAGGTCCGGACAGCCGTCCTTCAGCTCCAGGCTGGTGAGGACGCCGACAGCAGAGGAGGTGAGGGTGGTGCTCAGCGCAATGGCTGCGGGCAAAAGCGTTAAAGTCAAAGACATGGGAAACCCTCCTTTTTACGAAAACCGATCATATTCGGATCAGAGACTGAAATCTACGATACGGCCGCCCTGGGCCGCCCTGGGGGCACCGCTCTCGTCGGTCACCAGCTCCCGGTCCTCCCGGGCCGTGGCGGATACCGCCCGATTCTCTGCCCAGCTGCGCAGCTGCATGATCTGCTCCTTCTGCGTGACGGACAGGGGCACCGTCTCCTGCACGGCGCGGATCAGATCCTCCCGGGTCAAGCCCCGTTCGGCGAAAAAGGCCTCATACAGAGCGGCTATGACCACCTGCTCGATCTCCGCGCCGGAAAAGCCCTCGGAGAGGACTGCCAGGTCGCGGGCCAGACCGGGCTCCCCGGCGGCCGGGTGAGCGATGGCGGAGCCCTCCAGCCGCTTTTTCAGATGCAGGGAGAAAATCTTCTCCCGTTCCCGCAGGGTGGGCAGATCCACAAAGAAGATCTCGTCAAAGCGGCCCTTGCGCAGTAGCTCCGGGGGCAGGGAGCTGATGTCATTGGAGGTGGCGATGACAAAGACGGGAGCGGTCTTGTCCTGCATCCAGGTCAGGAAGGTGCCGAAGACACGGGCGGAGGTGCCGGAGTCCCCGCTGGAGCGGGTCCCGGCGAAGCCCTTTTCGATCTCATCCACCCAGAGGATGGAGGGGGCCACAGCCTCTGCAGTGCGGATGGCCTTGCGCATATTATCCTCGGAGCTGCCCACGATGCCGCCGAAGATCTTGCCCATGTCCAGCTTCAGCAGGGGCAGGTTCCAGATGGCGCTCATGGCCTTGGCGGTCAGGCTCTTGCCACAGCCGGGTACGCCGGTGATCAGCACGCCCTTTGGCGCGGGCAGCCGATAGGCCCTGGCCCGTTCCAGCCAGGAGTTGTTGCGCTTGAGCAGCCAGGTCTTCATGTTTTCCAGACCGCCGATGTCCTGAATGCTCAGGTCGCTGTTGACAAATTCCAGCACACCGGTCTTTTTTACCAGCTGATTCTTTTCTTCATGGATCACCCGGATGGCGCTGCCATCCAGCCCCCGGCCTTTGACGATGGCCCGGCAGAAGGCGTTCTCGGCCTCCTGCATGGTAAGGCCCAGAGCCGAGCGTACCAGCTCCCGTTTTTCCCGGGGCTCCAGCCTCACGCTTTCAGGCGGCAGACCTTCAAGCAGCTCGTCCAGCAGACCCTCGATCTCCTCCATGGTGGGCAGGTCGAAGTCCAGCACGGAGATTTCCTTTTCCATGTCGCCGGGAATGGCCAGCTGGGGGGAGAGAAATACCACTGTTTTTCGGCTGCTCTTCAGCTCCGGCAGAATGTCACGCAGACGGCGGACCACCATGGGGTCAGGCCGGGTGTTTCGCTCTGCACCGAAGTAGACATGAAAATCCTTCAGCAGAAAGATAGCGTCCTCCTGACAGTGGACGATATAGTCGATGGCCTGTACAGGCTGAGCCGTGTCCCGCACAAACTTGCCTTCGCAGACAAAGCCGGTGGTCTGGGCCCATTCATAGATCGAGCGTGCGCTGCGGATCAGCTCCGGATCCCGGGCCGCCTTGCGGATGACAGCGAGGGCGCGATCCTCCTCGTAGGTGGGAATATACAGATAGGGGAAGCCTGCGTTTACAAGCTCACCCAGCTTTTTTTCAAAATTCGAGTATGACATGCTCCTCTTCCCTCCAAAGCTCGGATTGTTTCAGCTGTTGTTCCAGCGCAGGAAAATCCCCCATGCCGTTGAGACGACAGATCCCGTCCTTGCCGATGCGAAGCTCAACCCGGTTGGGTACTGCCAGAAGCGCCGCCTCATCATAGCGGTCGGTGAGAAAGCGATAACGCTGGTTGCGCGAACCGATCAGGGGCCGCGAGAAATCCCGCTGGTCCTGCAGATAGGGGCCATCCAGAAGCACATCCACCTGCGACAGCAGCCGGATACGGTCCTTGTCCCCTTCGGCCAGCAGATGCTCGTACACAAAGCCGGTGAAGCACAACACGGAGAGTCCGGCACCTCTGGCCGCGGCGGCAAGCTCGGCCAGGGGGCCAGCCTGAAGGAAGGGCTCGCCTCCTAAGAGGGTGATCCCCTCCAGCTCCGGCGCAAGAGCAAGGATTTGGCGGATCAGCGACGCTTCCTCCACGGGGAAGCCACCATCCGGATCCTGAAGTGCGGCCGCATAGCAGCCGGGACAGTGCAGGGTGCAGCCCTGGACCCAAAGGCAAAAGCGAAGGCCAGGCCCTTCGGCCCGGGTACGCTCCAGAATGCGGGCGGCCCGAATCACAGGTCGATCCTCCTTCTGCCGGAGACGGGAGGCTTGGGACTTGGCTGCACCGCCTGGGACACCGTTGCCCGCTCGAACAGCTGCACCGCGAAATGAGGCTTGATGTCCAGCAGGTCTACGAATTCATCTACCGAGGTAAAGCCGCCTCGCTCCTGGCGAAGGCTCATGGCCCGCATGGCTCCGGCGATGCCTACCCCGGGCAGGGCAGAGAGTTCCTCCCTGCTGCAGGTGTTCAGATCCACCGGATTCACGCGCTCTTCCGGCGTGGACGGGGCAGGAGCGGGCTCCTGGGTTCGTGCCGCGCTGAGCGTCTGGACGATCTGCTCGGCCCGGGTGGCAGCCTCCGGGGAGGGGGGCGTTTCCACAGCAGCCTCTGCGGACTGGTCCGGCTGAGCGGCGCCGCGGTTTTCCCACTGGCTGTAGATGGCGTTGCGCCGGGCGATGTCCCGCTCCAGATCGCTGGCATAGTCCCCCAGCTCGGCGGCCTTGGCCACCAGCACCTCCCGCCGCCAGCAGCAGGAGAGGAGCAGGCTGGCCAGCGCAATCAGGTCCAGACCCCGGTGGTAGGCCGGCTGGAAGCCATAGCGGAAAAAGTAGGAAAAGCCGCTGAGATATTCGCTGTTCACATAGATCCGGTTGAATACATACAGCAGAATAGCCCAAAGAAAGGTCAAAACCAGCATGAGAACTGCCTGGATGCAGAGCCCCCGCTTGCGGCCCAGAATGCCGCCCCGCAGCAAGCCGATCCCACCGGCATAGGGCAGCAGGCAGATCCCCTGCCACAGGCTGTGACGCAGCCGCCAGCGCAGCTGGGCATAGCGGGGGAAGGCACGGCAGTCGGTTTCCCATTGGAGGGCCAGGGTGTTGAGCACATCCCGCCGGAAGTACAGGCTCGTCAGCAGGCAAATGGGGACGAGCATGGCTACCAGAAGGGGGAAGCCCGAATAAGCCGGGAAGCTGTCCACGAAAGAGGAGAGGGAAGTGAACCGGTCGGAATGCTGAAGAGAATAGAGCAGATAAGCCGTCAGGGGCGTCATGTTGGCGGCGAGGCTGACCAGGATCAGAGCGTGCCCTGCCAGGCGCAGGCCCAGCCGTCCCAGCTTCCTTCCGGAGTAGACGAGGGCGCCGCCCCCCAGAATGGGGACAAGAGACCAGAGCAGCCAGCCCTCATGGCACAGCCGCCAGCGCCATCCGTCCAGCAGGCGGTGACGGCGCAGGTGGGGGAGCACCGCATCCCGCATATAGCGCAGATAGGCCGGGAGCGAGAGCAGCGTGTGTATAAGGCAGGATAGATACAAAATCCGCTTTGCGTTGACAAGCCCCTGAAATGCGGCAGCGGCAGTTTGGCCATAAGCGAAACGGGGCAAGTCGTTGAAAAGCGCGAAGGAAAGAAAGCTCTCGCTCAGGTTGAAGTAGCGATCCAGAAACGTGGCTTTCCCGATCGTGTAGCCCAGAACCACAAAAAGCAGCAGCACCAGCAGATTCAGCCCCCCGTAGACCAGGCCGAACCAGCTGTATCGCCTGCGCTGGGAACGCTTCCCCATGAAAAGAAATGCAAAAAAGCCGAAAAACGGCACCGGCGCGATCAGGGCGGGCAGCAACTCCTTCCAGGGAAAGGGACGGCGCGCCTGGTCCATCAGACAAGCACCTCCTCGTGCTCTGCCTCGGTCAGCACCTGGGGCGTTTCCCGATATTCCGGCGTAAAATCTGAATCAATGACCCGGGCACCGGTGAGCTGCTCGATGACGCGGATATAGTTCAGGCAGTTTTTCCCCTTGATACCGTGGGTCTCCGCCTGAATGCTTCCGGCGGGTGAGATTTTCAGAGTGATCTTCTCCATAACGCCATCCTCCTGTCCTTGTGATACGATCAGTAGTAATTTAACACAGTTTGTTTTCCCGTGCAAGGCAGACTGCGTGAAAAGCGAAAAAAGCGCATCTCCGAAGCAATAAAGCATCGGGGATGCGCTTTTCACGTTTTACAGGATCTTGTTGATCTCAGCTTCGATGGCCTTGGCCTTGTCCTCGGGGAGCAGCTTCTTGCTGACCACCAGGTCAAAGATCTCGCCGCAGGTCTTCTTGTTGAAGAGGGCCCGGGGATACTTCATCAGGCTGGGGGCGTACTTCTGAATGATCTCCACACACTTGGGGTTTTCAAAACATTCCTTAACCTTCAGGCTTCTGAAATCCATAATGATGCTCCTTTGACAGACAGATTCCGTTTCTCGCGGTAATCTTATTGTATCACAGCTCCTCGCTCTCGTCAACGATGCGGCGGCGGCGACGGCGGCGCTGGGCCCTTCGCCAGTCGGCATAGAGGGTGATGGCGCTGGCAAAGGAGCAGAGGGCGCAGAGGATCACCAGCACCAGAAAGGCCTTGCCCTTGAGAAAGCCCAGCATGGGATTGAAGGAGTCCAGGATCACCAGGGTCAGCAGCGCCAGCCACAGGGAGATGCAGAGATTGGGCACGATCGCTCTCCAAAACTTCATCGCTTTTCCTCCCATCCTTCTTCCGTGACGATCAGCATATCGCCAAGCTCCCGGCCCGCGCCGTTAGACTGCCGGCTGTAGCGCTCATGCAGGAAGGTCATCAGGGCCGAGCCGCCCCCATCCAGATTGTAGGCCACCGGGCAGCCCAGCTCCTCGAAGACCTGTGCCAGCTCCGGCACGGTCATGCCCCGGGAATAGCCGTCCTGCCGGCCGTCCACCACGATGAACACATAGTGGCCCGGCTCATAATAGCCCACAGCGCTGCGGGGATTGGGGTAGGAAACGGCAGTGCTCAGCTCGTAATCGGGCTTCACATGGCCGTTTTCATCCAGCAGGGAGGGGCCGAAGTTCCAGGCCTGGGCCACGCCCCGGCTCCAGATATCCTCCACGGTGTAATCTTCCCGGCCGTAGCAGGCCATGACGCCGCTGTTATAGAGCACGCACAGGTCGCAATAGGTCTGGTCGGACATGTAAAGCTCGCCGTTTCGCACCAGGAAGCCCTTGGGCTGATAGGAATAGAAGTCCCCGCTGATGGTGAGGATGGCGTGGGAATCCCGGTCCATCTCCATGGCGTCCTGGGTGGACCAGTACTCCAGCTCGTTGTTGGCGGTGTAGGTGCGGAAATTGTCCAGGCTGGCAACATAGATATCCGCCACGTGATAGACAGACTTGAACTCCCCCTCGCCAAACTCCTTCGTCTCGATATGGATGGAGACCTGGGGGCTGGTGTAGGAATTCTCCGTGATCACCACCTCATCGGTGAAATGCTCGGCAAAGCGGATCTGCCACTCGGTGCGGGTGTCCGGCGTGGGCTCCGGGGTAGGCTCCGGCGTGGCCGCGGTCTCAGCGGGCTGGGGCTCGGAAAGCTCCGGCACAGGCGTCTCCTGCACAGGGGGCGCCGGCTCTGCCGTTGGGGCCGGCACTTCGACCTGGGCCGGCACGACGGTCTCCACCGGGGCGGGCGTGGCGGCGCTCTCCCGGGCGGCGCTGCGGCCCCGGGCCTGCAGAATGGGCAGGCCAAGCTGGAAAAACACCACCAGGCCCAGGGCCAGCGCACCCACCAGAATGTCGCTGACGATGACCTTCCACAATTCTTTCGGTCTTCTCATGGCTCTCTATCTCTTTTCTTTCTCATATGCTTGTATCAAAGCCTCGGCACAGCGCAGCCCGTCCACGGCGGCGGAGGTGATGCCGCCGGCGTAGCCCGCGCCCTCACCGCAGGGATAGAGCCCCCGGAGGGAGGACTGCAGGCTCTCGTCCCGCAGGATGCGCACCGGGGAGGAGGAGCGGGTCTCCGGCGCTGTGAGCACCGCGTCGGGATCGTCAAAGCCCCGCAGCTTTTTGCCAAGGGCAGGGATGGCCTGCTCCAGCACCCGGGTGATGCGCTCGGGCAGCACCTCATGCAGCTCCGTCCAGGCAACGCCGGGGCGGTAGCTGGGCAGGATCCTGCCGGGACCCTCGCTTTTCCTGTGGGCCAGAAAGTCTCCCGCCCGCTGGGCAGGAGCATGATAGCTGCCCCCGCCTGCCTCAAAGGCCCGGCGCTCGATCTGACGCTGCCAGCGCATGCCGGAGAGCAGATCCCCCTCCGGAAAATCCCGGGGGTGCAGGGTCACCAGCAGGGCGGCGTTGGCATTTTCCCCGTTCCGGGCGGAGAGACTCATCCCGTTTGTGACCACGCCCCCTTCCTCGGAGGCGGCGGCGATCACCTCACCCCCGGGACACATGCAGAAGGTGTAGGCGCTCTTCCCGTCGGGCAGGTGAACGTTCAGGCTGTAATCCGCGGCGGGGAGAGAACCCCGGGGACGGCCATACTGGCTTTGGTCAATGTCCGCCTGCCGGTGCTCGATGCGCACGCCCATGGAAAAGGCCTTGGGCTCCATCCGAAGACCCATGCTGTGCAGCATCTCAAAGCTGTCCCGGGCGGAGTGGCCGATGGCCAGGATCAGCCGGCGGCAGGGGAGCAGCTCCTCTCCCGTCTGACTCTGCACACGCAGGCCTGTAAGGGCGCCGTTTTCACAGCACAGCCCGGTCATCCGGGCGCCGAAGCGGACCTCGCCCCCCAGAGACAGGATCTCCTGCCGGATGCTCTGCACCACGTGGATCAGAATATCGGTTCCGATGTGGGGCTTGGCGTCATAGCGGATGCTCTCCGGCGCGCCGTGGGCGGCAAACTCCTCCAATACAAAGCGGATGCGGTGATCGTGGGTGCCGGTGTTCAGCTTCCCGTCAGAAAAGGTGCCGGCGCCCCCCTCGCCAAACTGCACGTTGCACTCCGGATCCAGCCTGCCGCCGGCGCGGAAGGCGTCCACCGCGGCCTTGCGGCGCTCCACATCCTGGCCCCGCTCCAGGACCAGGGGCCTTGCTCCGGCACGGGCCAGCAGCAGGGCAGCGAACATGCCCGCCGGGCCGAAGCCCACCACCACGGGCCGCTCTTCCATGGGGCAGGAGGGGATGGGAAAGCGCTCCTCGGCATAAAGCGTGATGCTTTTATCCCGCAGGCGCTGCAGCAACAGCTCCTCCGAACCCCGGACGGTGACCGCCGCGGAGCAGACATAGTGGAGATCGGCCTTGTCCCTGGCGTCCAGGGAGCGGCGAAGAAGCTTGATGGTTTCGATGCGCTCCGGCTTCAGCCGGAGCTTTTTGGCAGTCCGGTCCCGCAGAGCCTCCATCGGCTCCTCCAGGCCCAGACGCAGGTCGTTCAGACGGATCATGTGCCAAGCCTCCCGGCCAGCTTCCCGCTGGCCCAGGCCCACTGCAGGTTATAGCCGCCGCAGTCCCCATCGATATCCAGCAGCTCGCCGCAGGCGAAAAGCCCGGGCACCAGCCGGCTCTCCAGGGTCCTGGCATTGAAGTCGGAGCTGCGCAGGCCGCCGGCGGTGACCTGGGCGTTGTCAAAGCCCTCGGTGCCGGTGACGGGCAGGGTGAAGTCCAGACAGGCGGAGGAAAGTCTTGCCAGCTCCTCCTCCGAGAGGGAAGAGAGAGGGGCGCTGCCGTTCAGACCGGCGTATTTCACCAGCATCCGCCCCAGTCGGTTGTGGAGCATGCCGGTGAGGATCTCGGAAGCAGGAAGCTCCGGGTATTGCTCCCGCCTGCGCCGTAAAAGCTCTGTCAGCTCTCCGGCGCTCTGCGGCAGCAGGGCGATGTGCAGGCTCAGCCCATCGCCGCCGGTGGAGGCTGCCCGGCTCAGGTCAAACACCGCGGGGCCGGAGACGCCCGTTTCGGTAAACTGCAGCTCGCCCCGGGCCTTGGCCAGGAGAAAGGCCTTGCGCTTGAGGCGCAGGGAGCACTGCACCCGCACACCCTTGAGGGCGCGGGGGTATTCCGGCTCGGTGAGCAGCTGGACCAGGGCCGGATAGAGGCCGGTGCGCTTGTGGCCCAGGCCCTTGGCCAGCTGGTAGCCGTCCATCACGCCGCCAAGCTTGGCCCCTGCGGCGCCGCCGCAGGAGAGGATCAGCTTATCCGCGTGCAGGCGCTCATTCTCCGTCTCCACGGTGAAGCCCTGCTTCTCTTTGCGGATGCTCTTCACCAAAGTGGAGCAGCGCTGTTCTACCCCGGCCTTGTCCAGGGCAAAGCGCAGCACGTCCAGCACGGAATTGGCGGAGTTGGAGAGAGGATAGACCCGCCCGCCGTACTCCTCCTGGGTCAGCAGGCCCAGCTCATGGAAAAAGGCCAAAGCCTTCTCCGGCGGGAAGGCCTCCAGCGCCGGGACGGCGAAGGAAGGGTTCTCCCCATGGTAGTTTTCCGGTGCGGCGCCGGTATTGGTCAGGTTGCAGCGGCCGTTGCCCGTAGCCAAAAGCTTGCGGCCGATGCGGGCCTGTCGCTCCAGCAGCAGCACGCGGTATTTCTTGCTTTCCGCGGCAGTGAGGGCGGCCACAATGCCGGAGGCCCCGCCGCCGATGACGATCACAGTTTCCATAGTTTCAGCTCCGATGCAGCATGTCGTGGGCCACAGGCGTGTAGAACAGGCGGTTGACCTCCTCCGGGTCCCTGGTCTTTCCCAGGATCCACATGATCTTGGCCAAGGCCGACTCCGTGGTCATGTCATAGGCCTCCAGAATGTGGGGGTTGCCCTTGAGACGGGTACCCACGCTGTAAACCGAGAAGTCCGAACCCTCGTTCTGCACCTGGGTGGTCATCACCAGGAACTTGCCCGCCTGGGTGTAGTCGTGGAGCACCTGAAAGAGCTTGTCATCGTCATAGGAGGGCAGGCCTCCCACGCCGAAGCACTCCAGAATCAGAGCGTCCTTGCGCTGGAGCATGAACTCCAGCAGCTCATGGTCCGTGCCGGGGATCATCTTGATGAGACCCACCTTCTCGTCCAGCTCCTCATAGAAGAGAGGCTGGGCGCTGTGCTCGGGTCGGATATAGCACAAAAGCCGGTGGTCCAGCAGGCTCCCCAGGTCGGGGTAGTTGATGCTGGAGAAGGCGGCAAAGCTTTTCGAGCAGGTCTTCCTGGCCCGGGTGCCCAAAATCACCCGGCCGGAAAAGACGATGCACACGCCGCAAAGCTCCTCGGAGCAGGCGCAGGTAAAGGCATCGATCAGGTTCAGCTTGGAGTCGGTGGAGTCGTAGCTGATGGGCTTCTGGGCGCCGGTGAGGATGATGGGCTTGTCCGCCCCCTGCACCAG